>Ga0315321_10001974_pt1 | contig 15926 bp, 12 predicted proteins | sample M180m21515metaG_FD_203464 | JGI IMG/M metagenome (GOLD analysis project Ga0315321, IMG submission 203464) | Ammonia-oxidizing marine archaeal communities from Monterey Bay, California, United States - M1 80m 21515 | ecosystem: Environmental > Aquatic > Marine > Intertidal zone | place: USA... | reverse complement strand
TGACGATACGAATGGTGCCGCACATGCTGCAAGGCTGGCATTTGAATTGGGATGCTCTGTGGTAAAGACGATGTGGACCGGCTCTATTGAATCGTTTCGCAAAGTAACCTCAGCTGTTCCAATTCCTGTTTTGATAGCAGGAGGAGCCGCTGATACTACAACAGAGGAGATTCTTACCATTGTTTACCAAGCAATGCAGGCAGGTGGCAGCGGGGTCTGTATGGGTAGACAGGTGTTTTCCCATCGTGAACCTGGAAAAATGGTAACTGCACTTCGCCACATTGTCCATGATAATTTGGAAGTGGATCAAGCCATGCAAATTTCAGGATTGTGAAATTATGCAGGTCTGGCTTGAATCTGGTACTCGCCAAAAAGGTGTAGACAGATTATTGGGTGACGATTTATTGGTTGACGGCGCTGCTCTATACCTCGATAAACGTCAAGTTGGAAGATGTGTCGATGTTAGTAATGCAGAAGGCCAAGCAAGTGCAAGAGCACTGGTGGGAAGTGTCGAATGGATTTTACTAGACCTCGGTGAATGGAAAATGATTCCAATTGAGAATATTGTTGCGGTTTGTGATGGCAGTCCGACAAAGGTTGCTGCACGGATTTCCTCTGCTGAGCAAGTACTTGGTGCTGCATTTGCATTACAAATTGGAGTTGATGCCTTGTTGGTAACTGAAGAAATACTTCCAACCGCTTTAATTGCGAAATCACAGCGTGGAGAAAATCGCGAGATTCCATCAACTACTGAACAAAAACCATTCGCTTTATCAGAGTTAGAAGTCATTGAAGTCAAAGAAGGTGGTATCGGTGACAGAGTTTGTGTGGACCTTACATCCATGCTCGAGATTGGTGAAGGCATGCTTGTAGGATCAAATTCCTCATCTATGGTTTTAGTTCATGGTGAGACTATAGAATCAGAATTTGTCCCGACTAGACCGTTTAGAGTCAATGCAGGTGCATCCCACTCATACATTTTGAAAGGTGATGGATCAACTTCTTATCTTTGTGAATTAAAAATGGGTGATGAAATACTTGTTGTCAATGCTACTGGAACATCTCGGATAGCAACTGTTGGGCGTGTAAAAATTGAGCGAAGGCCGTTTTTGTTATTTCGTTGGAAGGATGAAAACCATAATGAAGCAGGTACACTTCTTCAACAAGCAGAGACCGTTAGGCTTGCCACTTCATCTTCGAAATTCGTATCAATTACAGAACTCACCGTGGGTGCGAAATTAGTAGGTTGGAGTGGTGGTGGTGGCCGCCATATTGGCATGCCAATCAGTGCTGAGGTAACTGAAAAATAGGTGTAAATATGGCTGTACTGGGCGCTGGTTCTTCTAATGGAGGGTGCAGTCTCCTCCATGCAGCAGGACTTGGCTATGGTGCGTCTTTAGCACTTGACCTTCCAGTAAAAGTAAGATTATTGGATAAATCTCCTCGTAAGGAATTAGTTGATCCAGATGGATTACTAGATGCTGTAATTGATTGTTGGAAAAACGCTTCACTCCCACTTCCAGAGGGGGATTTATTTTGGTCCGTTACCTCCGAAGTACCCCCGCGACAAGGACTAAAATCGAGTGCTGCAGTCTCTGTTGCTGCTATTAAGGCATTATGTTCCGCTACTGAAACTGAACTTGTTAACTCACAGATAGTCGACATTTCTGCTGCCGCTCAATTAGCCGCAGGAGTATCCCTTACCGGTAGTTATGATGACTCATGGGCAGCAATAGAAGGTGGTTGGAAACTCATTGATATTAATGCTCAAGATGCTCAATCTGGCGTCCTTTTGGAATCACAGGGACCTTCATCCGAGGATTGGAATGTATTATTGGTTCTTAGAGGAGACCGGGAAGAAAGACCTGCTATTGATGATTTTACATATCATCAACAAGCATTTTCTCAAGCCCTTACTGCTTTGCAAGGAGGAAAGGATTTGGTTGCATTAACTTGGAACGGAAGAGGAGTGGTAGGTGCTCTAAATGATCCAGATGGTCGGAGAATGACAAATGATGCCTTTGTAAACGGGGCAAGAGCCGCTGGAATGAGTGGTTCAGGTCCTGCAATTGTTATTTTCGCCCCTGCAATAAGTAAGCCAATACTTGAGAGATTATCCAAGTGGTATGAGAAGTTTGATGGTGTTAAAGTTCTAAAAACCTCAGTAATTAATGCTGTATTCGATGAGGGTGAAGAATAATCACATTCATCAATAGAACCCTTCTCAATAGTAGTGATACTAATGCGCATGAGCTTGGGCGAAAACATGATTGTTACTCTCTTCGGAGAGTCTCATGGTCCCGCAGTGGGCGCACTTATAGAAGGAATGCCGCCTAATATTGAACTAGATTTTGATCAATTAATAACTGACATGGTCGCTCGTAGACCAGGTTCAGGACTTGCAAGTAAAAGGAAAGAAACCGATGATGTTGAAATTATGTCAGGAGTCAATGGTGGCAAGACTACTGGAATGCCAATTCTGCTTTTGATAAAAAATGAAGATGTTCGCTCAAAGGATTATTCATTCTTACCTTATCAACCTCGGCCAGGCCATGTAGATCATCCAATAAATATCAAAACTGAAGGAGCAGCGGATTTACGCGGTGGTGGATCTTTTTCCGCTAGGTTAACCGCTGGACTTGTAGCAGCTTCATCTATTTCGAGAAAACTAATCCCTGAAGAGTGGATTATTGAGGCCAGCGTGGGAGCGCTAGGTGGGCTAGAAGGAGATGAAGGAATTGCTCTGGCTGAGCAAGCACGAAAAGAAGGCGATTCTCTTGGAAGTCGTGTTGATCTTATGATTTCAGGTTTACCAGTTGGCCTTGGAGAGCCTTGGTTTGATGGCCTAGAGCCTGCTTTAGCAAGGGCTTTGATGGCAATACCTGCTGCCAGAGCAGTAGAGTTTGGTAGAGGCGTTCAAGCAGGTGAAATGCGAGGAAGCCAACATAATGACAAATGGGGCAAGGGGATGACCCTTTCAGAAGGTGCAGATGGTGCTCTTGGCGGGATGGCAAGCGGTGCGCCAATTAAAGTCAGAATAACTTTCAAACCTCCAAGTGGAATTTCTTTACCACAAAAAACATTCAATGAAATATCAGGAGTTATGGAGGAGTTAGCAATCAAAGGCAGACATGATCCTGTAATTGCTCCACGCGCACGCCCTGTGGTTGAAGCGGTTGCAAGACTTGTAATTGCTGATTTAGCGATTCGAGGGGGCTATATCGATGAATGAAATTATTGTTCATAAATTCGGGGGGTCCTGCCTAAGAGAAGGCAGCGATATCGATAGAATTGCTGAAATTATTCAAAATACACCTGGAAAGCCATTGGTTGTGGTATCTGCCCTTTGGGGAATGACAGATAGACTTTACAGAGCATCTAGAGAACCGCATTATGCCGGGCGATTGGTCCAAGACCTGACACTCCAGCACCTACTATTTGCTCCCGGCTTAGATTCGGGAGATTTTAGTGAATTATTCAAAAAAGTAGTATCTGGAATTTCCAAAGAATTGGTTAAATTGTCTAGTGGTGAGCCATCATTACGTTCTGAAAATTTAATTTTAGCCGCAGGAGAACGCTTGAGTGCTCTTGCGGTTGCACACAGGTTACGCACAATGGGAATGGATGCTCACCCAGTGGGTGCAGAGGATATTGGACTGAAACTCAAAGGAAATGGCCGTGCGAGCCAAATTGATCTCATAGCCTCCTCCAAGAGTTTAAAACGCGAAAGTTTGATCGGTATTCCAATCTTAACAGGATGGTTTGGTGAAGGTGAAGATGGTGATATCGCCCTTCTATCCAGAGGAGGTTCTGATCACTCAGCCGCTGCTTTTGCAAATTTGATGGATGCATCAAAATTGATTCTTTGGAAAGATATTGATGGAATCAAGCGATTAAACCCTCGATGGGGCCTTGAAACTCCATCAATCCCTTACTTGGGTTATGGGCAAGCAGCAGAACTTTCCTTGCATGGCACACCAGTAATTCACCCTGCAACGGTTAATCCACTCATCAGGGAAGGAATACCGCTTGAAATCCGTAATATCAATAATCCCTCAGCAAAGGTACCAACGGTAATTGGACCTGATATCAATATCTCTTCGACCATTGCAATTGGTTGCCACCCAGGTGTAGCTGTAATAACCCAAAAAGGCGTTCTAAATAGTGAATTACTGTCCAGGTTAGAGCAATTAAATGTTAATCCATGGTTGATGAATTCAACCCCGGAAGGGATGCGGATGATTGTTCCGACGCATGAATTACGGCATTTTGCAGACATGATCGATGGTCATATCGAATACCGAACTGCCATTATCTCAATAATTGGCAGTTTTAATCTAGAATTAATTGATTATGAAATAGTTTCTTCTAATGAATATGGAACAAGATACATCATCGATACCGATGATTTACCAAGAGCCCTAAATGAGCTGTATCAGTCTTTGTTTTCTCTCCAAGATTGCAAGTGAGTTGGAAGGTCCAAGATGAAAAGTCCTCCAACTATTATGAATACGAATAAAGTTCCGAGTGCAACTCCATACACTGAAATTAATTCAACTGACTCTTCCATTCTCAGTGCCATTTGTTCAGAGAATAAACCAACGAAAGCCGGCAATATAGTATTCACTGAAAGAACTACCATTGCAAGAGTTCCTGCAATTAGTGGATTGATTACCAATGAGCGGTGGTACTTGCCGATAATCTTCTTGACATTCATAACATAAACTTCACGAGTTCTGATTGATGTATCTAGCATACTGAATCTTAGTACCCCGTTTGATAGTTCGAAATACATTACCAGAAGAACTGCATAGATGACTACAAGAATCGTTAGCATCAACTCACTATCTCTGAATGCTTCACCGAATAAATCCTGTGAAAATGAGACCTTTGAGGATGCAAACCTCATTACAGAAAGGATAAACAGAACATAAGACAGTAACAGATACCTGGCGTCTCTTGACATTGTACCCCAGAATCCGGAACCTACCGCCCCAACTACAACCATAAGTTGCAGCACATTTGCTACCGCCATTGATCCTGTTATCGCAAACCAAAGGGTTCCGACTGCAGGGGTGACGATGTAGGTTAGAATTCCTAATGCTAGAAGTACAGCGTAGCATCCAAGTTGAAGATTTTGAACCATTTTGTCTGCAGGTAAGAATTTCATTTTAGGAACCAAAGGACCCCCTAATAGGCTCTCAATAAATGTTGGAATTTCGACTGTTGGAATTGCATCCTTAGGTATCTCTCCAGATACTGAAGATGTGCCTGCGAGCTTCTTTCTAGAAGGTGCTGAAGAACGGACTGTTTTGCCGTCGTATAAATGGGCTGTGTCTCCTGATTTTGCCATAATATTCCCTCCTCAGAATCCTCTTGCACCTGCTAATGCGGTAGATAGGAGCATATCTGGCTCCCAATCCATGATGTTTACTCCCAAGCTACTCAATTCACTAATCAGGACATCTCTCTCGGTTTTCAGAACTTCATATCCTGTACGATCTAATCGCTTTGCATCAAATTCAAATTCAAGACTTGAAGGTGAAAGTACAGTAACATCGAAATTTCGTGCTCTAAAGTCACGCAATGCACTGATGATAGTAGGATCATCTTCTAGATTTGAAAGAACGATGATCGGACTACCCTTGTTAATATGAGGCAAAATTCGGTTGACTACAACTTGTAGTGGTACATTACCACGAGCCATAGCGCCTGCTAATTTAGTCAAAATCACATACAATTGTTTCTTACCAGTATCTCGATCTACACTTACAACTTCATCACCATAGGTGATTAGTCCGACGGAATCTCGACGACCTAGGAAAAACTTGGCTAGGCTAGCAGCGGCTCTAGTTGAGTAGACTAATGCGTTTCGTGAAACAGGACCTGTTTCAGAAACTGCACGTGAATCTACAATCAGAATAATATCGCTGACTGCATCTCTCTCACGTTCGTTTACCATTAGTTTACCACTTCGAGCGTATGCAGACCAGTTAATCGCTCTGAAGGAATCTCCTTCGAAATACTCACGCAGTGAGTAAAATTCTGAACCTGGACCCGGTTGACGGATATTTACCGCACCTGTGAAAATTTTCGGGACACGTGATTTTACGAATGTATCTTTCAATTCTTCCATCTTCGGGAACACAAGGAAGTCGTTGTAGACATGCAGCTCCTTTTCCTTGTGAAATAATCCGAACGGGTCTTGGACACGTACAGCGACTGGCCCAAGACTGTAGAATCCTCTCAATGGACATTCAACAGTGTATTCAATGAAGGTTTCACGGCGTGGACCAAGTTCCATCAAAATGTAATTTGCACCATCTTTGATACGCATTACTTCAGGTACTCGATCTCGAACTTCCAGAATCTTTCCTAGTGCAGAGTGGTTTTGCATACGCAAAGTTACTCCTACCTCACCATCTTCGAAAATCCTGGCACTAGAGAGTTTGCGCATTGCAGAGACGTTTGAAAGAGCTACTCCTTCTTCACCTGTCCATTCATCAGCACGCCTGCCACTCGCGGCAACATCAGCGTGACTGCCGAATAGTGCAGCCCAAGTCAGGAACACAAAGATTACCACAGCAATGGTAACCAATTGAGAATTCCTTAAAGTTAGACCTAACAAGTACATTGCTACTGCCAGGGATCCCAGCATTGCACTCTTACGACTCCACATGCTACGCACCTCTCTCTATTTCCGATTATTATTCGATCAAACGGTAGGTACTGGTACTTCGCGTAAGATTGCTTGGATAACTTCACCAGGTTCTAGACCTTTGATCTGGTGTTCAGGCTTCAAGATAATTCTGTGTGCTAGAGCTAATTCTGCAACGGTCTTAATGTCATCAGGAGTGATGAAATCACGGCCACGTAGAGCTGCTGCTGCTCGTGAAGTCTTCAGGAGAGCCTGAGAACCACGAGGTGATGCACCTACTAGAACACGAGGATCTTCACGGGTTCTTGTTACAACTTCAACCATGTACATACGTAGAGCCGGGTCGACATAAATGTCTTCACATGCTTGTTGCATAGCGATAACACGCTGTGGGTCTGTGATAACATCGACATCGACGGCATCCTTTCCACGGTCAATACGGCGGCGCAGAATTTCATCTTCATCTGCACGATCTGGGTAACCTACGCTCATCTTGAACATGAAACGGTCAAGTTGTGCTTCAGGCAGAGGGTATGTTCCTTCTTGCTCGACTGGGTTCTGTGTTGCCATAACAATAAATGGCGCTGGGAGTTTGTGAGTGACTGTACCGATAGTCACCTGCTTCTCTTGCATAGCCTCAAGCAAAGCAGCTTGAGTCTTTGGAGGAGCACGGTTAATCTCGTCAGCTAGAAGCAGGTTACAAAATAGTGGACCTGGTTTGAAGGTAAATTCTCCCTTCTTAGCATCGTAGATGTTTGTACCGGTAATGTCTGCTGGTAGCAAATCCGGGGTAAACTGAACACGCTTGAAGTCACAACCTAACGCATCAGCGAAAGTATTGGTCATCAAAGTCTTAGCAAGTCCTGGATAATCTTCGAACAGTAGGTTACCGTTTGATAGAATATTGATCAGAACGTTGTCAATAACGTGTGCCTTACCGATAATTACCTTCTGGACTTCGGCGCTAATCGCTTGCGATATCGCTCCGACGGCCTGAAGACGTTCACGGACCTCTGGGCTACTCTGGTGTTTAGGCTGTGCCTGTGCCGGGGCTGGTGCTGCTGGTGCAGGTGCTGCAGGGGCTGGGGCCGGAGCTGCTACTGGCATAGGTGCCGGTGCTGCTGGTGCATACGCTTGTGGCGCTGCTGGGGCCGGGGCCGGTGCTGGCGGTGCTGCTGGTGCTGCTGGTGCCGGCGCAGGGGGGGCTGCGGGTGGTGGTGGTGCTGGCTGCATGTCTATTTTACCTCCTTAGGTTATTTTCCCCAACGTCGAATTTGCTGCAAAATTTGCCTCAGTTCTTCGTTGGAATATGAACGCTGTTGTGAATACAACAACTCAATCAGGCGTGGATCTTTGACCATCGATTGTATTTCGCCTGGTGTTTTTCTGGCCATTTCATCACGGGTCAGATCGCTAACTTGCCGTACTTTGGCCATCATGGCCTCCCGTACGCGTTTTAAGTATAGATTTGGATCTACTTTGTTAGGCCGTTCTCTAAATCTAGTGAGGTCGAATACATGGCGCCAATTTTCTTTCTCAGGTACAACCATAATTGCAATAGATAGCAAAGCCATCAAATTGAGTACGATTAACCATTTCAATAGAGTGTCACTTGTTAGCATTACAATTGCACCCATAGCCTCTGTAAATGGAGACGACATTGCTGAAGTAATGTGACGAGATTCATCGAATACGATGTAAAAGTTACTATTTTTACTAGTTACTGTTCGTGAGAGGTCTTCATTCTCATGCTCCATCATATCTCTAATTAATGTAACAAAGTAATCTTCATTGCCAGTCCAATCAGTTCCACTTCCACCTTGAGATGAAAGTAGTGAATCCCAACATGATCTTCCATCATAATACGCTGAATCACATTGTTGCTTTCCGGTAACTTCCGCATCTGCAATATCCCAAAGGTGGTTAGCAAACACAGAGTGATCGGAAATGAATACAATACTTCCAGTTACATCCACTTTACCTTCTTTGATACCCTTGAGTTGATCTATTGTTTCAATTCCTGGATAGTCCATGCGCACAATCAGTCCAGTATTGTTACCGCCTAGAAGCGGGTTATCTCGGTCGTTTGCATCCATGTTTTCTCTAGCAACAAATGCAGACCCTGAAGCGTGTGCTAATACCTTGACATTTCGTGAGGAATCCTCATTGTTAAGGACCTGAATTGCAGTAGGTCTATGGAATAGAACTGGAAGGGCACAATCATCATAATCATTCTCAGATAAATTGCTTTCACTACAGTATGGCCTCCTATCATACTGGTCTTCCCATACTTTGTTCACACCTGCAACAGCCCATATCTTTCGAGCATCAGGAGCTTCTTGCTCGCCTGTTGGGCTAGCCACTTCATAGAACCGGTTTGGATCTACGACTGGTGCATCGAAAAATTTCACATCGAATTTTTCAGCAACTGTTTGAGCGTTGGTGGAATTTGCTGCAATAATTACCTTGCCACCATTCTGTGTTACGAAATCAAATATCGCATCTGCTTCTGAATTGTCAAACGGTTTCTCTGGAGCTGCAATGATTAACATTGTACGATGAGGTTCTCTCCAATCGTTTACCAACATTGGAGTTGACATTGTATTTGCAATAACATATCCCTTTCCGTCATCACCAAGGTCGGATCGCATTGTAGAGATTTGTTGGTACTGGAGATTCTGTTCGCCATCTGTCACATAAGCAGAATAAACGGTATCCTTACCTGAAGCCGTAACTATGATCACGGTTGTGGAAAGTAACATTGCTGCGACGAATCCAACTAGCAACCAAGTTTCTAACTTGACTCCTGTCTCTTCTTCACCAGCCATTTATTGACACCTCAAAATCGGCTACGAGCAAACGCACCATCTTTCGCAACTTCGCTCCACTCATATAGATTATCGTGGCTTGCTCAGAATTAACATTGTAATATCATTACGAATGAAGTAGTATCATTCCCGAATTTAGTACAAATAAGTGTAATTAACGACGAATAACAGCAGCAAAGCAGACCGTTAATAGACATAAAAATGACGAAATCGCAGGTAATGTATTCCCTTCCACCTCTAAATCAGAAGATTCCGGGTTGGGTGATTCTTCCTTATCTTCTTCTTCTGAAATATCTGGAGCATCTACGTCAAATTCTAGCTCCCCCGCATATGATATACCATTTCCTTCACTAGTAACAGTCACGACAAATGTACATATTTTGTCCGGGTGGCTAGAAGGGGCAAGTAATTTCGAAGTACCTATCATGGTAAATGCGATTGCCTCACCTGTTTTTAACATGTCAATTTGTTCAAAATTCATCTGAGGGCATCCCTTGAATTTCATGTCTATTTTTGTCAAAGCATCATCGACATTACCAACATTATCTACAAAGATTGTTATTTGCTCATTGGTTCCAGACTTTATTGTGGGCATAAATTGATTCGGAGGTTCGAAACTGATCTCAAAACCAAACACTGGTGAAAATTGAACTTGTTTTTCTATTTCTTTTTCTCCTGCATTTTGCTCACCGAATAATAGTATTGCTTTCAGAGTAATGATGTCATAATGGGACCCTCTAGCATCTAGAAGAGCTCCATTTCCGTCCCACCCTGTTCCAGATATCGTTAATTCAAATGTTTCATTGGAATTTGCCGAAACAGTGATTTTCCCCGGGTCATCAACAATGAATTGTTCATTGGATTCGACTTCAAAATCAATATCTGCCGGTAAAGGTCTGGAATTGTCTACCCAAAATTTGATCACCAATTCGAAATTATAATTTGAATCTAATTCCATAATCATGGGCTCATCATCACTATCCCAGCCGATATCCCAATCCGGAACACCAACATCTTGACCGCTCACTAATGGACTAATCATTGCTAACAACAAAATAAATACAATGGTTCTCTTCATTTTATCATTCCTCGCATGCTCTTTTGACAAGTACCTTGATCATATTTCTACGATACCTCGGAGGTAATGAAGTGTTATTAACTGGCTTAGTAGAATTGTATATTGCATCACAAATCGCTTTGATGTTTCCATTTGCGCTTGCAACTTCTTCATCGTGTCGCCTAGGAATGCTTTCCAAAGCAGTTGTAGCGACGCGCAAAGTGCTCCTATCTCCTATCTTCCAGGCTGCAGCTGCGCCAGCTTCGGGGAAATCCCAAGATTCTCTTACACGCAGTTTACGATAAGAGCCAATCCAATCCCCAACATCATCTGGCAGAGTTATTTTGAGCATAAATTCACCTGCCTCGAGAATATTTCTGGTCATACCATCTAGTTGATAGAAATCATGTAACAAAACCGACCTTGCTCCATTAGGGCCAATAAGGTGTGCTGTCGCATTCAATACCAACAAAGTAGGAGCAATGTCTCCCTGATAGGTCGCAACACACAAATCATTTTGATTTGGAATAACGCGGCAATCTGAGCCAGTACCACAATCACACTTGTGACACCAATCGATGCTACTTCTCCATTCCTCGGTTTGATTAAACCAGAAGCAACGCGTATCTAGGCACAAATTACCACCTAGTGTCGCATTTCTACGAATTAAAGAAGAGGCAACCTTGCTGGCTGCTTCAGCGACTAATGGATGTGCAGTTCCGCTTTCCGCAATATTATGTAGGCGGGCCATACAGCCAATTTCAGTAGTTGTGATCGAGTCTATACCGGGGATTTTAGCCAATGAAATAACATGTGGTTTGGTATTGATATGCCATTTATAATTTGGAATTAAATCGGTTCCTCCTGCGATCCAATCAAATCCTTCTCCTGCAGCTAAAAACTTAGCAGCCATATCACAGGCTTCTTCTACAGAATTAGGGCGGTGTAATTCAAATGGAGGCATCAACATTACTTACCACCCCCCATTTTTCTTTGTTCGATTTTAGTCCAAGCACTACCTGCCAAACCAAGACCTTCTAATTGCTCTGAATTAGGCTTCACTGAGATTTTCCAATCTCCATCTTGCTCTTCAGGAGGAATGTTAGGGTCAAATCCAAATAATACTCCGTTGATGTATGGATCTGTATCTTCTGAACGTTGGCGACGGCCATCTCTATCTCCGTGCTTAGAGGAACGTTGAATGATTTTTTCTTGTAATTCTGAAAAATCAAGTCGAGGCGTGGGTAAATCTTGAGCATCCAAAATATCCTCGCGCTTCATTTTCTTGGCAATCGCAGCCCACACTTTGTCAGGAGTCAGAGGTAAATCATTGATTCTAATTCCGATTGCATCGTAAACTGCATTAACCACAGCCGGAAGAATTGGTAGAAGTGGCCCTTCTCCTGCCTCTTTAGCGCCGAATGGCCCTTCAGGGTCACACGACTCAATGATTATTGGAGTAACGTTTGGCATTTCATGTACACTAGGAATCTTGTAATCCAACAAATTTGGATTCTGCAAGTGCCCTGTTCTGCCATACACCATTTGTTCCGAAAGAACCTGCCCTAGACCCATGTGGCATGACCCTATTATTTGCCCTTCTACTGCGAGCGGATTCAGTGCTTTACCGCAATCATGTGCCGCCCAAACATCAGTACATTTGATGAGACCGGTCTCAACATCGACATCTACTTCTGCGACATAGGCTGAAAATGAATATGCTGGTGCAAGCCCCGCTGCAGCGCCTTTGTGAACCCCTCCCATCGGAGGTGTTCGATATGCACCACTAGCAATCAATGCGCCCTTATCCTCTTGCGATTTATGCAAAGCCTCTAGGTATGACACTCCAATTGCTGGGTCTCTTTTACTGTAAATTCGTCGATCGTTGAGAACTAAATATTCGGCTGGCATTTCCAGAATCGTACTAGCTGCATTCAGTAATTGCTCACGTATCTCAAGTGCTGCGCTGATTGCAGCATTGGCATTCATGAATGTAACGCGAGAGGAATAGGAACCAAGGTCTACTGGACTTGTATCGCTTTCGTGGGAACGGACATGTATCATTTCCAATGGAAGCGCTAATACTTCTGCAACGACCTGGGCTATAGCTGTGGTAGAACCTTGCCCAATATCCGCTGCACCAGAATGAACAGTAACACCTCCGTCCATGTCAATCTGAATATGAACGGTAGCGTGAGGGAACTTGTTTGGATCCCAGTGTATCGGTAAACCCGAACCTGAGATAAAGAAGCCGCATCCAATGCCAATTCCTTTTCCTAAAGGTAATTGTCTGAACTTAGAATCCCACTGGCTTCCTTCGCGCACTCTCTCTAATGCTTGACGCATCCCGTTAGATGTAATTCTAAATCCAGTAATGGTCTTCGAGTGAGGGGGCAATAAATTAGCTAAGCGTAAATCGATAGGATCTACTTGTAATTTTTCAGCCAGGTCATCCATTCCAACCTCGATTGCACACCGCGTATTTACTGCACCGTGGCCACGCATAGCCCCGCTTGCAGGTTTATTTGTCCAAACGCGTGCTCCGGTGTAGTGGAATGAACCCAATTCGTATGGAGCGGTTGCTAAAACTCCATTATAGTAAGAAGTGACGTGACCAAAAGATGCAAAACCACCTCCATCTATCAATGCATCAATTTCAAATCCTGAAATCCGTGCATCCTCATCAGCAAACATCTGAACTTCAATGTGGGACGGATGGCGTCCACGATTTACCCAAAAGACCTCTTCTCTGTCAAAAGTAATTCTAACAGGACGCCCTGCCTTTCTAGCTAAAATCGCAGCACACATTTCATGAGGGAAAGGGTCTGATTTACCACCAAACCCTCCTCCGACAAATGTTCTAATCACGTTTACTTGGTGCATTGGAACATCGAGAACTGTTGCTAAAGCTCTATGTGCATAATGGGGGACTTGCTGAGGAGTGTATAGTTGAAGTCTTCCGTTTGAATCCCAATGGGCTACAACTGCATGTGGTTCTGTGAACCCATGATTTACACCCATGAATTTCCATTTACCATGGTGAGTCGCTTGGGCTTGTTCTAGTTTTGAGCGATCGCCGAATTCTTGGAATACTCTTTTTTGTACGTTTGTAGAACCTATGTGATATTGCCCTCTCCAATGGATAGGGTCGTCTACATCCAACAACCCTTTTTTGGGATCATGAACAGCATCTAGAACTTCATATTCAACCTCGATTAAAGATGCTGCTTCACGAGCAGTTGGTTCATCAATTGCAGCTACGCAAGCCACAAGGTCACCCACATGTCTAACTTTTTCTACAGCCATTGCATGTTCATCTTTTGTTACAGGTAAAACCCCGAATCTCTGTGGAGCATCTGCACCGGTTGAAACTGCCAAAACGCCAGGCAATGCTTCTGCTTTTGAAGTGTCAATACTCTTAACTTTAGCATAGTGATGTGGCGAGCGAACGATTCTTCCAATTATTTCATTTGCCAATCGTACATCATCACCATACCATGCTTGACCTGTTACTTTCGCATTACCGTCAACAAGGGGTGTTCTTTTTCCGACAGTTGTACCGGTTCGGTATTTGTCATGAAGATGATGGCCTGCCGGTTGAGGTTCGTTACCACCCTCGACTTCAGGGATAAAGTCCATGTCTCTTTCAGACATTTCTGGCCGTGAACCTCCAGAACCAGGAGGTTTGAATTTCATCTTACCAGCAACACGTTTACCATCGACCCGAGTATCGGTGCTGCTTCCGGGTTGTTGAACGTAACCATCAGTCATAATAACACCTTAATTGACTAATTTGGACCAGAGGGATGAGGGTCAGAATGGGCAGTACTTGCCGGCTTAGATGGCGAAGCATCGCCACGATGAATTTCAGCTGCTGCTTGAATTGATTGGATGATTTGTTGATACCCAGTACAGCGGCAAAGGTTTCCTTCAATCGCAGATGAAATCTCGGCATCGGTTGGATTAGGATTTTTGTCAAGTAATGCCTGGGATGATATCAAAAAACCAGGAGTACAAAATCCACATTGAGAGCCTCCGTGTTCCGCAAAGCATTGCTGGATTGGAGCAAGGTGAGCGCCATCTGCAAGTCCTTCAACCGTCGTGATTGTACAACCCTCTGCATCCTGCGCCATTGTAAGGCAAGATAACCGTGGTTGGCCATCTATCATTACAGCACAGCAGCCACACGTTCCCATATCGCAACCGCGCTTGACTCCAAGGCATCCAACCTTATCTCTGAGAACATCTAGTAAAATCGCATTCGATGTTGTTAACACCTCTTGAGATTGCCCATTAACTTCGGATTTCCAAACTTTAGTATGGGCTGCTGGAATCATCGAAACGTACTCTTCACCTACCATTTGAGATACCAACAAACCATGGGAAGTCGAATCACCCTTTCAGCGTTGGCACGAAAAAATCAAGATTTAGAACGATGAAAAGTCGTTATTTCTAAATTATTTCCTTCGAGCAACAGCCGTGTAATCATCTAATCCAGCCTTTGGGTCCTTCCATTCGAGATCGCCAGGTAATACCAAACTATCACCGGATGCTGCCAAATCAGATGCCAGTTTGCTCTGCTGACTACAAAGATTATTCCAATCGAATGATGGATCTCGCCATTTCATCCATAATCGCATTCTCCTCCACGCGATTGTTCCTCTCGAGTAAAGTTTCATCTGTAATTTACCAGCCATTGGCATCCACCACAACATCAAAGGAAAAACCGCATAGGCAGGAAGTGAAAATAGAAACTCAAGAGTAACACTGTATTCTGCAAATTGCGCAATTGGGCTTGAATCTGAGAGCAGGGCCCAGGTGAATGCGCTTGCTGCAAGAAGCCACCATAGGGGATATACTACAAATGCAGTATAGAGTTTCAACGCACCACGGCTAGATTCTTTGAATCTTGAGCCGAAGATTCTATCTCCAGAATAAACCATCAAAAAAGGAGGAATCGAGCCAATAATCGCACTTAATGTCACAAAACCAACCATAAATGACCAAGCGAATAGCCACCACCAAATCGAAATCATGAATCCTTTAGTTGTGACCGACTTAGGACGTGAATCAACATGTCTCGGCTTGAGGTTAAAGGTGTCCAGTAATTCGATATGCTCTCTAGTTCGCAACTCTAATTTTTTGCTTTGTTTAGAATCATTTAGTGAAAGCCATTCCCATGCCGCTCTAACTCTTCTTGCACCTAAAACGTCTTCTCCATAGCTTGATCGCTGTTTTAAATCAGGATTTTTACGTACTCGTTCAGCCCGTATAATCGAGCGCGCATTCCAAATTAATTCACGGTCTTTCCAATCATCTCTCGAAAGGGATGCCCTAGATATTTCACCTGAAATAATTCCGCTTAATTCTTCAATTGTACCGG
>Ga0315321_10001972_pt1 | contig 15941 bp, 17 predicted proteins | sample M180m21515metaG_FD_203464 | JGI IMG/M metagenome (GOLD analysis project Ga0315321, IMG submission 203464) | Ammonia-oxidizing marine archaeal communities from Monterey Bay, California, United States - M1 80m 21515 | ecosystem: Environmental > Aquatic > Marine > Intertidal zone | place: USA... | reverse complement strand
TGACAATGTTTCAAATGGTTCTATAACACCATTCCTATATTCCTTTTTAAGTTCCGTACCAAACATGTCAGCAATTTCATTTACAGAATAACTTATCCCTGTACCTACGTTGAAGGTTCTAAACTTGTATGGGAAGTCGTATTGTGCACAAAGTATATTCATATCACAAATATCGTCAACGTGTACAAAGTCTCTTCTTTGGTTTCCATCATTATTTATTGTTAGTTTTTTACCCTTTTCTTTAAGTTCTTTGAATATCGGTAATACTAATTTATAACCACCTTCATTATTCATTCTATTACCGTACACATTAAAGTATCTTAAGATACATGTTTTAATTCCGTGAATTTCACTATATAATTTACAATACTCTTCTCCTATTAACTTTGTTGTTGCATAAGGTGATAGTGGAAACATTTCATTATATTCTGTTGTTGGTATTTCAGCGTCTCCATATACGGAACTACTTGATGAGAATACGAATTTATTAACTCCAGCTATTCTACTTGCCTCTAATAACTTTAGTGTTACATCAACATTAGATTTATTATATAGTTCTGGTTCTAATATTGATTCTTGTACAGCTGTCTTTGCAGCCAAATGAAATATGGTATCTATACCAAAAGATTTAATCGTATTTCCTAAGGACTCACTAGTGATTTCTGTCAAATCTTGGAGCCAATGATTTGCTTTTGAGTTTATATTGTCTTTCTTTCCTGTTGATAGGTCATCTATAACTGTGACCTCAACACCCATATCTATTAGTTTGTCAACTAAATTTGACCCTATAAATCCCGCTCCACCTGTAACTAAAACTTTATTCATCATTTTCTCCTTGTGTGGTTCCTGTCCAATCAACATCTTCTTTGGTTTGTTCCTTATAGTTTTCTTTTTCAGTTGGTTCATTTTTTGGTGATTTACCTAAAAATATAACCATTATTAGTGTTAGGACTATTCCTATTAGCCCTATAATGAAATTCATCATTGAGTCACTGTATTGTCTATCACTTTTCATATTATACCAGTTCTTCTAATATTCCAACTGCTTCAGACACAACCAACAATGTTACTGCAACACCTAAGTCAAATGGGATAAAAATATACCCCAATATTCTTATACCTGATTTAATAAAACTAATCAATTGGTGTTTCTTTGCGTCTGGATAATCACTTATTTTTTTTGCCATCTTATTTTTGTTTTAATTGTTCCATTAATGATTCGTGATAACCGTTATCACCTTCAACAATCATGAATATCTCTCCGTCACCAGCTTCATAATCATTCTCAACTATATTCATTCCGTTCTTAACACAATCCTCAATATAATTCATAACAATTGTTCCGTCAACCTCCCAACTATCATCATCGTAATAATAGTCTACACATCCGTCACCATCTGGACTAGGTTCTGTTGTGTATGATATCAAATCTTGGTCCACATACTCTCTTAAATCTTCTTTTGGTATGAACCAGTAGTTTAATCCGTAGTTGTGCTCACCGTCTGTGAAGTATACGGTATCACCGTCATCCCATAATAATTCTAAAGTTTTTATTTTTTCCATTCTTCATCATTTTTTTTTATTAAATACATAGACGCTCCAAGTCCAAATATCACACCTATTATAAACCCAACCACAATCATGTTAACAAACTTTTGCTTTTACTTTTCTACTCCACGCTTCTTTATCCATTTTAACACCGTATATGTAGTATTCTACAATATCATTTTTTTTATTTGTTACAGCTGGTCCTTTTGCGTTATGTGCTTTGAACACTCCTTCACCGTAATCCATCGCTGTGATATATGTTTTTGAACCGTCCTCTTCTTCTTTACTGTATTTAACTACCTTATAATCTGTTGCCATTGTTATTTTTTTATTAATTTTTCGTTATCTAATAAGAGTTTTTCTCTTCTAGTAAAATTGTTTATCTTGTCTACCTTTTTAATTATGGTTTTCTCCATTGATATTATGGTTTCTTCTAGGTTTAAAATTTGTCTCTCAACTTCTAGTATTGTCTCTCTTTGTTTTCTTGATTTCTTTGCCTCTAGAATTAACCACGCAAAAGCTACTATTTCAATAACAAATAAAGATATTAATAATACTTTTTCCATATTAAACTAAATCATATTTCTTTATTAGTTTTTTTGATACATATGATTCACTACCACTATTTTTAAGTAAGTCGTATATTTTTTGAGCTGCTTTTTTAATCTCCTTCATACCACCTTCAACCTTATCTTTACCCTTATAAATCATCACGTCTCTAGTTCCTGGTGTTGTAACTAATTTTCCTTGTAGTTTTCTAGTTGTTGGTTGTACGATTCTCTGTCTTACTTCATAATTCACCATCTTACAAATGTGGTGACCCCTTGTTTCCATAGTTTTTTTTCCTCCCATTTTTTTACTCTTTAATTATTATACATTTAATTTAAATCTGATTTTTTCCACCACTTTTCCTCTTTAGTTACTTTTATTGGGTCGTTCTCATACCAAATACCGTGTACTGGTACTGTTTTACCTTCAACAATGTTACCATTCACATCTCTAACCTTAGCGTTACACATTAATCTTCTTTCCTTAACAACTGGTGAGTTGTCTTTTGAAGCAACCAAATATTTTGGGTTGTTCGAGTTTAATTTTCTTTTCTTAGCCATTTTTTTATTTTTTAAAAGTTTAATACTATTTTCTTTCTAATCTAACGACAAAGATAGTAAAAATATTTTAATCACCAAAACTATTTTATGTTTTTAATCAAATAAGTTTGATAAGAATACCTTTTCTTCATTGTTTAATGCTGAGTACCACTTGTTAAACTCTTCACCAGTATTGTTTTGGTAACCCTCAATCAATTCTTTATACTGTGATGTACCTATCTTACCAAAAATACTAACACCTTCTGGTACGTCCTCAATAACCCTTTGATTATTGTGGTTATTTAACTTATCAATCATTTCAGAAGATATATGTTCTTTTGGTATGTATTCTTCTACTATTTCTCTAATCGTTTTCATATATTGTTTTTATTATTTTTAGTTTTCATTTGTCTTACCAGAAAAGTCTATAGCTAATTGGTCTTTGTCGGCTGAATGGTATGACTTTAGTCCTGTGGTTGTGCTGTTAACGCCCACCTTAACCTTTCTTAAATGTGGACTAACAAACACACCATTCTTTCTATAATGGCCTCTTATAAAAACTTCTCTATACATAATACAAATATAATAAAAAATACGTATAAAGACAACTATATTTTTGTTTGGTTTTTAACCTATTACAAGTGATTTTCTATCGTTCTTATGTGCGTCAGAATTAACAGTTTCCCAAGCTTCATCTCTTAGTCTTTCTAATTCCTGTGGTGGTACAATACCATTCTTAATATTTGCGTTCCTCCAATTCATCTTATCTATATTGAACTCTTTATCAATTAACCCTTTTTCGATACAATAATCAAACATTGTTGTTCCTGGTAATGGCATACATATGAAGAAACAAGATGAGTCTACACCGAGTTTTGCGTTATCCCTAGCATATTCAATAGTGTTTTTACACTCTTCAAGTGTTTCGTCTGGAAACCCAATAATGTAATTTGCGTCAATTCTAATACCTTCATCATTGAATGCTTTTATTAGTGCCGGCATATCTGTATTATTAATATCCCACTTATTTGAACACCATCTTTTTAATATTCTGTCATTACCTGATTCTATTGGTAGTGAAAAGTCTGTAAATCCAGCTCTTTTCATCAATTTAATCATCTCAATATCTGGTTTTCCTTTCTTTAATAAATGAATAATGTTAATACCGTTTATGTTCATTAATTTTAAGTCTAGTTCTACAATTTGTTCTAACAGTCTTAAAGCTCTTTTTTTCCTACCAAATAGTGAGTCATCTTCAATGAATATCTCATTAACACCCATAACATCTTTAAGATATCTTAACTCTTCCATAACTCTCTCATCTGATTTAATCCTGAATCTACCAATCTCTTGTGTTAGTGAACCATTAACCTCTTTTCCTATATGACAATATGTGCACTTAAATGGACAACCTAATGACGTCATAATAGACGCGTACCTAGTTAGGTGTTTATTATTAATTGTCACACCATGGCCCCTTCTCAATCCCCAGTATCTTTCATTTGGTAGTAGTTCCCAAGCTGGGAATGGTAATTCATCTAACCTCATAACAACCTTACCCATTTGTGAATTAGATTTAGTTATTCCTTTATCTATGTATTTAATTTGTTGTACTTCTGACCAATCACGACTACCTGACCTATATGTGTTAACAATCTGTTTTATAGTTTCCTCACCCTCAGATGTGGCGACAATATCAAAACCAGCGTCAAAAAACTTACCCAATCTATGTCTAGCGTTCGCTCCACCAGCTATAACTAATTTTTCTGGATATCTCTCTTTTATAATCTTACAGCAATGTAATACCATTGTTTCTTGACTACTGAATATAGATGTTAAACCAATAATATCGAAGTCATTAACAACCTCTAATATACGTTCATCAGTAACACCATACCTAAACAAACCACTATCTAATTTTGTTTGGTTATATATTGTTCTAATATCGTCATCATCATTACCAACGCATGCGTCGTACACTTCTACATAACAATCTATCTCTTTAAGTGCACCACCTAGCATTGGGTATGCTAGTGAGCCATTAGGCTTTACCATGTGTCCTGGCCATCTCTGTTCTGGTGGGTATAACAGTAGTACTTTTGGTTCATTATTATTAATCATACCTAATTATAATAAAAAAATCCCCACGAAACAATATCTATGGGGATTGGTGACTGGTTAATTGTATTTTATTTTGGTGACCTACGATTGACTCTTGTTTTTGTGTTGGTTCTATTGCTTTTAACTTTATTATTTGTTCTATTAGTTTTTACTCTGATAGTTGTATTATTCTTAACTGGTCTATTAGGTCTTACAGTTGGTCTATTAGGTCTATGTGTTGGTCTATTAACTGGCCTATTAATTATCACATGAGTTGTTGTATTATAATGTGATGGTGGACAAGTATTGTAATAATAGTACCAAGGATAGTAGTGTGGTTTTCCGTAGTAATAATAATACCCACTATGAAATCCCCAATAGATTTGATTATCGTAGTATGTTACTGAAGCATGTGTTTCTCTTAAATCAGAATATTCTGCGTCTGTTATATAGTATGTTCCATAACAACTTGATAAAAATAATGCTAGTGTAAGTAATATTACTTTCATTCTATTTCATTTTTACAAATCTAAAAGCTAATGTATCCATTTCATATGAATATTCTAATGCCTTTATTATTAATCTTTTAAACATTTTATTGTTTTTTTGTTTTTATTACTATAAATATTTTATCGAAATCCTCTTTATCCATTTGTTTTAATCCTCTAAAGTATTCTTTCGCTTCTTCTAATGAATTAGATTGTGTTTTAAAAACTATATCATTTTTTCCATTTTTGATGGTCATTGCGTATTCTGCCATTTATAACTTATTTGTTAATTTTTTCACAGGTTATTGTAAAAGGGTTTGGTGCTGGCGTTGGTATTATTCTTTCTGTTACTTGATTAATGTTTATTGTATTATTGTCATCCTTAACAGTCTCTAACTTATCTACTATTGTCTTCAACATTGTTAGGTAGTTATAACTACTATCATAACCATCTCTTATTTTAATCCCTTTGAGGTCTGTGTTCTCTAAGAAACCTTCTAGCCATATTCTAAATTCTCTACTTGTCATATATAAATTATAGTTATTGTTTTGTTTTTTGTCAAATAGGTTAATTTCCTAATTCTGCTATCTTTTCATCTCTAGTTAAAGTTTCTTTCATTATACCATCAACTATATTTTTATTTAGTTCACATTCCACCCAAACATTATCAATAGTTATTGGTTCACCATTATCAGTTATGTTTGATATTTTTGCGTATTCTATAAATGTGGTTGCATTCATACCTATTAGTTCTCCTGGTGGACTTCCTGGGTCACTTTTGTATATACCACCAGATAATGCCATTCTATCAGTAACCACTTCACCGTCAACATAAATAAAATATCCAAGTTCAAATGTTTTTATAAAAACATCTCTAGGTATATGACTGCCAGAAAATTTACTACATCTCTTCAAATTTTTATTTACACTTGTTTTTGAATCACAGTCAGTATCATCAACCCAACCAGATTCTGGGTCAACAGCGTTACTAAAATCAAGTCCTTTAGGAGAACTAGTGTTTATGTGTATTGAATAGTGTAGGTGTGGTCCCAGTGCATTTCCAGCTCCATGAGTACCTGGTTTTCCACCTGTTTCACCTATCTGTTGTCCTTTGACAACTGTTTCACCTTCACTAACAATAAAACGTCTTACATGACAATACTTAGTTCTAACACCACTACCATGATTTACCACTATTATTCCACCACATTTACTAACAATTTTAGTTTTTTCAATTTCACCACCATAAGGTGCTCTTATAGTATCACCAGGGTTTGCTTTCCAATCAATACCTGCATGACGATGAGAAAACTCACCACTCTTTTTATACCTCTTATTACCAAATATACTCTTAACTGGTCCAGCGCTATATTCTAATACTCCTTCAAGTGGTGAGCAAAAATCACTTGGTTGTATGGAGGTAGTTTCATTTATGGTTCTTTTAACCTCCTCTTTTAATATTTTTTTAATTAGTTCTTTCATAATATACAGTTAAGTTTAGAATCCTGGTGGTGGTATTTCACCAAGCCCTTTACCACACGATAAATTATCTATATCATACTCGTTATCTTTATTCTCAGGGTCACCCATAGTACCATCATCCCATACTGTATTTCCGTCAATAGCTATATTGACATATCTTTGACTTCCTTCTACCACATCCATACTATCATCGTGAAGATGGTTTATCTCTGGGTCCCAGTCCCAGAAATTACCATGTATGTCACATGCATATGTCTCGTAGTCAACACCCCAAGTTGACACTGTTGCTCTGTTTACAGATTCAATCATCTCAAGGTATTCCCTTGTTATTAACATATGTTGTAATTTAGGTGCTGACTCACCAACAAAAGAACTAAATTCGTCTACATCCATATTATCCCATATTAGGTTAATTAATTGTGAAACTCTCATAGGATGAGAAATTCCAAATGCTCTTGTAAATGGTTTTAATTCTGAAACGTTTTCCATATTGTAATGCGTCATTGCAGCCCATTTAGTAATAAGAGAACCCTCAAACTTTTCCTTAACCTTTGTCATAAATTTAGCTTCAATTATTGTTATAGGTTGTTTATTTAATTCTGGTGCCTTTGCGTCCTCTTGACTAGCCATCTCTGTTGACCAACTAGATTGTTCTGTTAATGATTTTGATTTATATTTTCTAAGTATGTTTCTAACCTTCTTTTCTGTTAACTCCTTATTACTTAATAACTCTTCCAATTCTGATATTATATCGTTTTCTTCTGGTCCTGCTTTTAATTTTGATTCCGTTATCTGTTGGAAGTCGTCCTTTTTTTCATCAATATAATCGTCAATATTAGTATGAACATATACGTCACCCTTATCAATTACTTCATCAGTTCCTCTATCCTGAACCTCATACTCATGATGTTCTTCATCTATGGTTGGCCAGTCATATTGTTGGTACTCACCATCCTCATCATATATAACCATATTCTCAACATCAATTTTTGCAAAAGCTTCTGTTGTTACCCTATATCTTATTGTTTTGAATTCATTAATATCCTCATAACAATCAATATCAAACTTCTTTAATGGCCTTAAGTTTAGTTGGTTGTATGAAATTATTCCACCAACATTTATACCTTCATAGTTATCTATTGCTGCCCAAAGCATTTTTGATGATAACCCTTCTGATTGCTGTCTAACTCCAACAAGTTTTAGATATTTATCTAATTGACTTGTTCTCTCCCATAAATTTTGGTCTCCGTCGGCTATTCCATCTAATTCACTTTCAGAATTATATCTAACCAACAACTTAACTCCCTTCATAAACATCGATTTGGTTATCGATTGTTTATTCCATACACTCTTGCCATCGTTACCAATGCCACGACTTTCACCATGCCATGATATATTTGGTACCATTTCGGTTTGTTCTAATAATATATTTTTGATTAGGTCTTTCATTATATATAAATATTAGTTTGGTAGGTCTACGGTTTGATGCATGGCTAAGGATAACCAATCTGTAACACCTGATATAGCTATGTTTGTATCTTCTGGTGATAATTCACCTCCAGAGATACCATCGTTAAACATATTTATGATAGGTTCTATTAACATACCTATCGTTACCTCTTCGAATGGGTTATCTGTATCTACTATAGCATATGATTGTCCATTAGCGTCTTTTATATTACTATCTTCAGTTGGTGTTAGTGCAAACCTCATCGATAGTACTTTCATTACATCTCTCTTTATAGCGTCAGCCATTGTAAGTTCTTTACCAAATTGTTCTTCTATCGTCTCACTTTTAACCATGTCCGGTAAATTATTATAGTCAACAAGTTTACATTTATTTGGTTTTCCCATTGGGCAATATTCGTCTAGTTCTTTTTCAACCCCAATACTATTTCCGTCATAAGACCAATTCTCTAAGTCTTCTTCTACTTTGTCTGGTAATTCTTCATAATCTTTCTTAGTCATTTTAGAACCTAACTTTTTTGCTACTTTTTTATTTGTAGCGTATAAAAATCTTTGTTGAGCTTTACTGGCAAACTTTTCGTTAAGATTTATTGGTTCTTCTTCACCAAACACCAATTTAATAAGTTCTGGTTCAATGATTGAGTGTGCTTCATGTTCAGGGTTTCCTTCATGTTCATACTCCCAATGTTCCTTCCATTGTTTTGGGGTGAATTTCCTTTTTATCCAATCTGGTATTGTTTCTTTGGTCAGGAATTTCATGAAGAATTTAAGTTTCCCGTCATTTATCATTTGTTTAACATGTGAAAGTTCTGATATAACTCTACTTACCACTAAATCACCATTATCTTTAATTTTACGTGGTAGATTTATTGTGTTATTAAACATATTATATGTTGCACCAAATCCTGACTTTACTCCACCCCAAATCATTTTTAATGGTTTATTTTTACCTAACCAATTTGTTGTACCTTCATCTAATTCTTCCCACAATTTCATAAAATTAGTATATTCAGTACCTGTCAATGTGTCTCTAATTATACCAATAATTTCTTCAGTATAATCAACTATTTTTTTAGTATTAAAAAGTTGTTCATTTAAATTGTCTTTAAGGTATACCATATAGTCCTCCCAATTTTCTTCTGCTTCTGAAGCTGCTGTTTCGTATGGGTCATTTTCATACCCGTCTTTACGGTTTTCTTCACTTTCATCTGGGTCTTGTAAATAATGTGTGTATTCATGTAGTAGTGATTGAATCACATGTTTCACATCTTTCATGTTTGGGTAGTAAACAAATATCTTATTTTCTTTATCATCGTATTGTGCTTCTGAACTTTCACTCTCTTCTCCTGTTGCTCCAGGTATCTTACTTAGTCTAGCATAGATATCCTCCCATAATTCAACTTTAGGTAGTTCATCAACATATATACTTTCTCCTAAGTTATTAATTATGTGTGGGTATACTTTGTCTACTATAGTTTGTACTTCATCTTTAGACATTGATTGGTGTTCTTCTTCGTGTTCACCTAATTCTCCCCTTAAAAATCCTTTTTTTAACATCCACGTATCTGTAGAGTATAAATGTTCTTCTTTTCTACGTCCTCCACCTGCTAACATGCCACCTAAGCGTTCATCATCTGTCATACTCAAAGGTTCTATAATATAAAATTTTGTATCAGCGTCAGGACCTTCCCAATTTTCTGGTTGTCTATATCTAATTCCTATAACACTATAATCTTTTAGGTGTTTAGGTGTGTTTTTGGTCCCATAGCTCTTATCCACATTAACTACAGTAACTTCATCACCAACCATTAGTTGTGGATTGAATTTAGATTGTTTATGTTCATTAAGATAACCACCTTCTTCGTCCATTCCATCATCACCATATAGTTCTTCATATTCCTCATCAGACATGTAAACTTCTGGTTGGAAGGCGTCCTCATATCTCATGGTTGGACCTTTGGGATTAAACATCCAGGTGTCTGTCCTAGGATATAGATGTTTGTGAGTTGAAGACCTGTCAAATACTCCTGGATTATCAGGGTCGGTTACATCTACATCAGGTCTATTAAGACCATAATAGTGTGGACCCTCCGGAGTATCAAAAAGGTGGTTTGGTACATCTTCTAACGGTATATCTAATTCTTTATTTCCATATATTTTGGTGACAAAATAACGTACATATTTATCTGGTTTGTTCATATCGTTCTGTACTTCAACTCCGACATCAATCACAATAATTTCATCTCCTATTTTTAGCTCTGGATTGAATTTAGATTTTTTATGTTCGTTTATTGTCTCAGTTTCTTTAGCATAAATCCATTGGTTTAGCCAAGGGAATAATAGTTTTGATGTGTCTCTCTTTACCCAATAGTCCCCGTTTAAATAGTCTTGATATTTGTCTTCTGGAATAAGTGTATATCGGAAAGGATATTTTGATTCCGAACCATTACTTTCTTTGTCTACTACTACGTATGATACGTACAAGTCTGGTTTTAGTTCTGGTGGTGGGATATGGTATTTTATTGATTTACTCTCTACATCTCTGTCCACACTTATAACACGTATTTTATCACCCAATTCTAACTCTGGATTAATTTCTAACTTAGCTTCACTAATTGTTTTTCTATCTACCTTAGTTGCCATTGGTATGTTACCATAAATCCAAGTATCTCCTCGGTATAAAGTTTTTATATCGAACTCAGAGAATTGTGTTGAGCTATCTGGGTAAGGTCTTATCTCATAGTACTCGTTATCGTGACCACGGTTTCTCATTGCCATAAGTGGATATGTTTTACCTACTTTCACAACTATATACGTACCAAATCTTTTAGGCATACGTCCGTGTTCACCATCAACATCAATTACTCTTACAATGTCATCAACTCTTAATTCAGGATTAATTTTTAATGTGGATTCGTTAAGTGACTTAGAATTTAATCCGTCTTTGGTATTATAAACTAACTTACCATTTACCCAAGTAGGACCAATATCTTTAACTATTTCTATTGGATAGAACCTTACCTCTAATTTAACGTCTGTCCAATAAGAGTTATCTGGGTCTATATGATTTGCTAAAGCGTTAAGTGTAGATATTCTATGTGCCCCGTCTTTTAGTCCATCACCAATTACTTGTATAGGAGGAAAGTCTTCACTAGTGAGTGATTCTGGATGTTCCATCCAATACTTTGCATATCTTTTTACTGTTTGTGTTACGGCCCAATCATCTTTATCATCCCTTAAATCCATTAATACTTCCTTATAATAAGGAATAGATTTTACTGTAGTTAAAATTTCATCTAAAGTTAGATGTTTTGTTTCGTAAGGCAAGGTATCATCCTTGATTCCTTCTGCACTACTTGAACCTGGTTGAGGGATATGTTCGTTAATCATGTCACCTGGTCTAACTGGTTGATGTGAGATTATTCCGTATTTACGTGCCAATCTTCTCTGTTCCTTAAGGGTAACATCATCAAGTTCTATACCATCACCATACCAATCACCATAATCATCATCTTCCATGTCACCGCCCCAATCATAAAAATCTTCAACTCCTTTTTCCTCAGCATCTTCTTGGTCCCAAGCTAGTATTTCAACCCAACCAGACCTATATATTGCCTGTGAACCACTTTCACTTGCACTAACTTCATATCTTTTCATTTCCGCTTTGATTGGATTTTCAATATTTTTAAAATCAACTATCTCGTCCTCTGGCCAGTTATCAGGAGTATTATCAAGTACCCATTTTGCGTACTTAGTTAGTTCGGTTAGTTTATCTGTATCATAACCACCGAATCTATTTGGTTCTGGCATTAAACCGTATAGTTTCATTAAATTAATATACTTTTTTTCTACATCCCAATAAGGTTGTGTTGTACTTATAGTTTTTACTGCAATTTTGTTTAAATCCTCTGTCGTAAACCCCTTGTATAGTCTTTTTAATAATGCTGCTTCTATGTTTGTGAATTTACTCATGATTATTTTAATGACATCCAAAATGTGACCATATCTTGTGATATTGGTCTTAATTGTCTTTCAACCGCTGTACCTTCAAGTGAACTACTTTCTCTTTCCAATTTTTGTATAGATAAAATAATTATAACATCTCTAACCTTATCAGCGTTATCCAAAAGATATTTAACGTCATCACATCTCATTGAGCGAGAAGGTCTACCTCTTACTCCTGCTATAATATATGTTTCGTCTTCAATACACCCTTCTTGAACGGACTGTAATAATTCTGGGTGGTGTAGGTCTAGGTATTTTCTTAACCAATCCTTACCAGACCATAAGAAATCTACCGATTGGTACATATTAACTAACCCTGAATTCCGTAAATGGTCTAAGAATTTCATAACTTCACCTCTAGAATAATAATCTGATAAATTTTTTGTTGATGTATTCTTTGAAACTCTTGATAATTTATTAATGTCGTTGAATAAACTTTCCGCTATTAAACCTAATTTCATATTTTTTTTCTGTTCAAGTACTCTAACAAACTCTTGGGTTTTTGCCTCAGTATCGTCAACCTCATAGTCACCACCATCTACCCACTCTGTTTCACCATTGTAATCATAAAAGAATTGGTCGGCTATTTCTTCTGCCTGGTCTTCGTCCCATGCTGGAATTTCTGTTGTACCTGCCCTATATACTTTTTCCCATCCACTTTCCTGCACCTCAACATCATAAACCTTCATTCTTTCTTTAACTGGATTTGTAACTCTACTAAAGTCTATGCTGTCATCGTCCATATCTTCATTTCTTGAACCACTAATATTATCAACCATCCATTTTGCAAATTTCTGTGAACGTTCATATTTAAACTCATCATTTTCATCACCCGTCATACCATATACTTTAATAGTTTGCCAATATGGGTTCCAAACGTCTCCTAAAATGTCATGGTAATTCTCAGATGCTATTGTTTCAATATCATTCATATCCATAGTTCTGAATAACCTATTCATTACTTTGATTTCCATTTTTGTAAATGGTTCATTCTTTTCGTAATAATCTTCTGGTGTGTCATCACTTATATGGTCACCTGGACTATCAGCACTTTGTTCTTGTATTGTTTCTGTTGACTTACCCTCAGGTTCTGTCATGTCCCACTCTAAATTAGCTAACCTATCATCTAATATATCATTGAACCAATTTGGTTCTACATTAGCATAATAGTAACTGTCGTAAGCTTTTGTGTTATTTTCTAATTGGTCACCTTGTTTACCAGTACCATAATCCTCAAACTTAAATTCAGCGTCCATTAATATTTCAAATATTCCGTTTGGATTGGTGTATGCTAGTGTACTATCTTTCATAAATTCGTCTAAGGTTAATCCTCCAACAGTATCGTGTAGAAATTCAAGTGTTGATTCGTCCTCCCACATATCATATGTTAGGACATTTCTTAAATCATCTTCTATAACCCAGGTTATATCACCTTGTTCACCACGAACCATTTGACCCATATGTTCAAAGTGTGCCGCTAAAGCTTCATCAATACCATTCTCAACATCTCTGTATGTAGCATCTTCATATTCTATATCATAAGCAGATGTTATGGCATCTCGCACATCATTTATTAGAGTTTCATTTTCTTCTAAGTAATCTTCTTCGAATTTATCTTGTGGGCTTTTAGATAGTAAATTATCAACATTACCTAATGATACTCCAAGTATCTCAGATATATATTTTCTATTTCCTTCATTAACCATGCCATACAAATTATCGTCCCATTCAGTACCGTAATAACTATAGTCTCTATCAATCATACCATCACATAGATATTCTTTAACATGGTCATAACCATCAGCGTCACCATTAAACATATCAAGTAAGTAGTCACAACTATATGACATCTTAACTGGTATTGGTGCATCATTAACTGTATGTATCCACCTTTTAAGTAATTCCATAACCAATTCTGTATCAACACTTGAAATTCCAATTTGTCTGAATTTACTCATATCGAAATCACCCTGACCCCATTTTTTGAATATGTATCTTATCATACTCTTATGAATCTTTTTATCAATATCTTCCCTATCTTCTCTTGACATGTCTGATGGGAATACCCATTCACCTAGTGGGAATAATGTTGTTTGTTTACTTTCTTTTTCCTCAAAAAGTCTATTGGTTTTAGCGTAAAATTGTTTATTAATGTGAGGCATATACCAACTAGGCGGTTCTTCTGATTCCTGTACCCATGTTATTCTATCCTCTCTATCAGCTACTTCACCATAAAACTCAGCTTCTGACCACCACTCATCGTATTCATCATCATGGTTGGACTCGCTTTCATAAGTGTAAAAAGGTTGGCCTCCCATATGGAATACCTCATCTTCTTCAAGTTCAGGAGAACCAATACTATAAAAACTTATTACTGTTTTTGGGTAATAGTACTTTATGAAGGACATATACCCATATTCTTCACACACACAATCATCTTCAGTCCAATCTAAACTTTCTAATTGTTCATAATCGAGTTCGTCACATGAAATTCTTTTCTCATTACCATCTTTATCTTCTATAACAACTTCCTCCCATTCAGCACAGTCACAATCTTGACCACTATGTTCACCATAACCATCATCATCACATTCCTCCTCAGCGTCATATTCATCAAAAGGTTGGTAGTATTCTGCTTCATTGTCATATAGTGTTGGTAGTTTTACATCTTCCCAACTTAAATCAAGAATGTCTTTCTCTGGATATTCTTTTATATTATGAACAACTATTAAGTATAGTATAGCTGCTTCATATGTATCTAAATCACTATATTTTCTGATATGTTCTACAAAATACATACCCATATCTTTAACGTGTTTTACACTATATGTTCCTCCAATGTCTGGTAAATCAACTTTACCTGGAAATTCAAGTTCTCTATTACGTTTGCTAACCTTAATAATTGATTTGACTAGTTTCCATAACCTTGGTGTCATTTTCTCCATATCGAACTTTGCAACACCTTCATTTAATGTTGATTCACTGAATCTACCTCTAACTCTTAATTCAAAATCAGATTCATTTTCAAATTTAATTAAACTACCTAAACTTAATATATCTCCCAATTTAAATGGTACGTCATTTGACGTTGTGAATTGTGATAAATTAATATCTATAACCTTGCCTGATGGCATCATAAGTATATTAAACCTTTTTGGTGGACGTCCCCAACCACCTTTTGCGTCATAATAAGCTCTAACCAAACTTGTATTACCCATTTGACCAATAATTTCTTCGTGTACTCTGTTTGGTTCTGTATATTGATATCCGTCATGGTTACCTGTTTCTGCGTCAATAATTTTTTCAGCACTCCATCTGTCAAGAATCTCTGAACTAATAGTTTCATACCCAACCTTTCTCCATAAATCCCCAGATTCAGGCAATAGTGAAAAAGTTCTCCATCCATATGGTTCATTACCAATCATCCACCTAACATTATACTTTCTACCCCATGGTGTTTTTTCAATTTCTAATACAATACCCTTTGTTCTTAATGGTATATCAGCGTATGGGTCATCTAAGGCTAACAATTCAATTAAATCACCAACCTCCAAATTTTCTTTAAATTTGTTATGTTTCTTCTCTTCCATTAAGTCGTCTACATCACCCGCCACATCTAACCAGGCTAACTCATCGTTATACTTAACGTAGAAGTCTTTATCAATATCTTTTATAATGTTTTCTAGCCAATTGTTATATGAATATGGTAGGTATTCAACATTATCATTTTTAAGAAAACCAAATTTATATAGATTGTTTTCA
>Ga0315321_10001971_pt1 | contig 15942 bp, 15 predicted proteins | sample M180m21515metaG_FD_203464 | JGI IMG/M metagenome (GOLD analysis project Ga0315321, IMG submission 203464) | Ammonia-oxidizing marine archaeal communities from Monterey Bay, California, United States - M1 80m 21515 | ecosystem: Environmental > Aquatic > Marine > Intertidal zone | place: USA... | reverse complement strand
CCTTATGGATGTTCTAAGTTGGCTGCTCATTGTATTGTAAGAAATTATCGGAACTCTTATAATTTGTTTGCTTCTAATGGTATTTTGTTTAATCACGAGTCCCCTCGTAGAGGAGAAAACTTTGTTACAGCAAAAATAGCTAAAGCTGTAGCAGCAATCCACTTGGGGTTACAGGACGATTTGGTTTTAGGAAATTTGGAATCTTATCGAGATTGGGGCCATTCTAAAGATTATGTGAAAGCGATGCATTCTATCCTGCAGCACCACGAACCAGAAGATTTTGTTATCTCTTCAATGCAGACTCACTCTGTTAAGGACTTTTGCGAGGAAGCGTTTGGTTTTGTTGATCTAGATTATAAGGATTTTGTGAAAAGTGATCCTAAGTTTTATAGGCCAGAAGAGTTGAAAAAGCTCAAAGGCGACTCTTCTAAGGCTAGGAAAGCCCTTAATTGGGAACCAGAGTTTGACTTCAAAGGGCTGGTGGCAGACATGGTTTCATATTGGCTTACCGAATTATCAGTTGACATTGATTCTGATAAGGCTTAGGCTCTTAACATGCCTAGAGGGAAAAAGTCTTGCCCCAAATGTGATTTGCTCTGTGCAGCTTCTACGAAATTATGTTCTTGTGGACATGTTTTCCAGAAAGCTTCCTCCAAAAAGAAACCTTCCTTTTTCAAAGAGAGGAAGGACTTTATAAAAAGAATGCTTGATGGAGGTCGTTCGTGCGATTACAAGCTAGATATAATGACAGCTACGAAGGTCTTTAAGGCTTTCGATAATGATGTAGATTTTTTGTCTAAAGTTAAACCTCCTTTCAAGTTAGATGGGTCTATAAAGTATTTTTTAAGCAAGGACGGTCGTGATTATTTGGTAAAGAAACATAGGGAGTTTCATTATCGTCCTAAAAATATCCAGAAAATGGTTGACCAAGAAGAAAAATCAGGAGAGGATGCAGTTGTAAACAAGAAGAAAACATTAAGAAATTTTTTAGATGAGTAAGAAAGAGAATAAAACTACGGGGACTTCGGAGTATATGACGAAGTTTTTTAAAGCTCAGAAGGAGTATCATTATAATTTTGAAGAGACTGCTAAACCATATGTTGTTTCGACAGGGTCTATGATTTTAGACCAATATATGGGGGGAGGTTTGGGTTGTGGTTTGCAGAGGTTCACAGGGTGCAACGAAGGAGGTAAGACTAATGAAGCCCTGCAAGTCATGTTGAATATGATGAACACTGTTGAAGCTAGTAAGGCTTTGTATATTAAAGCAGAGGGGCGCTTATCTAACGATGTGATGAAGAGATCTGGTCTCAAATTTGTCAGTCATCCAGAAGATTGGGAACTAGGGACTTGCTTGGTTTGGGAGTGTAATATATATGATATAGTTTTTGATGGTTTACGGGAGTTATTGAGGAATAATCCTGATAAAGAAAAATTTTGCATTGTCATCGATAGCATGGACGGCTTAATTTCGAAAGGGGATCTCGATAAAACATCTAGTGATGCGAATAAAGTCGCAGCTGGTGCTGCATTGACATCTGATTTTCTAAAAAGAGTTAGTCTTGGGATGAGTAAATTTGGTCACATGTGTATAATGATCTCACAGGTTCGGTCAACCATACAGATCAGTCAATATGCTCCAAGAGACCCGAATAATCAGACCAATTCTAGCGGTGGCAATGCAGCTCTTCATTACCCAGATTGGATTGTTAATTTCGAGAGAAGGAATCAGTCTGATTTGATTCTCCAGAATCCTAATGCTAAACCCGGACCAGATAATAAAATTATAGGTCATTATGCCAAAGTCCATTTTCAGAAATCTACTAATGAAAGCACTGGGGCTAAAGTCAGATATCCGATCAAACATGGTCGTGATAACGGAAAATCAATTTGGGTGGAAAGAGAAATCATCGAAATGCTCTTAATGTGGGGTTATATTGAAAAATCTGGAGCTTGGTTCTCTGTAGAGGCTGAGATTATAGCTTACGCTCAAGAAGCTGGTGTAGAGATCAAGGAGAAGTATCAAGGTATGTCATCTTTGTATGAATTGCTTGAGAGCAGTCAAGAATTGACTGATTGTCTCAGAAAGTTTGTGCGCGAGACGATATTGTCATGATTTTTTTAACTAAAGCTGGCAAAGAACAAAAGATCAAAAATTCCACTAGGTATTTAATAGACTGGAATAAAAAATGTAGGTCTAAAATTCAAAAGAGAGTAAAAGACTTGCTGCATGGTTATTGGGATGCAGATGTAGTTTTCGAAGAGTTCCCCGTGGCTGGGACAAGAATGACCTTAGACTTTTATAATGCTAATAAAAAAATAGCTTTGGAAGTGGACGGGAATCAACATTATAAATTTAATAAATTTTTTCATTCTAACTCTAGGCAGAATTTTTTATCTCAACTACAGAGGGATGAGCATAAGGAATATTTCTGTGAAATTAACCAAATTAGACTTGTGAGAATTGTTGAGAGCGATACACTTAATGAAGAGCTTCTTGAGGAGCTAAACTTAATATGAGTCATTTAGATAAAACAGACAATACGTTACCCCAAGTGATACTCACTAAACTTTTTGATTGCACTGGATCTCCTACTGGAGGCAACAAAGGTTTTGTGTTGTTTTACATTAATGATTTGGGCCAACCAAGTGTTTCTACTAAGACTGAAAATGCTTGTGTCGATATGGCTTTGACAAAACTGATTGAAATGTCTACAGGGGAGGTGGGGCAATGATCTCTAATATGGATCTAGAGAAGACTGTATTGAAAGGTCTACTCCAACATCCTTATAAGTGGGAAGAAATTTCTACTTTTCTTAATGATAAGGATTTTTATAGTGAGGACTCTAAAGTCCACATATCTATATTCAAGTTAATTAGGAATGCTTTGGATAATGCCGAAGTGATAGACGAAACGATTTTAATTCAAAGAGTAAACGAATTAAAAGTCAGCTTCCCAGATAGTATAGACATTTCTGAATATATCTATTCTCTAGCTTTCCAAAAGATCAATGAAGATGTTTTCATCTCCTCAGTTAAAGAGTTGAAGAAGTTTTCTGCTCGTAGGGAGATTTATCTTTCGTGTAAGGATGTAGCAAGTTTTGTAAAGAAGACAGATCCTAACTTAAAATATTCTGAGATTATAGATAAGGCTGATGAGCTTTACAACAAGAATATAAAACAATTTGAGATAAGTGACGATGGTCCCGTTGATCTTTTCGAGATCATGGAGTCTGTTGTTGAAGAGCGGGGGAATAACCCCATAGAGGAGGCGGGTATGATGGGGCCACACCAGCGCATAAATGACATCTATGGTTCTCTCCTTTTAGAGGGAAACATCTCTGTTATAGTCGCTCGTTCTGGAGTTGGTAAGACTCAGTTTTGCATGGATTATACTACTAGAGCCGCTTCTAAGTATGATATACCTGTCCTTCACTTTGATAACGGTGAGATGAGCGAGGAAGAACTTATCTTTCGCCAATGTTCCGCTATGACAGGAATACCTATATTTTTACTGCAAAGCGGTAAGTGGAGGAGTTCGAGTTATGGAGACTGGACTGCTGAAGAGGTAGTAGCGAAAGTTCGTTCGGCTTGGGGTAAAATTAAATCGGGCAAGATGAGGTTTTATTATGAAAATGTAGCGGGGATGTCTGCTGATGAGATGTGTTCTTTGCTCAAGAGATTTTATTACTCTAAGGTCGGTAGAGGTAACCGCATGATTTTTAGTTTTGATTATATCAAGACTGACTTCAATAATCTAGGCAAGATCGACGGTTGGCAGCAGGTCGCTTCGATGGTTCACAAGTTTAAGCAAACAATCCATCGTGATCTTTGTTTTGATGGAAAGCCATGTGTATCAATGATGACCTCCGTTCAAGCTAACAGGCTTGGGATTACTGGTAATAGGGGGGCGGATTCTATAGTTGATGATGAAAGCGTTGTCTCTCTTTCAGACGGGATTACTCAGTTTTGCTCTCATTTGTTTTTGCTTCGCAGGAAGATTCCAGATGAAATTCATGAAGAGGGTAATAGGTTTGGGACTCACAAGTTAATCAATTTAAAAGCTCGTCACTTGGGTAAGGATGCACTCCGTGCGATCAACCCTGTTGAAATGCCAGACGGTTCAAACAAGAATAATTTTATTAATTTAGAGATTGAGAACTTTAAAGTCACTGAGAGAGGAGATTTACAAGATATCGTTAATTCGATGAACAACCAAGATGTCCAAGTAGTGAGTAATGATTCGGAGACTATTCCTGTTGTTTTAACAAACGTCCCATTTTAAATTATGGATTATAAACAAGTCTTAGAGGAACTTGGTTATAGACTTAAGGATCACGGTTCTTATTGGAGAACTAGTGCAGTATATAGATCAGGAGACAACTCTACAGCTTTGCAAATTTACAAAGATACTGGGGTTTGGAAGGATTATGTTGAAGACTCTATATTTTTACCTTTTGAAGCTTTACTAAGTAAAACTCTAAATACAAATGATAAAACTGTTTTAAGTTCTTATTTAAAGGATGCTAGTGTAAATATTTATACTAAGACTCCCAAAAAGAAACTATTGAGCGAAGAGAAGTCATTCCCAGAATCTTGTTTACAGAAATTATTACCTCATTACGATTTTTATTTTAATAAAGGGATCTCAGAAGATACTCTAAAAAAATTCAAGTGTGGCTTGGCTATGTCAGGCAAACTATACCAGAGGGTTGTTTTCCCCGTATTCCGTCCTGACGGGCGTATACACGGCTTTTCGGGGAGAAAGGTTACAGAAGACCCTAGACCCAAGTGGCTGCACAATGGGCGCTGTTCAGACTGGTTTTATCCATATCACACAATTGATGAGGTTTCTTCTGCAATAGAATCTAATAAGAGCGTTTATATTGTTGAGTCTATTGGAGATTGTGTTTCTATGTTCGATAATGGAATTAAAAATGTTTTAGTTTCTTTCGGTTTGAACATATCCCCAAGATTTATAGCTAAACTAAATGGGTTACGTATAGATAAAGTTTTCATTTCATTTAATAATGATTTTAATTCTAAATTCAATAGAGGTTTTGAAGGGGCTATCAAATCAATATTTAAATTATCTGACCAAATAGACTTTGAAAAAATATATTTTGCTCCTCCTCCAGAAAATGATTTTGGAGATATGAGTAAAGAGCAGTTGGATAAATTTGTTGAATATTGTAATGTAATGCCTCATAATGAATCAATGGCTAACATTATTGATTTCGCTAAAGAGATGAATAAACGTGGGGTCAACAAGACGTTTGCTTCTAATTTGCGAAAGTTTGAAAAAAAATACGACTTCCATTATGGAGAAATCTGAAAATAAACCTCTCTCAGCCTCACGCATTAAAACAATGCAAACCTGCACTTGGCAATATTGGGCCAAGTATCATTTGCGTCTGCCAGATAAATCTAATCATGGCTCTTTGCGTGGAACGATTTGCCACGCTGTTTTCGAGAACTTGGGGAATCCAAGGCACAGGAAACATTATAGAGATATTATTAAAGCTCAAGATATAAATGTTAGCCCTCCTATAAAGCGGTTGGTAGAAGCTTATGCTAAAAAGTATGAGATCGATGATTTTGAAAACATGGATCTTATTAACAAAATGACTGTAGAAGGTTTAAATTTTGATTTTTTTGGAGATACTAATGGAAAACCTACAGAGTCCATTTCAGAAAAAGATTTTGATATATCGGTAAATGAGGGAGATAAAAATTATCGGATACTAGGGTTTATAGATAAGCTATTTTTGTTTAAAAGAAAAAAAACAGCTATAATCCGAGACTTTAAAACCTCGAAAAGTATTTTTGAAGGCAAGGAGTATACAGACAACATGCAGGATTATATGTATTGTCTGGCCGTTAAATACTTGTATCCTGATTATCTCAAGAGGCGGATGGAATTCTTATTCTTGAAGTTCGACTTAAATGGAGAAGGTCTCCTTGCTATGGAACCGTTGGACGAATTAGACCTAGAGGGGTTTGAGTATTTTTTAACAGATGTTCAGAAGGTGATCAATAATTTTGACCGAGATACCGCACTTAGTGGCCTTGCTTGGGACAAAGGTTATCCAGCTAAGGAAGAAGGTTTCGCTGGTAAAATCGTTTGTGGTAGAGCTACTCATGTTGGACAATTGAAAAAGAACGGAGATTTGATGTGGCATTGCCCATTTAAGTTCCCATTTGAATATTACCATCTTTTAGGAGAGGGAGACAAGTTCATAAAGTCATCCTATACTCAAGAAAATCTACAAGAGATGCTGGATGATGGGATAGGATTGAAGATAGAGACGAAAAAATATGCAGGATGCCCTTCTTTTTCATTTGACAAGAGCACAGATCTTCTCTAAGTTCTTTTCGTGACCCCATTATTCAAGAGTCAGTTCAGTGTAGGCAAATCTATTCTGACTGCTGAAAAAATTCTAGACATTGCTCAGAGTAATTCTCTGGAGAGAGTCGTGATGGTAGAAGATTCCTTTTATGGGTTTCGGGTATTTAATAACTTGTTTCAAGAAAGTGGTATCCCTTTAGTCTTTGGTTTAACAATGTCAGTCGTTAACGATGAGATGTCTGAAGAAGAGAGGCCGAGTAAATTAGTTTTCTTTGCCAAGAACAATGAAGGAATTAAATCTTTAAAGTTATTGTATTCTAATGCCTCGTTGAGTGATAATAACAGTCTTGTCCTTGACCAATATTCAGAAGAGGATTTTAAAAATTTACAAGTTGCAGTCCCTTTTTATGATTCTTACATTTACAATAATATTTTCCATTTTGGACTTTCGTATCTCTCCATGAAGAATTTAGATCCAGTCTACTTTATTGAAGATAATAACCATCCTTTTGATTTTCAAATTCGTTCTGTTATAGAGGGATTGGGGGTCAGAACAGAAAAAGTTAAGACCATCTTGCATAAAGACAAGAATGACTTTGATGCTTTCCAAATGTATAAGGCTTCTTGCAGTAGATCACAAGGGCGAGCGCCTACTTTTCAAAGACCAAACTTAGACCACTTCTGTTCAGATGATTTCTGTTGGGAGTCTTACCAAGATGTTACCGTATAATCAAAAATATTTAGTGTTCGATACTGAGACGGAGGGTTTAAACCTTCATTCTTCTAGGACTTGGCAGGTCTCTTGGCTTATATGTCAGGGGGATAGAATTATAAAAGAGAATGATCGTTATATTAATCAGAAGGATCTTCAGATAAATTCAGCGGTGGCTAAATTAACGGGATTTACTTGGGAAGAATATGATCGGAGAAAGGAGCCTTTAAAAAATGTTTGGGCTGATTTCAAAAAAGATTTGTTCAATCCTGAGTATAAAGTCATTGGCCAAAATTTATTGGGGTTTGATGTTTATATGGTGGCAGCAATGCAAAGGGCTTTGGGTGAAACTCCAGATTATAGTTATTTAGAAAGAATTTATGACACTAGAGCTTACGGTAAGGCTTACAGGGAAGAGTTGGAGAAACCTAAAGATAATTTATTAAGTTGGCAATATAAGATTATACATGATCGTTCTCTTAAGGCTAGGGTTTCTCAGAAACAGCTACTTAAGTTTTTCGGTATAGATTTCGATGACGATCTTTTGCACAATGCTTTATATGATAACCAAAAATGCTACGAAGTTTTCAAGGCACTAAAAAAACAAATGAATTTATAATGTTTGAAGATTTTACAGTATATGATGATTGCGAGCCAGCTGGAGTTGAGTTGCCGAAGACAGATGTTTCTCTAAAAGTCCTAGAAAGCTTGAGCCTTGGCGCTGACAGTTCTACAAAGGAAATAATGTATGAGTTAGCACGAAAGGGTTTAAGAGACAAAGGAATAACAAGATATAAAAATAAATCTGTTTATTTTGCTAGAGCAAAGCAAGAGTTAGAAACTTTCGAAGAGTTGGGCTTCACAGATTATATCCTTCTTAACTGGGACGTTCTTAATTTCTGCCATGAAAACAACATCCCAACTGGAGCTGGTCGAGGTTCAGCAGCAGGATCTTTGGTTTTGTATTTATTGGGGGTAACTAATATCGATCCTATCCCTCACAACTTATTTTTTGAGCGTTTTGTTTCTAAGAGCCGAGCTAAGAAAGTCTATGATAAACGGAATAAAGAGTTTCTTGTGGGGAGTCTTCTCCCTGATGTCGATTCAGACATTAGTTATGAGCAGAGACAGAAGGTAATTCAGTATATCGAAGAGAAGCATAAAGGTAGGACTGCAAAAATTTTAACATTCAACACTTTTAGCTCTAAACTTTGCATAAGAGAGGCTACGAAATATTTTGATCAAGCTAGGGAGGAAGAGGCTAATAAGGTTAGTGATATGATTCCTAAAAATCATGGCAAAGTTTCTTCTTTATCTAAAGCAGAAGAAGAAAATGAAAAATTTGAATCTTGGGCAAAAATTCACCGCAATACTTTTGAAAATGCTAAAAAAATAGAAAACTTGATTAAGAACACTGGTGTGCATCCGTCAGGGATTGCCATCTGTTCTCAAGACATTAGTCAAGTAGTCCCGCTCCAAAAAACCAAAGATGGGGATGTAATTACTGGCTATAATATGCATGATGTAGCGGATTTGATGGTAAAATTTGACATCTTGGGGTTGAGGACTTTGACGATTGCTCACAAAACTTGTTCGAAATTGAATATAGATTTGGATGATATAGACGCAAATGAGCCTTTTGTGTATGAAGTCTTGCAAAATTTCAACCATCCAGAAGGATTATTCCAAATATCTGCTGACACTAATTACAGAGTTTGCCAAGATGTTAAGCCAGAAAATCTAGACGAGTTATCTGACGTAGTTGCTCTAGCAAGGCCCGGAGCGTTGCAGTTCGTTGATGAATATATTAGACAGAAATACTCCTCTACAAATTTAAATCTTCATCCAGAACTCGATTCAATTCTGTCTTGGTCTAAAAATGTTATTTTGTATCAGGAGCAATTGATGCAGATAGCGAATAAAGTTTTCGAATTAACTTTGGAAGAGGCTGAGACTCTACGCCGGATTGTGGGCAAGAAAAAAGCTGATGAGATGCCAGCTTGGAAAAATCGGATATACGAAGCTGGAGAATCTTTGGGGTTAGAAGAAAGTATTAGTGATTTTTATTGGGAGGCTCTAGAGGCTTCAGCTGATTACTCGTTCAATAAATCCCACAGTTTTGCTTATGCAGATCTTGCAGCAAAGACTGTATTTCTGAAATACAAGTATCCCAAAGAGTTTTTCCTTTCTGTTTTAGAATCCTCTGAATTTGATCCAGATCCTTTGTCTGTGATTTCAGCTGTTCACGAAGAGCTTGCTGATTTTGGTATTCGGTTATTACCTCCAAGTTTATTTAAATCTGATATTAATTTTTCTATTGAGGGCGATAATATAAGATACGGTTTGAATAGTATTAAGGGTATCTCATCCAAGTCTATAGAAAGTCTAGTTGCTTTTCGAGGCAAAAGTTTTGATAGCAAATATGAAGTATTCACTGCAGCAAAAGGTTGTGGTATTAATATATCGATCTTATCAGCATTAATCCAAGCTGGCGCGATGGATGAGTCTACTAAAACTAGAAGTCGTTTAGTTCTAGAGAGTCAAGCTTTTAATATCCTAACAGATAGAGAGAAAAGAAATTTTATTCTATTTAAAGACAGATTCGGAGAAGATATACTCGAAGCGATATCTCAAGTTATAAATACGGGAGCTTTAGCAGATGATAACAGGCCAATAATGAAGCCTAGTCGGTTTGAAACCTTTAGTAAAAAATTTAAAAACTATAGAGATATGTATGACAAAAACAAATCTCATCAAAAACTTTCTAATTGGTGGTATGAAAACTCTTTGCTTGGATATAGTTATTCTCATGATTTAAAAGAATGTTTTGAAGAGGGCTATGGGACACTTAACACTTTGAAAGAAGTCAAGGATCTCCCAGAGCAATCTAATTATAAAACAGTCTGCCAAGTAAAAGATTTCTTTACTAGGATATCTCAAGGAGGCAATAAGTATATGATCATTGAGGCTTCAGATAATACAGCTTCTTCTAAATTCATTCTTATGGATAATTCTAGAGAAGAAAAATTAACAGAGTTTCTTAATTGCAATAAAATGTCTAAAGATGCGATATTAGTCTTGAATGCCAGTAAGAACCGTGATACTAGTTTTGTGAACTCCGTCAGATTAATCGACACAAAGATTATGATGAAGTTGAAAGATTTAAAAAAATAATGATAGACATACCATTTACTCCTCAAATCCGCTGTGTTTTCAATAGGTCTAAAGAGTTAGCATTTAAATCAGGAAGAAATGGGGTTGATTTAGATATTCTGTTCCATTGCTTCTTAGAAGATCTGAGTCTGTCATGTGAGACTCTTCTTGGTAATTTAGACATATTGTCTCCCTTACAGATATCTTCAATTAAAATCATGTCAGCTAAGAAGCCCACAAAAAGGGTTTCTAAAGATTTCACACCGAAGGTCAACAAGTTTCTTTCTAACTGTGAGAAGATCCAGACAGAATTATTCGGAGGTGATTATATCAGCCCGGAGGTTGTATTAATTAATTTTCTCAACGAAAATTGCATGCCCAAATGTGTATCTGAGACTTTGACGGATGAAATTGTCCACGCTCTTATCGAAGACATCACTGCGTTCTGTGAAGGAGAATATTCTATAGAAAGGGGCGAGATGGAAGACTGGTATTTGGATGAAGGGAATCAGGTCCAAAACTGGGCCGACATGTTTGAGGAAAACCCCATTTTAGATCAATTCGCAGAAAATTTAAACTTAAAAGCTTCAAGAAAAGAGTTTGATAAGATTGTAGATTTTGATGATAAGATATCTGAAATTGCTACAATACTTTGCCGAAAGAAGAAGCCAAATGCAATTTTAGTCGGCCCAGCCGGGACAGGAAAGACTTCTTTAGTAGAAGGTTTGGCTGCAAGGATTGTTAGTGGTGAAGCTCCAGAGTTGATTACGAATAAAGTTATATATTCGTTGAGTTTGTCTAGCATGGTCGCAGGAACGCAGTATAGAGGGCAGTTTGAGGAGCGTTTGGAAAAGTTTGTGGATGAGGTGAAGAAGTATGACAATATTATATTGTTTATAGATGAGATACACACCTTGGTAGGAGCAGGAGGCACTACAGAGAACTCTTTAGAGGCTTCGAATATACTTAAGCCAGAACTTGCGCGAGGAACAATTAGTTGTATTGGAGCGACAACTATTAACGAGTATACGAATACAATTAAAAAAGATTCTGCTTTAGACAGACGGTTTGAGAAAGTGACAATCAAAGAGCCATCTAAATTCCAGATGGAGCAGATATTGCCTACCATAACATCTTATTATGAAGATTTTCACGGAGTTAAGTATACTTCTAATTTTGTAGATAATGTAATTAAATATTGCGAAAAGTATCTTCCGAATAAATTTTACCCAGATAAAGCTATTGATGTGGTTGATCATTGTGGCGCTCAATCCAAACTTAGTTACTGGGAGTTGGACCCTTCTATAAAAGAACTCCAAGACCAGATAGAAGCAAAAATTAGCTCAAGTTCTTCTGCTCAAGATTTGATTTCTATTATGGAGCAAAAACTTTCTACTTGGGGGAAGGAGTTAAGCGAAAATATTCCAGAAGTCACTCAGTCTCACTTAACAGATTTTTTCTCTAAGAAAGAAAACCCTTTGTGTAAGCCAGAGATTATCTCTCGTCTTGTCGAAAATTTGTCAGAGAAATTGATTGGCAACTTTTCGGTGGCCAAAGAGCTTGGCCAACAGATATCTTTATCTAATTATGGAGTGAGGAAAAAAGATTCTTCTCCTAGTGTTTACTGTATTACAGGCACGGATTCTTCGGGCAAATCCTTTTTTTGTTCTCTATTAAAAGATAGTTTAGATAAAACAGGAGTGAATGTTTTGAATTATAGTGGAGTCCACTTCTCAGATGAATACGCTAAATTCAAGATTGTTTCAGAAAGAAATAATAATACGTCACTTTGTGAAAAAATAAATCTACATCCAAATAGCGTAATTATCATTGATGATTTTCATAAATTGCACAATTCTGTTAAGTCTATTTTTGCCGAGATACTTAAGGAAGGTAAGCTACAGATGAATAATGGGGATATAGCTGATTTTTCTAATGCTAAGATTTTTGTTACAAGCTCTGTGATTAAAGACAAGTCGATGGGCTTCAATTCTTCTTCAGAAGATCCTGCTCCAGCCATATTCGAAGAAATTTCAGACTTATTTGATTGTAATATTTTCCTAAAAGAATTATCCTCTAAGGATATTCTAAAGATTTTATCGAACAAGCTTGATGAAATCAAAATTGATTTAAAATTAAATGGGGTTAAATTGTTATATTCCAAGAAGTTTTTGCAAAAATTTGCTAAAGACACGACCGGACTAGTTGATTTCGAAAAAAAGTTTGACTCACAAATTAACAAGTTCATATGTTCTCAAATAACTTCCAATCGTAAGAATATAGATTTGGATAAAATAAAGAAAAATGCTTGATAAACTTGACGAGGTCTATATAATAAAGTCGTTATGAATAAACTTACCAAAAGCCAAACCGCTCTTGTCAATAAAGTCCGGAAAACTAAAGGCCGCTTCTTTGGCCTTCACACCACTCAAGGCGATGTATTTAATGCTCAGTTCCTTGGGGAGACCAATAACTATATTACAATTTATGACCGCAATGCTCGTTTCAATCGCCGTTTGGCTAAAACCAGCTTGTCTAAGGTAAATAGCAAGTAAATGAGTGGCAAAACATCTCGTCGTTTGAGAAAACTGATTTCTTATAATTCAGAAAATCCGAATAAAATCTTCAAAAAGGTTTACAAAAGGATTAAGAAGCGTTATACAGGACTCCCCCACGACAAAAAACATTTAATCAATAACTATATTAATCTATGAGCGAAGAAAGCAAAAAAGAAAACGAGTGGTCACAGCGAGAGCTTGGCGCACTATGGCGCAAGGGTGGAGAAAACCCTTTTTATTCGGGAAGTTTGACTATCGATGGGCAAAGGCTTGAGGTTGTCATTTTCCCGAACAAATACAAAGAGAACGGTTCTAACCAGCCAGACCTCCGTATTTACAAGAGTAAAGAACTACAGCAGTAGATGTCTGAAGATAAAAGGCTAACGAAAAAACAAGAGGAAGAGTTAGAAAAAACTCTTGTTAATCGGATTGCTAGTAATCTTACTTTTACTGAGTTGATAGATATTGTTACATCTTTATCTGTCAATGAGGTTTCTCAACAATTGTCAGAAATGACCGAAGAAGAAAAATTTCAAACTTATACTGAAGTTTTCTCAGAAGAAGTGTAAGAAACTTTGATGGAATACGATTTTTCTAAAGAAGCGAAGGATTTTCTAGAATCTCAGTCTGCAAAGCGATCTGGTCCTAAGGGTGGAGCACAAACTCCATCTAAGCCTAGTGAGCGTAAAAAAGGTTCTACTAAGAACGAAAAAGGCAGTGCTGGAGGTGATGGAGGTAAAAAAATTACTTTTTCAGAAAAAGTCGTTACTGCTCTCAAGAATAAAGTCAAAGAGCATAATGATAAAAATTCCAAAAAAGTCTCTCTTACTCAGTTGAAAAAAATATACCGCCGTGGGGCGGGAGCATTTAGTTCTAGTCATAGGCCCGGAAAGACCAGAGGTCAATGGGCTATGGCTAGGGTTAATATGTTTTTAAAAATGGTTCGTGGGGGTAAGGTTAAGAAATCTTATCGGGCTGCAGACCAAGATGTAGCGAAAGGCTCAGAAGAATATTATGTCGAAGAGACTAGTTTCGCATTTGTCGATTATGATGAATTGGACTTTGCTTTGGCTCGTCTGGATTTCATAAAAATTAATGCTTCATCAGAATCAGATCAAGAAATTGAAGATATTGATTACTCAGAAGCAGAGAAAAAAACTTTAAATAAGCCTTTCCGCCTCAAAGGAGGGAAGAAAAAGTTTGGGGTTTACGTCAAGAATCCTAAAACGGGCAATGTTATTATGGTTAAGTTTGGTGATCCTAATATGGAAATCAAGCGTGATGATCCAGCTCGTCGCCGCAGCTTTAGGGCTAGGCACAAGTGTGATACAGCGAAAGATAAAACAACCCCTAGATATTGGAGCTGCAAGTTTTGGTCCAAAAAGCCTGTGGGATCTATGGCTTCCGAAGAAATAATTGCTTGGGATGACGAAGAGAAGTTCTCTGAGTGGGGTTGGAGTGAAGAATCTTTTGCAGAACACCAAGATTTGCTCAATGCTTATCCTTTCTTAGAAACAGTAGAAATTATTGTTGAAGACGAGGGGGAGATTTAGTATAATTACTCTGTGAAGAGAGTTCTTGTAACAGGTAGCGAAGGATTTATAGGAAAGAATTTGTGTCCATATCTTTCTAAAAGGGGGATAGACGTAGAAGAATACGACATAAAGAATGGTGGCAATCTGCCAGCTTTGAATGGTATTGATGCAGTGATTCATCTTGGAGCTAACTCCAGCACTACAGAAAAAGATTTAAAAAAGATTTTACAGGAAAACTTTATATTTTCTGGCACTCTTTATCAATTGTGTGCGGCTATGGGGATAAAATTTCAATATGCTAGCAGTGCCTCTGTTTATGGTTTGGCTGAAACTTTTGAGGAGGATCAGTTTTGCATGCCATTAAGCCCTTATGGTTATAGTAAATATATGTTTGACAATTGGTTGTTGAATGAAGATCATCCATATCAAGGATTTAGATACTTTAATGTCTATGGTCCACACGAAGAGCACAAGGGAGACCAAGCGAGTCCGATTACTAAATTTATAAAACAAGTTCAAGAAGATGGAGAGATCAAAGTTTTTAGGACCAAAGCAAGCAGAGATTTTGTTAACGTCGAAGACGTTTGTGAGGTGCATTATCGTATGCTTCATCATGATGACTCTGGTATTTTTAATGTCGGGACTGGTAATTCTGTTTCATTTAAAGACATTGCTGACAAGATGGCTGGAAACTCTGGCGCTAAAGTTAAGCAGATTTCTATGCCTTCAAGTTTAAAGGATCAGTATCAAAATTTCACTCAGGCTGATATTAAAAAACTGACTTCTGTGATTGGGGAAATAGAGTGGAAACAAGTTTTAGAGTGTATATAAAAGAAGCATGATGTCTTTAATTAAAACTCTAGCTAAGAGTCTACAACTTTACCTTGAATTAAGGAACAGACTCGCTTTTTTTCAAATTAAAAATCAACATAGACAGATAAAAAATGAACTTATTAACGAAATTGAAGAATTACGGGCTGCTGGCGATAGCAATTCCTCTGACCGGGCTGACCTCCTGCGTAGGAGACTCAGGTCCGAAAACGACGACTTTGAACATATATCAACCGTCTTCATTAAAGCTCAAGGCGGGGAAGCCGATTCAAACTGAAGAGGGGGTGTATACTCCCCCTACAGATGAAGTCTGGCATTCTGATGCTCGATACAGGAAATTAGAAAGAGAACTTTTCGATTAAATAAAAACGGTATCCCTTACGGATGCCGTCTTTTTTTATTCAAAAGCAATATAATAGGGATTGCGCTAAAAAGAAGAAAACGTGTTTCTGGAATAGCTGTAGCCGTAGTCCCATTAAATTTCAAGATAGAGGGGTTTTGGGAGAACGATACTCCGTTTAAATAAATATCGTCACCTTGTTCTATAAATTGATCTAGAGAGTTTAAACTAAGTTGCGCGTTTGGTGATAAGTTAATGATAGATCTTTCTATCTGACTATTGATTGAGTCCCCAGCTCCTCGTAGTGTTAAACTACTAGTTGAATCTACATTTATCTTTAGACCAATTGCAGAAAACATAGCGTCCATACTTGAACCTTCAGTTATATTTAAAACTGAATACACATTTTCATCATCTTCAACTCCTGTAAAGCCATTGTTGTTTTGGAAGGTGAAATCCGTAGA
>Ga0315321_10001970_pt1 | contig 15944 bp, 11 predicted proteins | sample M180m21515metaG_FD_203464 | JGI IMG/M metagenome (GOLD analysis project Ga0315321, IMG submission 203464) | Ammonia-oxidizing marine archaeal communities from Monterey Bay, California, United States - M1 80m 21515 | ecosystem: Environmental > Aquatic > Marine > Intertidal zone | place: USA... | reverse complement strand
AGTAGGACCAGCATCAGGTAAAACCAGATTAGTTATCTTACTTTGAACATCATAAATCTCTGAAAAGCATCTGTTTATTACCCCAACAAGACTTTCTTCATTGGTATGTATAAACATATTTTCTAGATCCTCACGAACAAACTCCTCAAAATTAAGATTGTAATTATAATCTCCTAACTCTAATATATCTTGATTATAACGACCTGCAAATCTACCAACAATGTTATTCTTTAGTGTAATAACATCCTGAACAACTTTTGTAATCTCATTATTAATAGTAGAGGTCTGTATGTATTGATCTTTATTAAGTGAAAATCCCTGTTTACCGTAATTTATGTAATTACTAAGCTTTAGTACTCGTTGATATGCTTCGTGTGTATTTTCACTAAAGAAATATATTCTACTATTAGTCATCATTACAATTCTATCATTACCTAATGTACTTGGGAATAAATTAAAACTGTTAACATCGCTTATTAGAAGTCCATTATCTGAAGCGTCATTTGAACTTATAAGATTCCAATTAAAATTAGCATTTTTCCAGTTTATATCTTGAAAATTCCACCTGTTATTCTCTGTTACAACTGGTTGCACATCTATTAGACCTATTCTAAAATTATCGAAAGTTCCTATAACCTTTTCAGGTCTAGTTTTATATTTTTTGTAAATTTTCTTTGTAGTAGAGAAAAACCAATAATTACTTGATACACCTGAAAAAGCTATATCTACTATTTTATTATCATCAATTTTATCTTCCAATACTACACGTTCTAATCTGCCATAATTATAACCAGAATACCTATATAGATAAGCCGTAAAACCAGTAGCTTGTGTTATACTTGGCCCGTAAGTTAAGATATATAAAGATTTAAAATCTGGATCAAACTCCATCGCACCAAAAGTCTCCTTGTTAAAGTTTATTGAAATGCGTGTTTGATAGTTAAGCATCGTATCAAATATTTTAATGACTTTGTTACCAGAATCATAAACTGCTATTTCTGTATCACAGCATGCTAATTTAGTAGGTCGTATAAATTTGGTTTTATTTCTACCATCTCCATGACCTCCTAATAGTTCGATAAAATTACGCTTATTACCCAATGATGAATCATTATTAATAAATCCTTCAATATCATACTTTAATACAACATTATTAACTGTATCAGTTAAAAATACATTCTCTTTATTAGATGCTATTCCGCCTAACTCTCCGAAACGTAACTCGTTATCATCGTCTTCGTATTTGTTAGTATTTAATATTACATCAAGGGATGTATCACTACCTGTCATAGCAATAAAAGTACTACTTGTTATAGCGAATAACGCGAACCTATCATTAAAGTCTAGATTTAATTGCGCAGTTGATTCTATTACATTACCAAATGCGCTAAGCTTATTAGAATTACTAAAAGGTATAGAATCATTAAAAGTTGGACTATTGGCGGATAGCTCTTGTACGGTAAAACTACTATCAGAGGTAGATGTTAAGCTAGCATATCTTATATCTGTAGACCATGGTAATTTGTTAGAAGCAATAAAACATCTAGAAAATATAAAATTAGTATTTTCTCTTATTTTGTCTAATTTAAATTTAAACAAATTATAATCAAAAGTATCATTTATAGCAAAAGTACATTCTTCTATTGTATTAGGTAGATCTATAGTTAAGTCAGAAATTACTCTGTCTTTAAAAACTCTTGAAAAGGCTAGATCTGTATCAAAGGTATTTTTTGAAGTAAGGGCTTTTTTAGTGCCAAATTCAACAGCTACATTATTTTCAACTTCAACTAACCCATAAAAATCTGCACCTGTTAAAGTAAACAAATCCCCATCAGAGTAGAATTTTTTATATGATTTGTAATCAGTCATGAGTAGTTTATAAATTTAATATCGTTAATTTTTGTACCAACTGGTAAGATAGAAGAGGCTTCTGATAAAATACTTGTACGTATTTGTGATCGTACACTTTCATCTGTTATAGCAAGATCGCGTATAACTATATCAATAGAGTTGCTTGAATTATGACGATCAAACTTGAAATATTTTTCTATTTGCGCCTTATTTACCCTCTGACCAGCTGGTAGAGATAATACAATATCATCAACCTTTTGCTCTAATAAATATAACGCATAAACGAGAGTCGTACTTATAGCCCGATCGTATACAAATAGATTTCTAACTTGCATATCTTTTGAGTAAAAATATTCCGGCTGTTTAAGATAAGTAGATAGATCAGTGCCATCTTGAAAACCAGCAGATCCAATATATAATTCATCTTTAAATATATTTTGTATTTGAAATTTACCTGGTGATAGAGTTAAATTTTGATATAAATTACCATCTAAGTATAAAGTCATATTACCTTGAATACTATCAAATCTAAAAGTAAAATTATGATAGCCGGTTAGTAAGGTTGACGCATCAAAAGATATTGTTTTAGTTGTGTAATCTTCTGAATCTAAATAGTTTTGTAACGTTAACTTGAAATCTAATGTCTCAGCATCTAGAGTTCGATTTAATGTATTGTAATTAGTCATCCTTACTCCTCGTGTATTATTATCACGCTTTATAGCAGTTACATTATCACTATCAAATAACGGAGAAGCTAGTAAGAATTGGGTACCTATACCCTTAACTATAAACAGATCTTGGTTATCAGCCTCACAAAGTAACACGGGGTAAGTAAATTGATTACCACTTATATACTGATTAACATAATCTATCGTTAATATAGAACCACTCGATAGAGGTGTAGTACCTGTTAATGTTTGAGCGGTTCCAATATCTGCTGATAACCCAAATACACCTGAAGTATTATATTGATAAAGCTTATTATCTGTTGCGATATGTATAGTGCTACCAAAAATATTAATATCATTAATTTCTGTAGAAGATTTTAGAAACGATTCAGGTCCATTTCTAAAATTATGCTTTACAACATACTTATCTATTACATAAAATACGGTTTCATCGTTTTCCCATCTAGTTTTAGATCCGGGTAATTTATAATCAACATTGTCTCGAATAATTACATTATCATACAAGCAAAGTTGTTCGTTTTTATAAACATCAAACTCAGCTGCAGTGATAGCTTGCGACTCTAAAGTTAGCACATCTAAACGATGTACGACTCCTTCTGTATCTATAAAATCTATAAATTCATCTTCTTGATGGTGGCCAATATAATTAAGAATATCTGAACCGCACTCGAGTCTTAGTTTATTACCTTGAGCATCAACTCTATAAAATATATTACCGTGGCATGATACAATAAACTCATCTAAAGCACCTCTTTTAAATAAATTTTTGATCTTACGTATAAAGGTTACTTTATTTAATAATACATTATCACTATTATAAACATATAACACGTTACCACTTACTACGTGAATAAACGGGGTAGATGTTTGATCTTGAAATAATCCAAAACCAGCGTTAGTGTTATTACCTAATAATTGATACCCGTACTGTAAATTTGGATCTATCCATAAATCAAAAGACAGTGTAAAGGATTTTGATTTATTTATACTTTCATAAACACTCAATTTAGAATAAAATGTACCATCAAAGTTGAATGTATTATCATCGCAGGAGTAGCATATATTTTGAACTTCACCACCTACAATCTTTGATTTATAGTAGTTATCAAAAGTAGATATAAGTGGTGATGATGATTCGACTATATCTTTAATAGTATCTCTACCAACTCTTTCGTACTTTAAATTTATACTTGGTGTAATAGCTACATCACTCTTTTTATCAAAAAACTTTTCTTTTACAACTAATTCATTAGTTACGCCAAGATTTAAACTATCTACACTATCAATGAATGAAGGGTTAAATAGTTCTGCACTTGATAGAGCTTCTAATTTAGTAATTTTATCTGGGTAGTAATATCTATCAACCCAAACTCCTTGTTGCGCTAAATTACCAGCGGATAACCATGTGCATAAATATCTACCATTATTATACTGATCACTATGAGCCCTTCTTACATATAATTTATCTGCTAAAATAGGTGATGGTCCAGCAAAAGCCCCATTCGCCGCGAATGTTGAATCATTTACATTAAGACGCTCATAAGGATATATTGATGATGGAGCAGTGAAGAATGTATCAGCGCCATTTTTAATTGCTATATCCTTATCGTAAAAAACATAATTTAATTGTAGTTTTTCAGTTCCCCTTTCTTGTTCATTACCAGAATGGAGTGTATTATAATCTCTATAATCAAAACTAGGAATACCGAAAGGTGTATCAAACATATTTGATCCTCGTTTAATAAAGCTGTATTCTGATCTATTATTATCGAGTGTTAAGTAATTTAAATCTAACTTATCAGTAGATATCGTATTATAATTAGTATGCAGTAAGTATTGCCCTTTATTATCAAATATACTAGATGTTGTATCAATTATAAGATTATCTCTCTTATCTTTATTATAGGATACAAACGCGTTGTCAATATTAGAAGGTACAGTATCGTTGTTATAATCAATAAAAATTAAATTATTAGAGCTTCTATTTAAACTACTACTAACCATTTGTGTAAATGTCAACACACTACCACTCAACGAAAGAACCTTAAGCTCATCATTAATAAATTTATAGATCTGTAAATATCCATCATCATCAATATTATATCTAAAAGTATCTAGTCTCTCACTTTTAACCAGAGATATATCTTCATCATAATTATAGAAAACGACACTATTCGTGCTAGTATCATAATTTAAGAAATAATCAGATCTTCCGTTATTATGTTTAATACGCAATAATCTACTGTCTATAACTTCTAATTCAAAATTGTAGTTGTTCGCGAAAGTGTTTAAATCTTTTAAAGGCTTTACTCCTACAGGTTTTTGAACATCTGTTGCAGATACAGCATTCGTATTAAACATATAAATGTATTCGAGATCTTTATCTAAACCTCTATAAAAAGCTAATTTAGTGGTAACTGTTTGTAGGTTACTTGAATCCAGAGAAGATAACTCAATAAAATTAGATAATAAATTCTTATCAGACAGATATAGCGAAGAGTAATTGTTAATTCGTGCATCTAAAGCTCCGGATAGAGCATGTATACTAGTAACGTTAAACTGCTGCTCTAAATTAGATTTAGTCTGTTTAAACGTAACAAATCTATCCGAATATGTTGCTTCAGGGAAAGCTATAGAGCTAACTGATTTATGTAATGTCGTTGCCACTACATATATTTAATACATCATACTATTTTTGTAAGTAGGTAATATATGTTTGTTTGTTAAATTTACTCTGCAAGTTGGCTATAGTATTGGAAGTAGATAGCGAATTCATTTGAGTGTTATTAATAGCAAACTTTTTAATATTATCATAGTAGGACTCACTAACTAAAGTTAATGGGTAGTATATATCTGCATAAACCCCATTAGAGTAATAAATTAAAAGCTGTGCTGTTAGCGTCGTAAAGTTTGATGAAGGGTTTAGATCGAAAGGGTGATTATAAAAAGTCATCACACTTCCTCCTAACTTACCATATATGAGTTCATTAAATATAGTTTTTTCTTTATAATTATAAACCAAATCTTTCTTGTAATTTTCTATAGTAGCATCTCCCCAGTTTATTTCTAAAGATATAACATCATTTACCTCTTCACTTACTCCAGTCAGAACAAACTGTAATGTTGAATCTCCTTTGAGATATAACTCTTCGTTTTTTAGAGTAGTGTTACTATAAATTGAACTTAGATTGACGTATACAGTATTCATGCTGATAATATAAAGTTGTTTGTGTTAAAGCTTCCGGAGTTAGCGCTAATTTCTGCAAAGAACGACCCACTACCAAATGTAGATGAGCGAATAAGACTATTCGTAGTATCATATCTAGATACATTACTAATAACCAATTTATTATTCTCTATAGTAAATTCAATATCAAAGAAGTGCGCTAATTCATTTATATCACTAACAATATAAGTTAATTTGAATAAATTGTTCACACTGTTAAATGTTAAATATGGGGTAATAATTTCCTCTGGTGTAAAATTGTTATTATCAGCACCAGAAACGCTAACTTGAAATGTAGTTATTATATCTTCAGTTATACTATCTGGAAATACCTTTTCGTTAGTATTGTTACTAAGATTATATTCGTAAATGCTCGGGATAACCGACCAGTAATTTTTAGCATTATCGCCTGTAACTGCAGTAAACTTAGTAAAGTACGCTTTATTTGACGTTTCAACAAATAACCTATTTGAAAAGACTTCTAGCTTGTTAGCAGAATTAATAGAGAATAACGTATTATTGTTAGTTGAAATAACAAACTCACTACCATCGTAATTTATAACATCAATAACTAAGTTATTGGGGGTCTCTATAAATATATTATCACCTATAATATCAAAATCTATAACATGGTTAAAGATATCATATTGAACTGAATCGCTATATTTGCTAAAGGTTAGTTCTAATGCAGACTGTAACGGAGACGATGTAGAGAAGCTTTGATTTTTTACATATAAAGCGCCCTCTAAACTTCTACGCTCTTCTTTAGTAAGTAGATTACCTGTAGATGAAATTGCTAACGTAGTAGCCGCTCTTGGATCTACACTATCGATATAACGATATTCCTTTTCATAATTAAAGTCGTTATCAAGTGATAAATCATCCGCAAAATATCCGCAATCATAATAACGATATGTAAAATCAGTAGCAGATAGATAGTTTTTAATATCTGTTAAGAAGTTATACTCCACCTCACCTGTTATAATAGCTTGCTCTAATTCTGAAGTGATTGTACTTAACGGAGTTTGGTCTGTAGTAACTGATATGTCAACAGGGAATGTAGCATCTGCGTAAATGGAATAATAATAGTTACGAGGACCTGGGAATCGAGGATCCCAACCATCAAACGGCTCAGGTAAAGGGTTTCCATCTAAAAAGGTAAAGGCGCCTCCATCTCTATATACTGGTAGTATATTTCTCACAGACTCTGCTAATTCTTGATAAGGGAAAAACTCTCTAAAGTATAAAGTATAAAAATCTGTCAATCCGGAATAACCGTTTGTATTAGCGGTAAGACCAGATCTTATAGTAGTGCCATTTTTTGATGCTGTAGAATAGTCGAAATTATAACCTTCGTAAATATCATAGAAAGTGTGTCCATTAAGTAGTAAGTTTAAGATATTAGTGTTCGCCGGCTCTACACGAGCTTTCGGTAAGCTAGCCTTAAATAGCGCATATTCATTACCATATGAATCAAACTGATATTTTGAAATCGCTCCCTCATTATATAAATCAGAAAAATTTAACTTTTCACTAATAGTATTTAGATTTAGTAATTCAGATGTAGACCTTTCTTTAGTAGTGTAAGATTCAAACGTACTAGCTTTATTATCTATTAAAGGGTCACCTGCAGCGAGCCCACTAGAAACGTTTCTAGAATTTTTTCTATTATCTATTCTAAATTGTATAGGGTAAGCACTCTGTGGGTTAGTAGAGACGTTTCCATATAAGTCGGGATCTGGGAAAACATAAAAGAAATCACTTTCTAAGTTATCTCTATCCAACGAGTAGCTATAATTATCAGCATTAAGTTTAAATAACCCTATATCATCTGGTTCGAAAAATAATCCTACATCTCGTAATAGCTTTGCATCGTTACTAACTACTGTGGCTGTATCAGCAGTTTGTAAGTTAAGTAGATTGTTTGTTGGATTATCTGAACGAATTAGTAATCCGGAAACAGCTGGTGTCACAGAAGTATCTAAAAAATAGATATCTGTTCCAATAAATTTACTAAATAACTGACGCTTGAGTCTATAAAGATCCGCTATAGTTAAATTACCTTTTGTTTTGTTATTAAATAGCTCCGATAAGGGGTTATCTGGATCACAGATGGCGTCAAATGTATCTACTGTTATAGTAGGTGGGTTAATTTTAAATGCCTCGAGTCCTGATAAGAAGTTAGTTGTGGTTAATGCTTCTATACCTAATGGATCTAAATAATATTTTGTATCAATATCATTTAAGTTACTAGAATAAAGCTCAGTACGTGTTGTATCTTCATCGGCTGGTGTTCTAGGTAGATCGAAGTAACTTCCATATACATCAATATACTCCTCTATGTTAATACCAAGCTTATCAGTGACATTATCGATATCAAAAGTTTTAGCATTTAAGGTGTTTTCAGCTGTTAATATATAGTTGTATATGTTATCAAAAATAGCCTTTTCAACTCCGGTAGTACTACCTTTAAGTTTATTTCTCTCTATTACATACTTACCTTCATCACGTCTTTTCTTATAAAATAAAGCAACCTCTTTTAGTTTATTAGCGAAAAACGGAATCGCGATATCTAAATCTGCTGGATCTGTAAAGTCAATCTTTTGTAAGAATCTCTTTTCATTCTCTGTTGTATAGCTAATTACTATCTCTTCTATAAACTCCCTATAATAATCTTTAAAGAGGTTATTTTGTTCTGCTTTTGATACATCCTTTAAAGCGTAATACTTTTTTAAGTACGCTGTATAATAGGAGCTGTATTCTTCAGGAGTGTAGTCAACCTTTGTATATTGAATAAAATCAAGAAAAGAGAAGGGGGATACCGTATCTCTTGCATCATCTACCTCTGCATTAGTTATAGAGTAATTAACCTTTACTTCTCTGTAATTTTCTTCAACCATATATTTATTAAGTTATTTAAAATAGATCTAATCCATCATATAAGGCGTTAGCGAAGATATTTGATACTATACCATTGTCTTGCGTCCAATCACTATATGAAGACATACTGTGTGTTATTGTTGTGTTACCATCACTGAAGTTTATAATTGATCCAGTAATATCACCTGTCAGCTCTTTCTGATAATAGAAGTTATATATATCAAATATACTTCTACCTCCTCCAGACAAAATAGGCCATCCCCAGTTAGAATCAAAAGCGCTTAAAATATAATACTCATTAGCAGTACCTGAACTTGACAGCATAGATCCAGTTGTTGAGCTGTAGAATATACCAGGTTCTGTAAACATTGTAGGTTTTTGTGAAGCTGATAGGGGTAGGTTAGTGTTAAGAGCCACATAAGTACCACCGTATTTTTCAAATCCAACAATTATATCACCCGGTACCACTTTACTAGTTATGGTAAGACGATCACCTAAATTTTGACCATAAACTTCACTCTCTCTATAACCAAAAGTATAATAGTCTTTATTGTTTAAATTCTTATAACCAAATAACTTGCTCTTACTTATAGAGAGTAAATCAACCAAACGCTTGAGCTTAGGAGGGAAAGAGTATTTAGGTATAGCGGGTAAATCAATAGTCTCAAGTAATGAAGCAAGTTGGTCAACATTAGCAGTATCAATAACACTATTATTATCTAAGAAGTTTTGGATTTTTTCGTATGTACTCTTACCTATACTCGTTTGTGCCGAGCTAAGATCACCGAATATACTACCCAAGAAATCATTCATAAGGATAGGTGCATCGGTAAATAAAGGTTGCTGTACTATTTCTGCGAAAGTGTTTTTAAAGTCTATATCTTCATTTTGTTTAGCAACAACATAATAGCTACTTGGATGTATGGTAAATGTATTACTAGCTCCAGATAACGTAGTTGAATTATAAACAGTATAAGCAGAAAGATATACGTTTGTTAAATCTGAATCATTGGTGGTAGTAAAGTACCCCTTAAAGAAGCTACCCCTATCTAATGTGGATAACTCTTGAAAGTTTGAAGTGAATGTAGCGTTATAATTAGTAGCACCATCTGTTAAAACAATATTAAGAGCTGGTGATGATGGTACTGCACTAAGTAACGGCAAATTTTTAAGTGTGTTAAAGTTACTATCTTTTACCTTAACTACAAAAGCTATTTTAGTATTGGCAAATTTACTACTATTAATGTTAAAGCTTGTAATAGCTGATCCTTCACCATCTATACCATTTGAAGTTATAGATAAAGAATTATAATCTTCATTAGCAGAAAGAGATGTTGATAAAGCATAACTAGTAGTATTAGTATGGGTAAATATATCTCCTGTTTGATAGCCAAAGATTAAGTTATAATCTTCTAGGAAGTCGCTTTTAAAATACACTTCACCGGTGCCTGATAATCCTGCAAATACACCATCGATATCAGATGACGTCGTATGCGCTATGTTATTATTACTATCTAGCTTTACATATATGTTTGTGTCAACTGTTGTTATGCTATCAACCTCTACAGACTCAACAACATTATTAGTTGTTAAATATTGATAAAAAGATGTGTATGGGTATAGATGACCGTATGTATCGTTAATAAGGTCTCTAGAAAAATAATCTCTATCTATACCGCTACTACCAGACGCGTATGGAGTAATTGTAGGTAACCCACTTTCTACAGATCTATAAGAATTAAATCGAGTAATCTCGATAGCTGGTCCTGTTAGAGCGCTCTCTTTACCCGTTAAAGAGTTGTTAACAGTAGATATCAAAAGTTTATCTTCAATGTAGTCTGAGATATCTACCTTAACACTAAATGTATCATAATACCCTGTGCCTTCACCATCATATAAATAGCATGTAACTTTATATCTACCTGGAGTAGTATATGCATGACTAGCTGTAATGGATTCGGTTGTAGTACCATCTCCAAAATCCCAAACAATACGCTTATTACTTATAAAGTCTTCTATACCATCTGTTAGATTAGGTATAAAGGTAAGAGGTGTAATAGGAAGCGCATAACTAGAGTAAGATTCTTGACCAGTATAATTCTTTACGTAGAAGAAGTTATATAAAAGATCAAACTCACCAGAGCTGTCTAGCTGTAATGCACTTAGAGACATATACCTTTATTTAATATCAAAGCCTCTGTATTGCAATTTTACTTGGGATATTTGATATTTCGTAAAAGTAAGCAAATTCAAAATCTTGGAGATTGTAGTCTTGAGTTTGTATAAGGTTATCTTCTAATCTATAATCTGGATTCCAGACTATAAAGCTTAAATTTGGTGTTACGTTATCTCCATTTACTGTGTCTATGCTAATAACACCATCGATATTAAGTATATCTCTTGATATATTACCCGTTTCTACATTACCCCCTAGCTGTATAAGATCAAAATATTTTTTAAATATATTAAGAACTTTTGTTCTTATGGAGCTACTACTCGCTGCAATATTCTGATCAACACTCAAACGTATAAACGAGTCATTAATTATATCATCTAATGTATCGGGATCGTCTTGTATTGCTGAGCTACCTACCCCAAAACTAATAGCTTTAAATATTGGATCTGCAACTACAACGTTATGAGTTACATCTTTTTTATCAATACAGAAATTATTTATTATTTGCTTTTGCGCCGGGTTTAAGTAGTTAGGTAACCGCTCGTTTATAACTGGTTGGTTAGACGGTACAGTATAAACATATACATTATTAAAATTAGTTGATGTAGAAAATCCTACTTGACTTAACAACACCCTACCATCATCGTTAGGTTGATCTAAGCCGATTCTATTAAAATACCGTAGATACTGTCCCGTGTAGTCGTTATTATCAAGCACCTTCACGTCTTTAGTTATATTATTAAAACTACGATTGATTTGCGTCTCGTAATCTGTCTTTGAGACTAACCTATTTTGAGTTGAAAATATTTTAGGTGCATTATCACGTATTTGATCAACAGTTTCAGCTAGTTTAACAGGTGTTGATTGAAATCGGCTAGATATTAGTATAGTGTCTGCGTTAGTTCTATTTATAAGATTAATATCGTCTGTATATATAGAATTTGATATCTCATTAAATGCAGGTGATGTGTAGAAATTAAAACTCTTATTAGTTAAAGCATTTTGACTAGCAATTGCTATTTCATTATTAGATGTGATATAAAATATTAAAACTGTATCATTAGCGTTTAACTGTCTACCATTACTATTATTACCGAATCGGAAATCATAGTCTCCGTTCTCAGTAAACTTCTTTTCATATGAAGTTGCGGTAGGCGACTCTAAGAATAAAGATACCGTTTCATACCATTCAGTCCAAGCACCTGTATCTACATCTTTAACAAACACGATAAAGGAATTGTCGGATATAAACTGCTGATCGTTAACTGTTCTGGTGACTTTTATAGCTTGCTGCGATGTAAATGTGTCTACTAAAGTAATAGTTTCATATGGTTCACCAATTGAAGTAAAACTAGCTTCTGTTATTACCCCTTGATATAAAGTATTGTTGCTTATCGCTTCTCCCTCCAACACAGTATCTGTTATTTTTTGAAATGTGATGTCATTAAGCGTTGAGTAAATAAATCCATTTATATCTACAGAAGAAAAACGTGGGATAGTATAGACATTAGCATTTAAATTACGAGCTGATAAATTAAAATTAAGAAGTGACGTTTGATCACCTTGAGGTTTATACCCAATATTAGAAACAAGCTTGCTCATGTTATCATATATTGTAGCAGTATTAAACGTAGATTCATTAGATGTAGTATTAAGCTGGAACAATAATACATGGTACATATAAGAAACAACATCAATAAAAGCGCTAAAGTTTGAACCTTCAAAATTCTGGTCCGTGAATGTTTCGTTCTCGTTTAGCCTATCTATGATTAACGACTTAAGAGTAGTCGCATCAAAGCTAAGATAAGCATTTTTTGGTAATTTATAATCTGTAAAATTTTCTAAGCTCATACTACTACGTATCCTTCTTTATTTAATGTTGCGTTTAATGATAAATTGTAAATATCTAATTTTGGTATTGAAAAGCCAATTGTTATACGATATTCATTTTCATCAGGTATACCTTCGATGGTGATATCGTTAAGAGTAACTCTAGGCTCTTGAACTCCTAAGCTATTGTATATATCTACCCCTATAAAGTAGCAAACCGTTTCGTTGATATTTTCAAACAAATAACTTCTAAGATCTAAACCGATAGTTGGGTTAAGTAGTTTCTGACCAGGGGTAGTTGTGAGTATATTTTTAACTGAATTAAGAATAGCAGAACCATCTTGCAATTCAGATAAATCATTAGGTTCAGTTTTTGAATATAACTCTTTCTTAGTATACCGACCAAAAGAAAGATCTAAATCTATATCTTTATACAGATAACCACTCTCTAAAGAGTTTACCTCTGAAGTAGGTTGCTTTAAGTTATCTAAGCGTATTGCCATTTATATTATTTAATCATGCATGCTGTTACGCATAATTAATCTTACCACTTCTTACAGCTCCAATAACCAGCGGAGAACTTATCTTTCTTTTGATCACACTTATGACGAGCTCTAAATGACTTACGGCGCTTTGGATTACTCTTTTTGATCTTCATGTTCGGATCACCGAAGCGAACAACTTTCTCTTTACCATCTTTACAAGCCTTAACAACAAACTTCTTAGAGCCACCAGATGTTCTACGAGGTGAGTTACATTTCATACGATCTTTATTAACCCTCTCTGCATCTTCCTCAGGGTTCTTCATTCTTTCAAGTTCACGTTTACTATAAAAATCATCTAATACATCATCTTCAGATGGATGTCTATCTTCATCACCATAACTAATAAACTTTGCAACAGCATCAGTACCATACTTAGCCTCAAGTTCTGATTTAGTCATATCATTTGCAAAATCAGCAGCAATTGCATCCAATACCTCACCCATATCGTACTCACCATCCTCCCTTGCCGGCTGTTCTTCCATCTCACTGTGGGTCTTCTTAGATCTAGCACTAGGTGGTCGGGTTCGTCTATATCTACCGCCTGATCCATCACTGGCAGCGTCTACACGGCTAGGAGCTCCTCCTCTGGCCATATCATAAGAATCACCTTTCGGAGCTTTAGAAGTACCTTTCTGCCAGCTCTCGTTAATATTATTGAGTATAGAGTCAACTAAATGATTAAATTCCATATTAATATTTATAGGGCAGCATAAATATTAATATGCCAAAACAACATAATAATTTTAAAAATGATATGGAAAAGCTTCATGAAGCTTATGGTAGTATCAATAAAGCTAATAACGAAGAGGTTCTTGTAGAATCCTTGGATGCTTCTAACCCAGTCGAAGACGGTACCCCTGCTTATAAAGGTGGTAACGTTGAGCATGATTGAGCGTCTCACATTAAAGCTCCTCCGTTTGGGGAGTCAATTAAGAAGATCCTTCACCACAATCTCACTGAAGATGGTATAGTAGAAGAGTACTATGTAGAGCACAATGGCAAACTTGTCGGTGTTGTTGCAGAGAGTGTAGAAGTTGTAATGCTTCAAGAGCATGATGAAGAGGAGCCTGAAAAGGAAGATGAAGAAAAAGAAGAAGATGAAGAGACACTAAGCGAAGGTAAAAGTCCTAAGCATGGTGCTCGTCCTAAGCTTCAAGGTGTAAAGGTTTACAGATAATTAAGGATAAAGCTCATTTGTAGCATAAATATAAGTATGGCTAGAGAAAAGAAATTTGTACCGCTGTTTGAGGAGTACATGAGTCGCTATGAACGTGGTGGATTCTTGGTTGGTGATGTCTTTAAGTTTAATGATAATTTTAAAAGCGAAGAAGCTTATAAAGCGTTAGGTGATAATGTTAAAGATGTTATTGATCAGATGATAGATTCTGGTTTACATATTAGAGTTACCAACATTAAGAACGAAGATCCTACTAGATTCCCTGGCAGTAATCAAAACTCTCAACTCGAGCCATTCTTAGAGATAAGCTTAGATACAGGTGGAGGTAGATATACACATAAAGTATCTATTCCATGTTGTTGCGGTGAGCCTGTCAAGTACGCTCCAAACTTACTTCCAATACCTGACGCTATGCGTCGTAAGGATAATGTAAACATTAAGCCTAAAGAGGTTGAAGAAGATGAAGAGAATCTATCTAATAAGACAGATAAAGGTAATGGTGAATTAAGTCAGACAGCATTAAAGCTACCTACTGATAACACAACATTACCTAACTCTTCTCAACCGCACACTGTAAACTACTTACAAGGTTTAAAGTAAAATAATATATATAACAATAAATAATAATAATACTATGACTAAAAAAGATCAAGAAGTACTAGCTGAGGCTTATGGAGAGATTCAAGAAGGGCTGATGGACGTAATTAGAAGCCGCGGCTCTCAAGCTGCTGGTGCCCTAAGAGGTGCAGGTGATAGAGTAAAGGGAGCTGCGCAGACAGCCGCTGGTAAAGCCGTAGGAGCGATCGGCAGAGGAATACAAAAAGGAGCTGAAAGGGTCTACGAAGATCCGGGTAAGTTAGCTGACCCGGCCAATAATAAACTACTTAAAAAGGGTGCAGAGATGCAAAAAGCTGGAGCAGAAAAAACTGCCTCCGGTAAAGCAAGTGGTGAAAAGGCCAAATACGAAAGCTATTTAGCTAATTCAGCTAAAACTATTGCTAAAGATCTTAGTAGGCTTGGTATGTCAGTGAGTGATGAAGCTGCCTTAATTAAAGATATACAGGCGACTATATCTAAGCACTTAGTTGATGCTCCACAAAGCTAGAGACACTTTTCTAAGCTTATAAAACAAGCGAACGCGTTAATTTCTTTATCTACGACAAACGCGCTTTTATAGAGATGATCAGCTATTATGGCTATCATCTCTTTCTTTTTCATATCTGCTATATTTTGATCGTAAAGGTAGTCAAGAAAGTTAGCTAGTAGCGTATCATAGTCACCTTGAAATCTATCCTCATTCTCGATAAGATACTTACGTACGCCTAACGAGTTTTTTTGTATCCCTTCGAAGATTTTTTGAAGTAACTCGCTGTCACTCCCGTTACTATCAATGCAAAGCTCACCATCAATAACCGACTTTTGCAGCTCATTGATAGTTTTTCGGAGGTCAGGGAAGTACCTTTTAACCAGCATGACAAATTTTTTCTTTTGCTCATCACTTATATTTATGTTTTCTTGTTGTAGTATATTGTAACATCTTTTAACAGCTTGATCGATTACAGGTTTAAGA
>Ga0315321_10001967_pt1 | contig 15950 bp, 12 predicted proteins | sample M180m21515metaG_FD_203464 | JGI IMG/M metagenome (GOLD analysis project Ga0315321, IMG submission 203464) | Ammonia-oxidizing marine archaeal communities from Monterey Bay, California, United States - M1 80m 21515 | ecosystem: Environmental > Aquatic > Marine > Intertidal zone | place: USA... | reverse complement strand
GCTGAGTCGGAGTTGATCGGTCCTCGAGGTCGCTTGGCCTTGAGGCTCTCGATACCTGAGGCTCTCGATACCTGAGGGTCCGCCGGATCGCTGCACAAGAGCCGGATCACAGATGTGGTCCGGCTTGGACTGTTCTTGGACCCAGCGGATTCTTGAACTGTGTGGGTCGCTCTGGGCTTGAGACCTCCCGCCGATCACGCCTTCCGCTCATCTAGCGGAAAAGCGGTCCTCCAGCGGGTCGAGTTGGCTCGGGTGGTGGTCTGCGCGCCCGGTTGCGGCGAGATGCTCCAACAGCCGCCACGCTTGTCGAGCAGAACACCCTTCGGGTTTCAGCTCACGTGGTGTTCGAGGCGTGTCGTCGAGGCCGGACCACAGCGCCCCCAGTGCCCGCAGCGCGGCCTTCGCGCCCTGCTTTCCAGCTTCGACACCCGGCTGGTGGTAGGCGTTGACATCGATGAGCTCGGCGTAGATGCCCACTGTACGCTCAAACAGCGCCACAAGCTGGCCCAGACTTCGGGGGGAGGCGTCGGCGAGCCGAATGTGCACGGAAGGACGCTCCCGCTCACGAAGGGCGTCTTGAGTGCCGAGCAGAAACCCAAGCAGATGGTCATCGGCGAAGAGGCCGTCGTCGACTTCGATTCGCGGTCCTTGGAGCGTGGTGTCGATGAAGTGCGTAAAGGTGTCCGCCCGGCCATCGCGCACCTGCTGCAGGTAGGCGTGTTGGTCGGTGGAGCCCTTGTTTCCGTACACGGTGAGGCCTTGATCTACCCGGTCCCCGTTTCGGTCCAGCCGCTTCCCGAGACTCTCCATCACCAGCTGCTGAAGGTAGCGTCCGAGCAGCTCAAAGCGGTCGCGGTAGGGCAGCATCACGAGTGCCCGGTCTCCGCGTCCTCCGCCGGCTGCGTACCAGGCGGCCGCAAGCAGGGCCGCGGGGTTGTCCTCGGGGGACGGACTGCGGGTGACCATGTCCATTTCCTGAGCGCCTGCCAGAAACGCCCGCCAGTCCCAGCCACACAAGGCCATCGGCAGCAAGCCCACGGGTCCGGTCACGCTAGTGCGGCCCCCGACCCAGTCGTGAATGGGAAAGACGGCCCGCCAAGAAAGTCCTTTCGCGCGTGCGAGCTGGTCGAGACGAGAGCCTGGACCGGTGATGGCGATGGCGTGCTCGTGGAACGGAACGCTGGCGTTGGCGTAGTAAGCCTGGGCGGCCAGCATGCCGTTGCGGGTCTCGGGGGTGCCACCGGACTTCGACACGACGACGACGACGGTGCGGGTGGGGTCGATGCCTGAAAGCTTGCGCTGAATGCCTTCTGGGTCGGTGTTGTCGAGGCAGACCAGACGTCTGGGGTCGTTGCTGGACGACAGGGCTGCCGCCAGGAATATCGGCCCGAGTGCAGAACCACCGATGCCGATGACAAGCACCGTGTCGTGGTCGGCCCCAGCAAGAGTGGGGTCGTCCAGTCGCGACCATGCGCTGCGGATGCTCTTGCCGATGGATGGGTCGGGGGCCAAGCGGGGGTCCCGAAGCCAGTAGTGGCCCACCTGGCGGCCTTCATCCGAATTTGCGATGGCGCCGGCTTCAATGGACCGCATTGCGTCGACGGCCCAGGCAAGTGCTTCGGCGGAGGGGCCGGCTTCCACGGCAGGACCGTCGGTGAGGTCGAGCGAGAAGCCAAGACTGAGGTCGCGGAAGATCCGAGGAGTGATCATGGGCCAACCTCTGCGCGACCGCGCTTGACCACTGGGTTGCCATCGGTATCGACCACGTCGAATATGACGTGCTGGACGCCATCATCGGACTTTCCGGTGGTCCAGATCCGGGTGGTGAGCACAGTGCCGTTGAGCACGGGGCGGGCCCAGCGGAGGCCCAGTCGACGCAAGCGAACCGGGTCGCTGTTGCCCACCGCATCGAGCACGGTGCGTCCGGTGATGGCCATGGTGCAGAGCCCGTGGAGGATGACGTCGGGGAGCCCGCCAGCGCGCGCAACCTCGGGGTCAAGGTGGATGGGATTCCGGTCCAGGCTGGCCTCAGCGTAGTGGTGTGACTGGTTGGGCTTCACCCGCCACTGCTGCACGTGGCTGGGCGGTCCCTGGGGCTCGACGGTCACCGGGAGGTGGCGCTTGCCGGTGCCAACGGGGGCGATGACTTGATCGCGCACGTAGAAGCTCGTGGTGGCTTCGACCGCAGTGAGTCCGTCGACAAAGCCGGACAGGCGGGCCTCGACGAGCAGTCCCTTGGCCTTTTGCTCCACATGGACCAGCTCGCCTCTCAGATGGACCACATCGCCCACGCGCAACGGCGTATGAAAGTGTGCGTCGTGCTGGGCGTGCACCAATCGGAGCATGTCGAGTCCGAGCGCGGGGTCCTCCATCACCGCAAACAGGAGGTCGCGCATTGGCCGCACATGGAACATCGGCGACGCGATGGCGCCGCTGCCGTAGTAGCGAATGTGCTCGTCCTGGGTGGCCTCCGCGTACAGCGCCACATGGTCGGCTTCGATGAGGGCACAGCCGCCTTTGTAGGTGCGGCCGGTGTGTGCGAGCAGTCTGGCAGCTGCCTCCATACTCTCCGGAGAGGGGCTTGCGGACATCGGGCTCCGGGGGTGGGCGGGATTTTGCCACACGGCTTCGGGCTACGGGTGGCTGAAGAAGGGGCTATCCTGCCGCAGGTGGCACGAGAAAGTGTGCCGGAGGACGAGCGAACTTGGTGGGTCTCAGCGATGCCATCCTGCTTGCGGCCTTGGTGCTGTGGGTTCCGCTCGTAGCGGTGGTGCACGAGGCGGGACATGCGCTACTCGCCCCCATTGCCGGCTACCGGGTCACCAGCTTCGGTATTGGTCGTGGACGCCCGGTGGTGCGGCTGGAGCTCCCGGGTGGCGTGGTCTTTCACGTGGGGTGGCTGTTCTTCACGGGGGGCGCTTGCGTGGCCATCCCGCGGTCCCCCGACCTCGGTGTTCGGGGGGCGCTGTTTCACGGCGGCGGCATTGCGGCTCAGGTGGTTCTGGGAGTACTGCTGCTGGGGGTGCCGGATGGTGCCTGGAGCGCGTGGGTGGAGGCGGGTGGACAGTTCAACTTTGCGGTGGCGGCATGGAATCTGCTGCCATGGCGGCTTGGACGCGTGGCGAGCGATGGCTGGCGGCTGCTGTCTCGGGTGGGCGGCGGCGTGGTGGCTCCTCGTTGGTCACTGTTTGCGCAAAGAGGCGCCATGCAGGCTGTCTTGGACTACGAGCAGCGCGTGGGCAGTACCGTCGGAGTGTGGTACGGCGACCTCATGCTGGCCTGGGCGGATCTTTTGGTCGGACGGGTGGATGATGGCCGCGCGCGCTTGGATGCGAGTGCCGCGCTGCCGGTGGACGATGACCAGCTGGCGGCCATCGGTCATCTGGTGCGGGCCGAGGGGTGCTTGCGCGGTGGGCAGCCCATGGTCGCGCTTCGCCATGTGACAGATGCGCGGGGGACGGGCTTGGTTGGAGAGACGGAGGATCTGCTCACCGTCACCGAAGCGCGGGCTTGGCGAATGTTGGGTGACCGGGGACGGGCCGGACGTGCGCTGGAACGTCTGGCAGGGGTGGGAGGCGCGGTCGGTCGGGAGGCCACCTGCGTCGCGCTGGAGCTGGCCATCGATGATCGAGATGACCCGGCCATACGCTCCGCAGCCCATCGTCTAGTGCGCCTGTCGACCGGCGGCATGCACGACCCTCTGCGGGCAGCATCGATGCTCGCGCGTGCAGCGGCTTGGCGTGGGTCTTCGGAGGAGTCCCTTCGCTGGCATGCCCGCGCGGTCGGCATCGCGCGGGCTGCCTGGGACCACGCCACTGCCGAGGACAAGGTCTACGTGCAGAAGCTACTCGACGATGTCATGTCGGGCGCAGGCGCGGCTGACACCGACCACTCCACCAGCGCGGTGCGGCCTTGAGTGCTGGGCCGCGGTGCTGAAGGTCACGATGAGGGCGGGTGAGGCCTGGAGCACCGGCAGCGGGACTCAGATCGCGACGGTGGGGACCTCGCGAAGTCGCATCTCAAGGATGAGCAATCCCAGCAACCAACGCTCGGTGCCGGTGCGGCGCTGCCAGCGGGCCTGAAGGAGTAGCTGGGCGTTGGTCTCTGTGTCGACGGCGAGGTCCATGACCAGCTTCTGACGTGGATTGGCGCCAAACGGAACATCGAGCGTGAGGCCGTCGGTGCCGGCGCCCACGATGCGGGCCTCGGCGACCTCGATGCCGGTGCGGCCGCGGGCGGGACCGCGACGAATCAGGGCCGGCCAAGCGATGGGAGTTGCCCGAGAGCCGTGGACTTCGCCAAGCGTGTCGAGTGGCGGCGTATCCTCGGAGCGCGGAGCGACCATGGCGCGGCGATGGGTGAGCTCGAGATATCGCTCCAGCACTCCGTTGGACCATCCGCCGAGCAGGCTGTCGCGCATCGCTAGGTAGGGACCCAGCTGGTCGACCCAGGCCCGCACGTCCTCAGGGATTCCGTCGGAGGGACGCGGCACCAACAGCGCTGGGAAGTCGTCGCGGTTGGCGCGCGACGGCGCTGCGACCCCGATGGGGGTCTTCGAAGAAGGGCTGGCGGTGGGCGAACTCTGCGCTAAGCGCCGGAGTCTGTCCGCGATGGCGGTGTGGAGAAAGGGCACGGTGACGATGTCGTGGACGCCTACCTCTCGCCATTCTCGCCGCTCTGCGTCGGACGGCTCACGGTCCAGTGCAGCGATGATGGACAGGCCAACCGCTTCTGCGGGCAGCCGCTGCATCACCTCGGGACCTTCCGCTGCCCAGACTGCAACGAGGGCAGCGTCGGGGTGCCAGCCGTTGGTCAGGTCGACGATGGATGCCAGACGGGAACGGCTCGCTGCTGGCAGTGGCCGTCCGAGCCACGCCACTACGGGACGCTCACCTGGGTTGCGGGGCATGGCGGTCATCGCCTCGACTGACCTCGATCTTCGGAATGCACGCGGAAGGGGTGAACCCTACCCCGCCGCGATTCCTCGATGGAGATGGGATGCTACACGTGCGCGGCGGCGGACGGAACCTCCTCGACCCCGCGGGGCGTGATCTACAGGCTCGCGCGACTGCGTTAGAGCTGGGGGGCCAGGCTGTGCAGCTGGGAATGGCCCGATAGCGAGGGTGAGGGCTCCATGCCCGACACGCCCGACCCTTCGTCGCGCCTCGTGCAGCTTCCGGCCGAGAGGAGGCCTGGGTGCGCGTCTGCATCCTCACCCGCGGTGATCTGTTTCCGACGCACCACGGCGCGGCGGTCAAGATCGTGCGCACCGCCGAGAGTCTCGCTCGCGCGACGGGCGAGCCTGTTGCGGTTGTCACCGACGATCGCGCGGCTTGGTGGCGCTTCGACGGCACTTCCGTGGAGCAGGTGCCCTACACTCCTCGGGTGCGGGCAGCCGAGGAGTGGCCCGTGGTGACCGGGGCGGGGCGGCTGGCCGAGCGACTTGTGACCCAGCTCGGGTATCCGGCCGAAGAGACCTTTCTGTACCGACCCTTGTTCGACCCGGCCTGGTGGCTCCGCGCAGCCGCCGTGGGAAGGGCGCACCGGGCGGATGTCTTCCAGGCCGAGTTTCCCGGCTACGGGGTGCCGGCTGCGCTCGCATCGAGACTGGGCGCGATGGTGCGCGCGGTCCGTGGGGCAGAGGGTCGACCGCGCTCGGTCATCGTCCAGCACAACGTGGAATGGGACCGTCTCGCGGAATTCGGGCACACCGCGCCCGGCATTCGTCGGGCTGAGCTGGCGGCACTGTCCTCAGTCGATGACATCATCGCCGTCAGCCTCGACGACCGCCGGCGCATGGTGGCCGCCGGAGTACCGGCTGACCGGGTCACCGTCATTCCACATGGCGTCGACGTGGCGCGCTTTCGGACCGCATCGCCCGTGGGTATTCGCCAGTGCTACGGCATCGCCCCGAGTGCACCGCTGCTGTTCTTCCACGGCACCCTTCACTACTGGCCCAATACCGAGGCGGTCCGCTTCATCGTGGAGAAGCTGCTGCCCCGCCTCACGTCCCGCTTCGAAGGGCTGCGCGCTCTGGTCGTGGGGATGAATCCACCCCGGTACTACTCCCACCCTGCCGTCGTGTTCACTGGTGCAGTCGATAATCTCGCCGAACACATCGCCGCCGCAGACCTGTGTGTGTGTCCCCTCGATGCCGGCGGTGGCACCCGCATGAAGATCTTGGAGTACATGGCGGCCGGCAAGGCGGTTGTGTCCACCTCCAAGGGCGCAGAAGGCATCCGCTACACCCCCGACGACAACATCTTCATCGCCGATGGGCCTGAGGCCTTCGCCCAGGCGGTCACCGACCTCCTCCAAGACCCGACTCGACGTGCCCAGCTGGGAGCTGCGGCCGCTGGCTTTGGCAGGCGCTTCGACTGGTCGGCCATCGCGCGGGCCTATGTCGAGCTGTTCGAGGGGCCGGGTCGTGGGCGCGACTACACCGGTGGTCTCGACGTGCTCCAGCAAGAGCGGTCTCCCCTCATTCCCGTGGCGTCCGACGAAGCCCGTATCGCCGCCCACCTGCCGTCCCCCCGCAGCGCGAGCAAGCCCCGCACCATGCTGCTGCTCGTCAACCGGGGCTGCAACCTGCGGTGTTCCTTCTGCGACCTCTGGGACCGGCCCGATCGAGTGTCGCGCGACAAGCTCCGTCCGATTCTGGAAGATGCCGTCTTCATCGGTACCAAGGTGTTGGTCATCACCGGCGGTGAGCCGTTGATGCACAAGGAGCTGTTCGGCATTGTCGCTGACGCTCGGGCACTCGGGCTCACCGTCAACATCACCACCAACGGCACCCTCGTGGAGCGGCGTTGGCAGGAGCTGGTCGACAGCAAAGTCGACTCGCTGTCGTTTTCACTCGATGGACTGTCCACCACCCACGACCGGATTCGCGGCAAGGAGGGAGCCTTCAAGGAGACTCTTGCCGCGCTCGATCGTGCGCTCGCTCACGGCATCCCATGCAGCGTGTACTTCACGGCCACCGCGGAGAACGTTCACGAGCTGCTGGCCGTGTGGTCCCTGGTGAGGGCACGCGGGGCACGCTTCGACTTCTGGCCCGTCAACGACGCGCCCGACCAGGCCATGGTCACATCCGATGCCCGCAACCACTGGCTGGAGGCGGTGCGCACCATCTCGGCGGTGGATTCGGAGGTGGCCCAGCGTGCAGACTATCTGGAGGCTGGGGTCAGCTACCATGCCGAAGGCTCGCTCCCCATGCGCTGTCTCGGCCTCGTCGACCAGTTCGGCGTCAAGTATACGGGCGAGTTCATCCCGTGCTGTGTGTGGGAGGGAGACGGCCTGGTGCTCGGCAATGTGTTCGAGCATCCCCTTCGAGAGCTGTGGACGGCGCCAGCCACCCAGCGCTTCCGCGAGTCCATGTTCCATGAGGGCTGCGACGTCGGTTGCTACAACCACTCGCTGTACGAGTTCGGTCGATCGACGGCACTGCCATTCCAGGTCGTGGCGGCGAATGTGGTTTCCACTGGTGTGGTCTCGCAGGGAACTTCGCTTGACGGTGAACCGACTGCGAAGGCGGACCGACCCATCTCGGGCTTTTCGTGAAACAGTGTTTCAGTCGCTTGTGTCCCGACCGATTTGAGGAGGGCTGAGCGCACGGTCAGACGGGGTGATGCAGGAGTCCCCGTCCGATCGCGGCCCGGGCTTCCCGGAGTGGATAGGTCCCAGCCCCTCGCTCAGCCCCTCTTCGAGGTCGACGGTGCCCGATCACATCCGATCCCGCCTGCTCGGAAGCAGCGTGCTGGTAGTGGAAGACAACCCTCGCGTCCAGCGCTTTCTCTTGCGCACCCTCTCCAGCTTCGCGGTCAAGACCGTGGCGGTACAGGCGGGAATCGACGGACTCCACAAAGCCCGGCTCATGGAGCCAGATGCCATCCTGCTCGACCTTGGACTGCCCGATATGAGCGGCATCGAGGTGCTTGAGGCGTTGAGCGCGAGCGACAAGACGCGCGACATTCCGGTGCTCGTTCTTACCGGAAGTGACACCCCCGACATCCACGCCCGTGCGCTGGAGTGCGGGGCCGACGACTTCATCGCCAAGCCGGCCGACCCGAGGGTGCTGCTGGCACGACTGGCCAACCTCGTGGGAAGGGCGCGTGCAGAGAAGGCCAACCGCCGCTTGCTGCAGCAGCTCAGCCGCTACGTGTCGCAGCCCGCCCGTCGACAGGACATTGCGCCTCGGATGATGGAGCGGCTCGACGCCACCATCCTCGTGAGCGATCTCCGTGGATTTACTGCGACCTCGTTCACCGCCGACCCCGACGCCATGTTCCAGGCGGTGAGCACCGTGCTGGCGGGGCAAGCCGAGATTGTGCGCCACTTCGGGGGCTATGTGGACAAGTTCTCTGGCGACGGGATGCTGGCCGTGTTTGGAGACACTGCCGGACCTCGCCAGGCCTGTTCGGCAAGCCGTGAGATCTTGCGCTGGGCCCGTGACAGCGACGTCGTGGCCTTGTGGCGACCGGTGCCCATCGGACTCGGCGTACACACCGGCGCAGTGCTGCGCGGAGAGCTCGGCAGCGACGACCGACGGGATCACACCGTGTTGGGGCCCGCCGTCAATGTGGCCGCTCGCTTGTGCTCGGTGGCGGGTCCGGTCGAGGCCATCATCAGCGAAGATGTGGTTCGAAAGGTGCAGTCCGATGGTTCGCCGGACACCATGTGCTTCGAGGAGGTCAACGAGTTCCAGCTGAAAGGGCTGCCTGGCCCGATGGCTGCCCGACGCCTGGTGGTCGGTGTGAAGGGGTGACTGTGGACCGCGCCCTCAGTCTACGGTGAGGGATGCCGACGCCGTCACCGAGAGGCTGGTGGTGGAGCGGGATGCGGTGGCCTCGACGCTGGAGAAGTCGGAAAAGCTGAGGCTGGCATCCACCCAGGTGTCCCAGCCGTCGCTCGACATCAAGGTGCCGCGACCAGTCCAGGCCCCCTGCGAGGCGGAGTCGGTGGACACCGTCCAGGTGAGGGTCTCGCCAAGCAGCAGCAGGGCCATGGCGTCGGTGGGGTCGGGGGTGCACGGCACGACGAGGGCGATGGCTGGGCCATCCCGCTCCAGCTCGGCCGGGCAGTCGAGGGTGAAGGCGAAGGACTCGCCTTCGTAGATGGCGGTCGCGAAGATACGGGCGGTGCCGGTGTAGTGACCGTTGGCATCGGCGCGGCCATCGCAGTTGTCGTCGATGGCGTTCCACGTCTCTTCTGCGCCGGGGTGGGTCAAAGGGTCGCGGTCATCGCAGTCGACGTCGTCTGTGTGGCCGTCTCCGTCGGCATCGATGGGACCGGGGTCCCCGGAGTCCCCAGAGTCCCCAGAGTCCCCCGTGCTCTCGGTGTCGGTGTCGGTGTCGGTGTCGGTGTCGGTGTCGGTGTCGGAGGACGGCGCGGTGTCCTTGTTGGCGCCTTGCGACGCGCACCCCAAGCTGAGAGCGATCAGGAGGCCGACAGTGGACAGGCGATGCGAAGGGGCAGGCGACATGGCGGCAGGGTAGCTGCCCCCACGTCCGTGCGACAGCGGGTTTGTCCCGTTCTTCTCGCTGCCCCAGGAGGTCCCGTGCCCGGCATCGACGCGTCCCGTCCTTTCGTCCCTGTTCAGATTGCGGTCCTTACCGTGTCCGACACCCGCACCGAGGCCGACGACCGCTCCGGCGCGACCCTCGTGCAGCGGGCCACCGATGCCGGCCATGAGGTGGTCGCCCGTCGCATTGTCACCGACGATGTCCCCCGCATCGTGGCCTGTCTTAGCGAGTGGATCGACGACCCCACCATCGACGTGGTCATCAGCACGGGCGGCACCGGTGTCACCGGTCGGGACGTCACTCCCGAGGCATTCCACCAGGTCTTCGAGAAGGAAATTCCGGGCTTCGGCGAGCTGTTCCGGTGGCTGAGCTTCGCCAAGATAGGCACCTCCACAATCCAGTCCCGGGCGACCGGCGGCGTGGCCGGCGGCACGTTTCTCTTCGCTCTCCCGGGCAGCACTGGAGCCTGCAAGGACGCCTGGGACGACATTCTCGTCAAGCAGCTCGACTACCGGTATCGGCCGTGCAACTTCGTTGAGATCATGCCGCGCCTCGAAGAGCACATCAAGCCCCGAAAGTAGGGCGCGTCGGGTCTGATTTGAACGGCGTCCGGTTGTGTGGCACCATCCCCCGTCTCCTCACTCCCGCAGATTCTGCGAGGTCCTCGTGCGCCTGTGGAATGCCGTCCGCCCGTCCAATCCCCCCGCCCTCGGGCTGCTGGCTGGACTCGCCCTCTTGCTCGCATCTCCCGCCGTGGCAGAAGACGTCGCGCCCCCGTCTGTGCAGCCGGCGCTCGCCACCGGCGAGAAGTCCAGTCGTGATGCAGCCCTGGTCATCGGAAATGAGGCCTACCACTCTCTTCCGCAGTCCCAGTGGGCCGCTACCGATGCGCGGGCGTTTCGCGACTGGCTGAATGCCAGCCGAGGGGTGTCGGCCTACCGCACCACCTACCTCGAAAACGTTGACGCTCGGGCGATCTACAAGCAGGCCAAGCGCATGAAGTGGCGGGTCAAGCGCGGCGGCACCGCTTGGGTCTACTACGCGGGCCACGCCACGGTGCTTCCAGATGGTCGGCGGGCGGTGATGCCCATCGACGCAACCGGCGCCTCCCTCGACGCCAGCGGAATCCCGCTCGATGACCTCGTGGTCAATGTTCTGAGCAACCGACGGGTGCGGCGCGTGGTGGTGGTGGTCGATGCGGGCTTCGGTGTCGCCGGGCGCGATGGCTACGAGCTGGTGCCCGGTCGCAAGGCCGCAAAGCCGCGTCCGCTCCCCAGCGACGATGACCGGCTGGTGATCTGGACCGCTTCAGCAGAGACGGGCCCGACCCCCTTGTATGAGTCCGCCAAGCAGGGCCTCTTCACCTGGACCGTGCTCGGTGGACTGCGCGGCTGGGCCGATGGCTCGGTGACCGGCGAACGTGATGGCAAGGTCACTCTCCAAGAGGCCCAGCGCTTCTCGGCGGATGCGGCTGTGATGCTGGGCCGGGACCTCTACCCGTCCATCGACACCCGCTCGGGCATGGTCGGTGTGCCGCTGGTGCAGGGCGCCAGCCTGGAAGCCTGGCCGGGTCTGGAAGTGTTCGAGGCGCTGGCCGATGCCGACACTGCCAAGCGCCTAGCCGTCACCGAAGAGCGGGTGCGGGGAGACGCGGAGGCCTTCTGGCGCGACACCATGGCGTTGGTGCAAGAAGGCGGTCCCGGGGGCCGCGAAGCGCTTGAGGCCTACATCTCCGAGTTCGACACGGTGCGCATCCAGGTTGAGCGCCGAGTCTACCTGCCCCAGGTGGCCGATGCTCGCCGTCTTCTGGGCGACTACGACGAGTCCGCCCCTCCTCCCCCACCTCCAGCCGGAGAACAGGCCGTGGCTGCGGTCGTCACCTGCGACGATCTCGTGGCTCTTGAGGGCGGGGCACTGCTGGGCGAGCTGGGCGCGGGGGCGTATGCCTGCCTGGAACGCGCACTGACCGCTGAGCGAATGCAGACCACGCGCAACAAGATCTCGCGTCTGCTCATCATCGACGCCGAGTCGCGCAAGGACTGGGACACCTGGGAACGCTTGGTGCAGCGTCACCTCGAAGACATCGACCGCTCCGACGCTGATCTGTGCCTGCGCTACTCGGTCTACCTCCACAAGACCGGTGGCATCGACCTTGCCGAAGATGCCATCCACTGGGCTGGCTACGCGCTGGAGAACAAGCAGAACTGGTCTGGCGACGACTACAAGCGCAAGGTTGGCGGACTGCATCGCCTGCGCGCTGAGGCGGCGCACCGACTGTGGACCGACGCCGAGAAGGCCTACTCAGCCGACCCCAACGGCCAGACCGACCGCATGGCCAAGGAGTTCCGTGGGCTGGCGAAAGGCTACAGCCGCGAGTGGCTCGACTACGCGCGCGCAGCAGGGCAGAAGACCGCCCAGGCCTACCAGCTGTGCTTGACCGCCTCGGGTGCCGAGATGTTTTGCGCGGCGGAGTAGCCGGAGGTCTACGGCGGCGGAGAGCCTATGCAGGCAGGCGTGGTAGGTGAACCAGTCCCAGCCGAGGCAGATGTCGCGGTGTTGGGCGGCGGACTCGGCGGGCTCGCAGTGGCGGGCTTGCTGGCGTTGGAAGGGGCGCGGGTTGTTGTGCTCGAAGCGAGTGACTCGATCGCACACGGCTGGAGTGGTCGGCACCACGGCGTGGCTGGACTGGGTCTCGCGGACCATCCCATTCGGTTGGTTCGCGCTCTTGGAGACACGGTCGCCCGAGAGCTGATGGAGTGGACAGCCGAGTCACTGGCGATGGCCAGGGAGCGCAACCTCATCTGGCGACACGGCGCCCTCACGGCAGCACTCGGGGATGTAGAACGTGACGAGATCGGTCCCAGCGTGGCGCTTCTCGAGAAGTGGGGGAGGACCGTAGAGCCGCTGGACGCCTCCGCCGTGTCGGCTCGGCTCGGCAGTGATCGCTTTGGGCCCGGCTGGTGGGACCCTTTGGCCGGTGTCATCGAACCACCGCATGCTCTGGGCGTGGTGGCTCAGGCAGCTCAAGCGGCCGGGGCCACCGTGTGTCTTGGCGCGCGTACCCGGCTCACCCGCGACGGTCACCTTGAGACTGAGGTGGTCGGTGAACAGGATGGTGTGGGATTTGTGTTGCGTGCAGACGTGGTCGTGCATTGTGCCGGGCCTGCAGCAGCTGTGCTCGACCCCTTCTTTGGGGACAAGGTCTACCCGGTGCGGTTCCAGATGCAGCACCTGCAGAGTCGGCACGGTGGAGACTTGGTCTTGCCTGCGCTGTCGGCGCAGCTGTCGTATATACAGGGCGCGCCCCGTCCGGACGGCACCTATGTGTTGGGTGGATGCCGCTGGGCCACACCGCATCTCGAAGTGGGAGAGGCGGACCCCACGGCGCTCTCCGAAGCAGTCGACGCTCGTCTCAGTCAGGTGCGAGAAGGCGCCTTGTCCGATTACCTGGGCGAGGTGGACGTCATCGAGCGCAGTGCCGGCATCATGACCTTCACGTGTGATGGCTTGCCCATTGTCGGTCCGTTGCCGGGCCGCGTGCAACACATCTCTTGTCTGGGATTCAACGGACGGCCTTGGAGCCATGCGCTGCGGGCAGCGCAAGCGGTCCGGGATGGTCTGATGGATGGCCGGTCCCATGGAATGCCCGCGGTGTTGTCTCCGCAGCGGTTTGTGTAGACCCGCCCCCGCTTAAGTGGTGATGATGCGGTCCATGCTCAGCCAGCGGCGCACCAGCGTGTTGGTCATCTCGCCATCGAGAGCCATCTTGCTGGCCATCGCGCCCATCTTCGCGAAGTTGGCGGCGTTGGCGACTTGAATGAGCGGCCATGGATGCTTCTTGAGTGTCTCGGACTTTGCGAGCATGCGCAGCAGCGGGCGGGGCACGAACTGCTTGGACAGCATCTGCGTGAGCGCAATGTAGAAGGTGTCCTCGACCGGCCGCGGATAGCTGAGGTTGACGCGGTGTTGGTAGAACACCCGTGTGTTGTCCTGGCCGTCGATGTCGAACTGGCTGATCAGCCCATTGGCGATGAGCTTCTTGTTGAGCTCCGACCCTGGGAAGACCGTCATGCTGAAGAGATAGAGGTCGTAGGGATGGGGGAACTGCGAGATCATCTCGAACAGCGCCTTCTTGTCGCCTTCGGTGGACACAGGGTCGTCGAAGATGAGCTGGAAGTGCGGCTTGATTCCGAGGCGGTGGTACAGGTTGGCGATGTCGACGATGTTCTGGTTCTTTACCCGGCGGTCGTAGAGGTGTCCCGTGACCCGCTCGGAGGACTGGATACCCATGTAGACGCCGTTGAGACCGGCGTCGCGCAGCATCGTCATCCGGCCTTCGTCGACCAGCTTGGGCTCGATGAACACCTCGAACGGCAGGCCCACCTCGCGGGGGTAGCGTTCGCAGAAGTCTTTGAGCCAGCTGTGCTGGAAGTTGAACACCTCGTCGTCGAAGCGGATGCGCTTGAAGTCCCAGTGCTCGCGGGCGCGCTTGATCTCCTCCACCATCGAGGCCGGTGACCGCACTCGGAACCACTTCTGGCCGGGGTAGATGTCTTTCTTGTAGGTGGAGTTGTAGCAGTAGCTGCACTTGTAGATGCAGCCTCGGCTTCCCATCATCTGAAAGACTGGATCGCCGTGCATGGGGTCGCCCTGCACGTAGCGACCGTTGAAGATGAAGTATTTATGGTCGTGGGTGGTGTAGTCGCGGAACTCCAAGCTATCGAGTTCCCGCACCAGCGGACGCAGGGAGTTGCGCACGACCGCGGCTTCGTCGCTGGGGTCTGTGTTGAACCACACGTTTTCGGTTCCCAGCAGCTCCGAGTCACGGCCCCGAAGCCGGTTGGCCAGGTCGGTGAGTGCGAGCTCGCCTTCGCCGGACAACGACATGTCCGCGATGCCCACCGCTTCTTCGGGCTTGAGGGTGGGGTGCATGCCGCCCCACAATACCGGGATGTCGAGCTCGTCTTGGAGGTAGCGGGTGATGATCTCGGCCTGATGGGCGTATGCGCTGGCGCGAATCGAGATGCAGATCAGGTTGAGCTCTTCGCGGCGGACGACGCGCTTGAGGGCGTCGAGGTCGGCGTCTGTGGTGGGGTCGAGGTGGTTGGACACCCAGTCTTTGAAGTAGAGCTCGGCGGTGTGGTGGCCGGCTGAGCGCAGGTGAGCCGCCAGCACCCGGACAGCGTTGTTCTCCACGTCCCACGTCGACAAGATTCCGATGCGCGCACCGTCACGCGGGGCGCGATCGATCAAACGCTCCAGGCGGTGGTTGTGTGGCCGGTGGTTCATGAAGACTCCAGCGTCGCGAAGCGGCCAGCATGAGACCGTCGTGGGCATCATAGCCCCCTGTGCGGGGCGTGCGCTGGATCCTCTCAAGTCCTGTGTGTCCGCGGACAGGGGAGAGGCCGTGAACATCACGCGCGCGCCATTTTCCTGTGTTTTAGAATCATGCTCTACGCTGGCGTTCAAGCTCCGTGCGAGGGTTTTGATTTCGAAATAAATGTTCGACAACCAGCCTGACTACCGCATTTTTTTCTATTGTCGATTGTGGTGTTCCTAGTCTCCGACGAGTCTGGTACGATTGAAAGATGCACATCCACTCCCATATTCGGTATCTTCTCCGGTTGATTCCCGATGTTCGCTTGCTTCAGAAATGTTGTGAGCGGGCCGGCATCGACCGTTGGTCCCAGTTCCTGGACAGTGTTCTGTCTGAGGCGCCGGTGGCTCGTTTCAGACCGGGGTCGCAGGTTCAGCGGGCGTTGCGCGAGGCGAACCGGGTGAGTCGCGCGAGGGGTCCACTGGTGGGGGATTCTGAGCTGGAGAGCTCTCTGCTTCCTCCGGCAGCGCGTGGGGTGTCGGAGCCAGGCGGGCTCCGGCATCACTCGTCCGTCCGGCGAGGGGAAGCCGTCACTGGAGTCAAGGTGGGGCCCGGCCTCGATGGTCGTCGGCGTCGCCAGTCGATGTCCGCGCGAGAAGCGCTGGCGCAGCTAGGTGGCATTGCAGGGGCGCGTGCTGTCGCCGACCACCTCACGGAACACCTAGACAAGGCCGTGTCTGTTCGTCAGGTGCGGGACCGCTTCCGCAACACGGGTGGTGCCGTGCGAAAGCTGGGCGCTGGCTACTTCGCGACTCGGGAGCGCAATGCGCCCCCGGTGCTGCACTGGGTGGAGTCGCGTCTCGTCGAGCGTCGATCCGAGCCCATTGTTGAGCTTGTAGCGGCGGTGCTGGATGCCTACCCTCATGGCAACGCCCGCGCGGTGCAAGCGTGGCTTCACCAGCAGCCTGGGGTGCTGGCCATTCGCGGCGGCATGGTCCACTTTGTGGAGGCCACCGGTCTGCTGTTGGGCGCTCCCTGAGCGTAGAGCAGGAGCAGCAGGGGGGATCGTCCACTTAGATTTGTGTGCGTCCTACTGCGTTCGCCGGTAGATC
>Ga0315321_10001965_pt1 | contig 15957 bp, 19 predicted proteins | sample M180m21515metaG_FD_203464 | JGI IMG/M metagenome (GOLD analysis project Ga0315321, IMG submission 203464) | Ammonia-oxidizing marine archaeal communities from Monterey Bay, California, United States - M1 80m 21515 | ecosystem: Environmental > Aquatic > Marine > Intertidal zone | place: USA... | reverse complement strand
ATGGATTGGGCATGTGCCATGGCTTGGCTCCGGCACTTTGAACGATTGGGTTCATGATGCAAGTGGCAAACGATTTGAAAAACTTAGTCTTGAAGCAATCTTCGGCGTTCTGTTCGCCCCAATCGCTTGGCTGATAGGGGTAAGCGGCGGGGAGATTCTCAATGTAGGGCAATTGCTTGGTATTAAAATCTTTGCTACGGAATTCTTTGCCTACGATAAGCTTGCTGACATGAAAGACGCGGGATTGAGCGCCCGTTCCGTTTTTCTTTCCACTTTTGCATTGTGTGGGTTTGCCAATTTTATGTCCATAGGCATACAAATCGGAGGAATCGGATCGCTTGCCCCGGAGAGACGATCGGATCTTGCTGCCCTCGGAGTGAAAGCCTTGATCGGAGGAACTTTGGCAAGTCTTTTGTCTGCATGCATCGCCGGCATGTTTTACTCATGATTGGTTCGATTCGGGCGGCATCAATTGTTTGGTTGTTTGACCTTTCTTGAATTTCCCGCAACACTTGATACTCAGGTATGACCAAACTGGAAATTGATATTCCGCCTTTTGTGCCGGCAATGACATTGAGGGATGCAGTCTTGTTTCCCAAGGCCATGATGCCCCTCCGTATTTTCGAGGCTCGTTATCGCCAAATGCTTGACGATGTTCTGTCAGGAAATCGAATGTTCGCCTTGGCGGGTGTTCGTGTCGAAGACGATCCTTCGCAAAAAGGACGGGAGATTCCTTTTGACGTGGCAACGGTTGGAGTGATCAGGATCTCCAAGAAGCATGAAGACGGAACCTCCTTCGTTCTGCTTCAGGGCATTGAGCGCGTGAGAATTCGTTCGGTACACAGGGATGGCCCATACCCCATGCTTGAAGTTGAGCCAATGAAGACCAAGGTTGATGATTCTTCATCGGGTGTACGCCAGGAACTCATCGTTCAATTGGAGCGAAACCAGAAACTCGGCGGAGAAGTTACGGACGAAATGATGGATTTCCTAAACCCGCTTGAAGACGACGTTGCGTTTGTCAACCTGGCGGCCTTTACCCTGTGCAAGCATACTCTCCGCAAGCAAGCCATGCTCGAGGTGTCAACTCTCGGCAAGCGGGCGAATATGCTTCTCGACGATCTCTTGCGTGAGAACGAAAGGCTTGCTCTCTTGAGAAAAGCAATCGGTGACATTCCCTCCGAGGATTTTGACTCGAATTAAACCATGGCCGAATATACGGAGGAGCAAAAGACAAAACGCATTTCTCATTTCAGGCGAATCATCAAATACCGGATATGGTTCGGTTGGATCTTCGCCTTTGTCGGGGTGAGTCTTTTTATCGTTGGCTTCAAAGATGACGAGCAAAACTGGATTGCGGTCATGAATGGGGCTCTTTTCTCTGGCTACGGTTTGTTCATGGTCAAACAGGCAAGGAGAGCTTTGGCCAAATTGACTGAAACCTCAACCCGATCGAGTTCAAGTGGTTAAGCGTCCTGCCATTCCTGAGGATGAAGCATCTTGGGGTCGGGCGGGTCGTTTTCGGAAAAGTAAATTCCCATTCTGAGAAAAGCTAACCGGTACTCGGGTGTTTCCGGGCGCAGTTTCTGTATTTCCTCAAAAAGACTTTCTGCAGACCGCCCTTGCAATTCGTATAGTTCCTTGATCCCAATATCAATCAAGTCCCGGGCGACACGAACGTCCATCCTTGGGATTCTCATGATCGCTGAGGAGAGGGCTTCTCGGTCGATTTTTTTCTTTTTCCTGCCTTTGGCTGGGTTGTTTCCGAAAAGGGCGTCGATGGGTATTATGTCGTTAAGGGCCACAGGTCAGATCAAGGAGAATAGTACGGGGATGGGCAAACCAAAATGAAAAAATTCCCTTGCTTGGGTAACTAATGCAACGCAATATCGATCTTCTTTCCTGCGGGCGTAGTATATCGGTAGTACGTGAGCTTCCCAAGCTTGAGGGCGGGGTTCGATTCCCCGCGCCCGCACCATTTCTCGTCCATCTTTAGGTCCAATGCGCTTTTCGGTTTCTTTGCTTTTGTTTTTGTCGACGGTATTCCTTGGAGGGTGCTTTTCATTCAAACCTGACTCCCGGTTGAGGGAAGAAACCGAAAGCACAAAGAGAATTCATCACTTCGTCCTTTGCTGGCTTAAGGAACCGGGTAATCTCGAGCACCGAAAGCAAATCATTGAGGCAAGCAAAGCCTTTCGAGGGATACCGGGCGTCTTGGAGATTCGGGCCGGGGTTGCGGTTCCTAGCGACCGTTCCATCGTCGATGATTCCTTTGACGTGGGAATCCTGGTCGTGGTTAGGGACAAGGAGTCATTGAGCTCCTATTTGGAGCATCCTCTTCACCAAAAAGCCAAGAAGGATACCCTTTTGCCCTTGGTCGACAAAATTTTGGTCTACGACCTTAAGAACTAGACCTTCCGCGAAGGTTATTGCTTGCGGAAGTCGATGAGGTACTTGACGACTTGATCGAGCTCAAGCTCGGGTGCAAAAGTGAAAGTAATGAGCTTGGATTCGTCTTTTCCCAAAGTGAGCATTTGCTTGGCCCTGCCGATTTCTTTGCCTTCGAAATTCATTGCCTTGGCCAATAGTTCGCCTTCGACCGGGTCGACTGTAATGAGGTAGATCACGACATTTAGCTTTTCGGCAGAAGAAGACGTCATTGTGATCTTCTTGTCCATGAGCGCCGAAGCCAGGGTTACGGGTTTCTCAACTTCCATACACGAGAACAAGAAGCCTAGCAGTGACAGGGCGAGGAGTGCGATGCGAGTTTTAGCCATTTTTTCCATTTACTTGGTGATGTGTAAAAGGATGGTGAAACAAGATGCGCAAAATTTCAAGCATCTTGCGCAACCGGGTTGACCGTTCCATCGTCGTTCATCTTGAGAGTGAATGAAGTCGACCCCCAACCTCCTGAGTTTCCATCCCCCAGCGCGAAAGAGAGTACATGAGGGTTTGCTCTAAGTTGAGAGTGCACGATTTCCCTTAGCGTTCCAATGCCTTTCCCATGTATGATGCGGCCTTGAAGTATTCCGGCATCAAGACAGGACGAAAGGTATTCCTTGATCAATTCCTTTATTTCGGAAGGTTGGAAACCGTGAAGATCAAGGGTTCCCGTTATGGGCACCTGGACCGTTGCGTCGGAATTTTCCTCGCTCACTCAGGGAAAACAAGATTGGGGAAGTCGTGGCGGGGCGAACCCTTGACAATGCTCCCCTTTACCTCGTTGAATGATTTGTTCGGATCTTGACTGCCTTTGGTCACGCTCGGCGGAGCCTGGGTTCTGGTAATCGGTGTGGGTTTGCCCAGCTTGGGGTTCGGGGGATTGTCCGGTTCTTGCCCTTCTTCTTTGAACTCGTAGGGTTTCGGGTTCTGTTGCAACTCGCAACCAAGGAATGGGACGCAGAAGAAAATGGCCAATATGAATCGATTCACGGGTATTGACAATTGGTTTTGCTCAAGCTTCCGTCAAGCGAGCACTTGAAGGTATGAGTCTTTTTTTAATCGGCAAAGAAAACTTTCCCGGGGTTGGCAAATTGCGTTCTTGTCCAATAGCATAATAAAATTCATATTTTCAGAGTGAAGATTTTTCTTTGCTTTGCCATCTTGTTTTTACTCGGAAGCATCGGTTGCTCGAATTCGGGAGACAAGAGGATGGAAGGTATTGCCCTTCGCGAAAACAACATTAAGGAGTCTTGGCAACGTAACCAACTTTCTACTTACGAATACCTGTCCGCGTCAATCGATCTTGCTCATGAAAAGAGCCTATTTCGTTTCAATCGGCACAAGGCTCTTCTGACCCGTTACCCCAAATGGGTTCCCAGTTTGCATACAAGACCGGATACGAAATTGAGAAACAGTATAGCGGAAGCCTATGCTATGGGTCGCATCGGCGACCCGGAGTACGAGAGCCTGATGGTGCAAATTTCTGCCTTACTGGATCTCTGGGGCGAGCAAAGGAGAATTCTAACCCGAGAGCGATTTAATTTGGGTTACCCCAGATAAGCGTTGTAACCTTATGGTTTGGCTATTGGATGCCTTTGATCATGCCTTTGCTCAAAGTACAGATCTCCCTTCCGGAAATATCAAAGTCCTCCTCCTGTAAAGTCAGGACTAAGGGTACCGAAATTCTTTCAAGCGCAATAGGGAAATCCCCGAAATTTGTCATGGTTATCGTGGAAAGCGGTCTCTGCGCTTCATTCGGCGGAAACCAGACTGAGCCATGCGCCTATTTGGAAGTCAAGAACGTGGGTGAACTCCCTCCGTCAATTACGGGCAGATTGAGTCGCATCCTCGGGGAGTTGATGGAAAAAGAGTTCGGGATTGATCCCAACAGAATTTATATCGAGTTTCAGGAGTCGGAGCGTCACCTTTGGGGATGGAACGGAAAGACTTTTGCTTAAAAATCAGGGGTTCCCTGTTTTGTTCCAGAAAATCACAAGGTTATGAGTTTGCCGCCCTGCGGCAATTATCTCAGGTCGCTTGTCGCCGTCCAAGTCCGCGACCTTCAGGTCTTCCACCGCAATTTCCTTGGAACTTAGCCTGAACTGCTTCCATTTGCGGAAAGTCTTGTCGGTTGGTGCGAAAAGCTTGAGTCCGGGTTCACCACTCGGTCTCATTGCCCGCCAGCCTGCGACGACCTGATCGTAACCCAGTCCAAGGAAATCACCAGTCCCAAGGGCATGACCGTCCTTTAAAGTCGTATCTAGCACGACTCTGTCCCAGGAGTCCTTCATCTTCAAGTAACAGGCAACAACCGAACCATGTCGCGGTTCGATCGTGGTAACGAAATGATTCCCCATTGCATCCTTGCCGTCCCGCACCTCTCCGCCAAATGGTTTGGCGATAAGCTTGGCTGCCCATGTTCCTTTTCTTTGGTCGATTAACCAAGTTCCTTCCATGCCGGTTATGAGGATTTCTTCCTCTTCGTCCGAGTCCCAGTTCACTGGGTGGAAATTATGGCTGTTATGGAGGAAATCACAAACCAGACTCGTTTCCCAGGGGCTTTTTGCGGGAGAATCCGGTATTTTGTATGCGAGCACTTTGATTGGGGTTCCGGCATTATTCTTGTTCCCCCGTCCGTGCAGGGGTTTTACGACTAAGTAGAAAACCCCTCCCTTGCCCTTGACCCAGTGCATCCTGTGGGTTGTCGGTTCGTGTGGGAGTGGGTGGTGATCCCATATTCCCTTGCCCGACTTGTTGGGCGAAAGATAAAAAACCGCTCCGCTTTCAAGCGTATCTCCCGGGTTCCACTGTCCTCCCAAGGCGAGTTCCGCTCTGCCGTCTCCATTTAGGTCGCGGGCGGTCAGGCACACGTGGTCGCGCTGGGTCAGGTGGTTGACGACGATATGTTTTTCCCAACCGGGGTTCTCGTACCAGGCAACCTTGTCCTTGTCGACGAGAAGGATGTCTGTCTTTCCGTCCGAATTCATGTCGGCAAGTTGAACCCCGTAACCAATGCCGACCTTGTCGTCTATGGTTTGCATCTTGAACTTCGGGTCCTGCCCGAAGAGGGGAATTCCCGAGAGAAAAAGTGTGGCGAGACAAAGTGTTTTCATAAATGCCTTAAAGATGGATATTTCCGCAAATACAATCCTTAAGTCAATCCCTTGGGTTTTTATCCCGTGACTAGGCTGCGTTGACTCGAAGCCCAAGAATGTGATCGGCTATCTTTAGACTTTGCAAAACGGCTGCCTGTTTTCATGATGCAAAAATGAGTTTTTCTCCATTTCGCATTCTCGGGGTTCTTTTGTGTTTTGTGGTTTTGTCCTGTTCTTGGGAAAGCGCGGAAGAAACCCCGGGCGCCGAAAGAAAACCATCTGTCCCTTTAAGCTCAAGTGGTAATATGATACCTGAACCCGAAGAAAAACTTCAGGGGAGTGACTCCAATTACTCGGTGGATTTATCTGCCCCTGGTTCCATTTCGATCGACCAGGCAACCTTTTCGGAAACGATTGACTTAAATGAGGACGGGCAATGCTTTGACAGGCAAACCGGGGATTTGATCCAAGGGCAGTTCCGGGTATTCTCGCAAAATGGTTCTCTCCTGTCGTCTTCGTTCTTCCGGGACGGACTTTATCACGGCAAAAGAGAGGACTATCATGAGAATGGAGTAGCCTCGGTTTCCTCGAATTATCTTTATGGGAAAAAGAGCGGAAAGGAGGAATGGCACTCTGCAAATGGAATCAAAACCTATGAGGCAAACTTCAGGCAGAATTTGATCGAGGGACTGGAGACGACATGGGACGAAGACGGTCAAGTTGTCTCAAGATACCGTTTCGAAGGAGGGAAGTTGGTCGAGCGATTGATTGAAAACGGCATAACCGTCGGTCAATGAGTAAAATGATGGTGCCGTCTTCGCAATAGGGAAGGGCGGACGACCGCATCTTTTCACTCCCTCGTTACTTCGCTTGCTTTGGCTCTCCCTGTGTCCTTCATCCGAGAAGGTCTCTTGGCTTGGCTGAGCGTGAACGAATCCCTTTTGAGGTGATGGCTGAAACTTGACAGTTCTCCCTGTAGCGAGTCAAATGCTTGTGTGAAGTCTGTCTGTATACTATCAACCTTTCTTTTTTTGCTTTCCAGTGCAGCCCTTGCGGAACCCGAAACCATTCGGGTTCCGGTGAAGAAGGTTCTTGAGGGGGTCGAAAAAGCAAAGCCCATTATGATTCTGCCTGCCCCCGATCAATCGGGCAGAAGCCTCCTTGTCCTTCAGGGCGGAAAAATCCTACTTTTGAGCAAAACTCTCAATCCATCGACTTTTCTCGACATGACCGGAAAGAAAATGATCGATAACTCGTTTGAGGAAGGATTGCTCGGTTTGGTCTTTCATCCGAATTATCCGAAAGACAAGAGGTTTTTTCTTTATCATACCCTTCAAAACCCCAAGCGATCGGTCTTGGTCGAGCGGAAGATTGATGACCTGGGAAAACTGACCGTCGATGCCTCTCATGTACGTGTTCTGTTGGAAATCGACCAGCCGTATTGGAATCACAACTCCGGTATTCCTGTCTTTGGCCCGGATGGCTTCTTGTATCTTTCCACCGGAGACGGGGGGAAGGCAAACGACCCGCATGATTTTGGCCAAAACACCTTTTCTTTACTCGGGAAGATTCTAAGGGTTGACGTGAACACCAAGGCTGGCGACCTGGAATACGGAATCCCCAAGGGGAATCCATTTGTTGGCAAACCCGGATTTAGGTCTGAAATCTGGGCTATGGGCCTACGAAACCCCTGGATGTTGTACTGGGATTTCTCTACAAGTACGCTTTATTGTGCCGATGTTGGTCAACATCAGAAAGAAGAGGTCAATCTCATCCAAAAAGGCGGAAACTACGGCTGGAGTTTCCGGGAAGGGTCAGAAGCCTTTGACTTAAAGAAACGAAGTTCCCCCGAGGGAACCAAGTTCATCGATCCCGTTTTCGAATATGACCATACCCAAGGCACGAGCATAAGTGGCGGAAGTATCTACCGGGGGAAGTCCAGCCCGAAACTTCGCAGTCATTATGTGTTTGGTGACTGGGGGACAGGCAAATGCTGGGCAATAAGAGTGTCGAATGGAAAAGTGGTCGAAGAAAAGAACATTGTCTTCACGGAAAACAAGGAAGGTTTGAATATGGGCTTCAAGATGGTCAAGGGGAAGCCCCAGAGTTCATTCAAGCCCGTGAATTTCTGTCAACTTCCTTCAGGGAGAATGATGATACTTGATTGGAGCGGAACTATTTATTCAACTGACTGAAATTAGGTTATGAAGGTTTTGCAGGCTCAGTGGCATGGACTTTGAAAACTTGAGGTTCCCCGTTCTTCTCCGGGGTGCATGGTTTGGGATCAATAGGGCGTTCAGGGAAAAGCTGAAGGAAACGAACTTGCTGACTCCCGTCCAGTACACCTTGCTTAGGAATCTTTACGAGGGGAGGGGGCAGACCCTCAATCAACAGGCATTGTCCAATTTGCTCAGTACTAACAAAAACAACTTGGCTGACTTGCTCAATCGAATGGAGGGTAAAAAATTGATCAAGCGTCACGACAACACGAAGGACCAAAGAAACAAGAGTGTGTCCTTGACCGCAACCGGAGAGAAGGAATTCCTTCGAGCCAGGGAGCATGCTCTCGTTCTTCAGAGCGAAATCCTTTCCCTGTTCCGGAAGAAACAGCAGGATTTGCTTATGTCCTATTTCGCTCGTTGCAATGACCGTCTTGAAGAAATTTCCTAACCCGTTGAAGAGTCTTCTTTAGGCGGTCGATATTTTCTCGGAAGAGAAACGATCCCATCTGATGAATTGCGTCTTGTCCGAGGACACCAAGCCCGAAAAGATTGTACGAAGTTACCTTCATCGCTCAGGGTTTCGGTTTCGTTTTCATGCTCCTAGTCTGCCCGGTATGCCTGATCTGGTGCGGGCGAAGCACGGACAACCATCTTTGTTCACGGTTTTGGGGGCATCGGCATCCAAGATGCAAAAGATCCACGACCTCGAGCACAATAAAGAAGTTCTGGATAGAGAAGTTCAGGAAGGCCATGCCTCACGATAAGCAAAACTATAAGCAACTCAAAGAGCAAGGGAAGCCGATCGTTGTCGCTTGGGCATGCAAGCTTGAAAAGACCGAAAGCCGGGACAATACACTTGTCAAATTGGTTCGGGCCCTGACTTGTTCCGTTGGGCAGGCAATCGAAGTTGGCAATGAGAACCGATAATCTCCCCAGGGAATACTGGAGCTAGACAAGTGAGTTAGTCTTCGCTTACATAGGGAGCCTCAAGGCCTTGACCCAAGTTTTCCAATTCCACGCTCATGCCGTCAAGATTCCCCTTGATCGAGGAGGCTCGTGATACAAGTCCGTTGATCCTGTGGTCCAGAGATCTTTGCTGGGTTTCAATAGCTAGACGTGGGCCTGCGCCGGCAGTCGCAACAGCAGTCTTGCGTTCTTCGACATTCGGCCAAAAGAAACCGGCAAGGCTAAAGGCGATTCCAACCGCTGCATAATACGAGCCAAAGGAATCGCTGAACAAACTTGCCGCTATCGTCCCGAGTCCAATGAAAAGAATGATCTTGTTTGAGCCAAACGAGTATTCCCTCTTGGTCTTGGCATTGGATTTGGACGGATTATTGAAGTCATTGATGATTTTTTCCTTCAGAAGAACCAAGCCTTCTACCTGACTCGCTATATCAGTTGCTTCTTCACTTAGGTTGTTCTGTTCCAACTCCATTCGGCGGCGCTTGTCGGTCGCAGACTCACTGTCCAATCTCCACTGCTCAATTGCTTTTTCCACAAAACCTTCCTTGGGCATTCCTCCTCCGACCTCCATAAATCGTTGGGTGAGCAACTTGGCATCTGGGCTCAGGCTCATTTGCCTGCCTGAAAAAACGATCTGATCTTCGTGTTTCTCTATGAATGAAAAAACCTTGGGTCTTTCTTCTTCGGGAAACAATTTGCGGCACAAATCCTTAGTAAAAGAGTCCAATGCCTGAAGGTTTACCGGGACCCAATGTGTTTCCGAATCAGGAAAGATGTCAATAAAGGCTTCCACGATGGTGGCGATTACATTCAGTCGGTCTGCTTCGTCAGGATTGTCTTGCCTGTGAAACTCCTGAATTTGATCTCTGATCTCCTGATTAATGACCAAGCTTCCGTCTGGTTCCTGGCTGGCAATGCTTTTTTGCCTCTTGAGCCAATTGTAACTGAAAGCGGCGTCTCTTGGAGAACAAAGGAACTCCAAGTTGTAGCGATTAACACGTTTGAAATAGGAAGCAAAGAGGAGATGCTGAAACTCTTCCTCGGTGAAATCCGAGAAATGGGGAAGTGTTTTTTTCGTCTGTTCTGACATAACTGAAACCTTTGCTTTTTGTAAGTTAGTAGATTTTTTGAAGATATTCAACAATTTCAATGGATTGCCTTGGCTTATTTCTTTTAACTCTGCTCCGGCCATTGACTGAAAGCCATGCAACCCTGCAAGCCTTTCGCACTGAGCAGGGCCAAGTGGCAGGAGCGGAAAGCATTGAACGCGATCGAAGCCAAATCGGTCGAAGATACCTTGCAGTGAATGGCTAGGACTCTCCGAGGAAAAGAGAAACCTGCAACGCTTGAACAATTCGGAGGAACGTATCGCCTGATTGAAAGGCCCCGTCAGCCAATCAATTCCATCATCTGAATATTGGTCCAGGTCATCAAGGATCAGAACAGGCGTAACGGAGTTGACCGAAATTTCTCGAGAGGTCAGAGACTTCTCAAGGGTTTTCACCAGTGAGTTGGCCAATTTGATCCTCCATTCGTCCTTGTTTTCTTCATGAATCCGGCTCCGTTCGAATGAAATCACCAAGCTTCCCCATTTTCGAGCGAAGTCATTCAATGCGGACTGGATCAAGTCACTACTTCCTCTCGCGGAACGAGCCAACGATGCGGAAAAATTTAAAGGATTCGAGTAGCCCGAAGCTTTGTGCGACAGGCATAGGTGAACTTTCTTGCAGTCAATCAATTCCTGTTCGGTTTTATCAAGCATAGCAGACTTCCCCATGCCTTTAGGTCCATGAATCAAAGCTGTTCGCAGACTGCCCTCCACTGAAAGTGATGTTGTCAGGGTGGACAATTCCTTGCCCCGTCCTATGAGTTGCGTTTTCATCTTGTCGATAATTGTATTCCGGTTGTCATTGCAGTCGCCCCCTCTCCGCACCACCTTGGTGCGGAGAGGGTGACCGATTGGTCCTGAGTTAACCTATCAAGACCTTATGCTGGGGAACTTCAGGAGATCTAGAACGACCTCCATACTCAAGTTGGATTGAGCCAAAGCCGCGGCTCCGGCTTGGTACTGCAGGCTGTACTTCGAATAGTTCAGCGTCTCCTCGGCAATATCGGCATCCATGATTCTACTGTTCGCAGCTTCCAGACTGACCGACTTGGTCGCCAGGTAGTCCGATGCGAACCCAAGGACGGAAGACTTTCCGCCGCTTTTAGCTCGTAGACTGGCGATTTGCTCGATGGCATTGTTGATATCAGTCGAGGAGATCATGTGATCGGCATTGGCTGTGCTGTTTATACTGAGAGCTTCTCCTGTACTGGGTACACTTCCTACCGCACCTGCGGAAGTTGCCAGGAAGCTTCTGTCTGTTCCTCCTGTAGCGATTGACAGCCCTTCAGCGTAATCAAGGTTGCCCAACGTGATGGACGAACCAGATGCACCTTGAGACGATGTATAGATCGTGGTTGCTGATTGGTGACCGCTGTCTGCACTGAATAGGCTGACCCCGTTTAGTTTTTCGCTCGCCAAGCCACCTAGTTGCACTTGCAGTTCACGAAACTGTCCAGCGTAGATTGCCTTGTCAGCTGTCGTGGAACCGGCATACTTGCTCTGAAGTGCACTCATCTCTGTCAGAATGTCGCCTGCGGACTTCAACGCACTGTCTTGGACTTCCGTGAATGACTTTGCATTGCCAACGGCTGACTGGACCGCATTATTGACGGTTAGCTCGTTCTGCAACCTCATTGAGAAGGCCAATCCTCCTGGGTCATCGCCCGGACTGAGAATTCGCTTGCCGCTTGAGATTCTCTGCAGGCTTTTGTCCATGAGGGACTTGCTCTGATTGAGATATTGCATATTGCGGTACGAGGCTGCCATGCTTGCTCCTAGGGTTAATGCCATGATCGCATCCCCCCTTCCGGTCTAACGTCTTCGCTTGTCCTGTCTTGAGCCAAGCGAAGACGGGTTGTATCTTCGTTATTCATAGTTATATCCTCCTTGATATTTAGGTTTTGTTCGGGGCGACGTCTTGTCTTGAGCTCCAATCATTCTTGAGTGAAACTTCCCGTATTTCATTGTCATCTTTGGGTACTTCCTATCGAAGAAGCATCAAGGCGACGTCGTTGGTGCTGTTGGCCTGAGAGACCATGGCTGCTGCCGCTTGAGTCAGTATGCTGTACTTGGCGAGGTTCGCGCTCTCCGCTGCGATATCCACATCCTCGATCCTGCCAACTGCAGATCGGATATTGGTCTCCTGTGCGGCAAGCGATTCTGCGGAAAAGCTGAGCCTGGACATGGACCCTCCTGCTTGAGCTCTAAGAAAGGCGACGTTGGACAGTGCCTGTTCGAATACCCCCATTGAGATTTGGTCAAGCGTCAGAACGGTGGTCGTATCGGCCGATGCGAAGGTCACATCCTCAGCGGTGGTGGCATCAGTCGCACCGGCATTATTCGCACCAGTGTAGCCAGATTGGTCAACATTCCCGGCATTCGTTCCGGCCAGTCCGGTATTGATGGTCAATGCAGACAGCAGGGAGGATCTGTGGATGCTTATCTTCGTTCCTGCCGAGCCGTTGCTGCTGGTGAAGATACTGACCGTATTGTCCTGAACAGCCGTTCCCCTGAATACGGTTTGAGTGCCACCCGAACTGGTGGTGGTGCTGGCAAACAGGCTGGCTCCGTTGAAGGTCTGTTGCGATATCTGGTGGAGCTGAACCTGCAGGTCGGTAAACTCATTGTTATAGGACGCGATGTCCTGGGCACTCTTCATCGGGTCCTGGGTGGCCATGCCCTTGAGCTCGGCCATGCGTCCGACAATTCGTCCTGCGGTTTCGAGCATTCCGTCCTGAACTTCCACGAATGACATCCCGTTTTGGACATTGTTCTTGGCTCCGACAAGTCGAGTTACCGAGGCATTCAGCTTCATCGCGACCGAGAGGGTTCCGGGATCGGAATTTCCGATGAGTCGCGACCCGCTAGCCAGTTTCCTGATGCTTAACTGGAGGGCTTGCTGGTTTTTACCGAGGTAGTGGCTTGCAGCTGCAACTGCACTGTTATTTGATACTGTTAGTGGCATTGTATTTATCTCCTTATGTTGTCGTTTTCCGAGACGACATCCTTGTCATCCCGACCGCCGAATTTGGTTTGGGTAGGCGGTTGCCCAATTTGTTGTTGATGAATTTTGTTTGTTCTCATGGAATTCCCCTACTCCAGCATTGTTAGAACTAGCCCGTAGTGACTATTTGCTTGAGACAGAATGGCGGCAGTCGATTGAGTCAAAATAGCCTGTTTTGCCAAATTTGAGGCTTCTTCGGTCAAGTCCACATCCTCGATTCGGCCAATCGCGGCACGCACGTTCGTCTCGTAGGAAGCTATCGAGTCAGCAGCAAAGGTTAGCCTTGATCTCTGGGAGGCATTATTTGCTCTTAGAACAGAAAGGTTCTCCATTGCCTGCGTGTAAACGCCTAGCGAGATACCGGCATTCTCCAATCCTACTGGAGTGCCCCCCGGATCATCAGTGTCGTCCGACTCACCCCATGCGTCTTCAATCTTTTCCGAAGCAAATGACCAAACATGACCAAAAAGCATTGGGACGGCATTATTTCTGAAACCGTATGGAGCAATCATGGTATCCTCTCTGTCCAGATCGTCGGATTGAATTGTTATTGCTGCCAATAAAGCCGCTTTATGAATGTTGATCGTCGTCCCCGCGGCACCTCGGGCACTGGTGTGAATGCTTATGGTATGGTGATTCCTGAGATTTCCATTGCCATAAGGGTCCCCAACCAAATCCGTATCCTCGAAAACAAGTTCGCTTGAAGTATCCCAAACGCTATTGTACTGAACATTGCCGTTGGTATGATTCGCAAACAGGCTAACTCCATTGAAGGTCGTTTGAGATATGCCGTACATCTGGACTTGTAACTGCTTGATCTCCTCGTCGTACGACTCAAGATCCTGAGTGCTCTTCATCGGATCTTGCGTGGCCAATCCCTTCAATTCAGCCATGCGGTTAAGAATCCTGCCCGCATTTTCAAGCATGCCGTCCTGTGCTTCTAGATATGAAACTGCGTTTTGAATGTTGTTTTTCGCACCCGCCAACCGAGTGCTCGCGGCGTTGAGCTTCATCGATACCGAAAGCACCCCCGGATCGTCGTGCGGGATGACGGTCTTCTTTCCACTCGCCAAACGAGTGATGCTATTTTGCAGGGCCTTTTGGTTTTCCCCGAGGTGGTAGCTTGCAGCTGCAACTGCACTGTTGTTTGATATTATTAGTGGCATGACTTTACTCTTGCTGCGTTATTTCGTGAATTTTCCACTCTGACTGAATGATGGTTTCGACCGCCGTATAGAGCTTGGGCAGGCAGATGCCCTGTGATTTTGTAAAAGTGACATGGCATCTGAATGCACTATTGATCAGATTAGGTGGCATTCGTATGCCTCCTCTGTCTTTTCGGATTAATGATTTGATTTCCGTGAGCTCGAACGGTCATCTCCCGTTGCCTGGGTAAGTGGCAACGGATACAAACAGACTCGCGTTCCCAACCTCCCGCCCCCCGCTTGGTCCGATTTCGGACCAAGCGGAAAGTTATATGGTTGAGGAGTGGATCATCATTGATCGCACTCAATAAGACGGTCTGCTTACTGTCTGTATCTCGTTTCATTCGTTCCGTGAGATTCCCACTTGCATGTGTGGGTATTCCTCTATCGCAGAAGCATCAGGGCGACGTCGTTGGTTGTGTTGGCCTGTGCGACCATTGCTGCTGCCGCTTGAGTCAGTATGCTGTACTTGGCGAGGTTGGCGCTCTCCGCTGCGATATCCACATCCTCGATCCTGCCAACTGCAGCCCGAATGTTGGTCTCCTGGGCTGCGAGCGATTCGGCGGAGAAGGTGAGCCGGGACGTGGATCCTCCTGCTTGAGCTCGAAGAAAGGCGACGTTGGACAGTGCCTGTTCGAATACCCCCATTGAGATTTGGTCAAGCGTCAGAACGGTGGTCGTATCGGCCGATGCGAAGGTCACATCCGCAGCGGTGGTGGCAACCGCAGCAGAATTGCTCGCAGCGGTTGTACCGTAGCCAGTTTGCGTAACGTTCCCGGCATTCGTTCCGGCCAGTCCGGTATTGATGGTCAATGCAGACAGCAGGGAGGACCTGTGGATGCTTATCTTCGTTCCTGCCGAGCCGTTGCTGCTAGTGAAGATACTGACCGTATTGTCCTGAATAGCCGTTCCTCTGAATACGGTTTGAGTGCCACCCGAACTGGTGGTGGTGCTGGCAAACAGGCTGGCTCCGTTGAAGGTCTGTTGCGATATCTGGTGGAGCTGTACCTGCAGGTCGGTAAACTCATTGTTATAGGACGCGATGTCCTGGGCGCTCTTCATCGGGTCTTGGGTGGCCATGCCCTTGAGCTCGGCCATGCGTCCGACAATTCGTCCTGCGGTTGCGAGCATTCCGTCCTGAACTTCCACGAATGACATCCCGTTTTGGACGTTGTTCTTGGCTCCGACAAGTCGAGTTACCGAGGCATTCAGCTTCATCGCGACCGAGAGGGTTCCGGGATCGGAATTCCCGATGAGTCGCGACCCGCTGGCCAGTTTCTTGATGCTCATTTGAAGAGCTTGCTGGTTTTTACCGAGGTAGTGGCTTGCAGCTGCAACTGCGGTGTTATTTGATACTGTTAGTGGCATTGTATTATCTCCTTATGTTGTTGTTTTCCGGAACGACCTCCTTGTTGTTCCGTCCGCCGGATTTAGTTTGGGCAGGCGGTTGCCCTATTTGTTGTTGTTGAAACTCTATGATTTCTTAAAATATTGAACTGTAGTTGATTGCGTTGATTGTGCGTGTGCCAAGGCATTGACTGACGATAATCCCACTTGCTCGAGATTCTGTACTGTCAGTGCCCAAAGGGCTGTTCGGCCAAGAAGAGTGACTTACCTCAAGACGCATTGAGACAGCCGGCTTCATGATCCGAAGCGATTCTTGATCGGGTTATGTTGATTTCATAATTTTCCTTGATGGTTGTTCGTCCCTAGCGACCTCCTTGTCGCCAGGACCGTCAGACTTTGTGTGGGGAGACGGCATCCCGTTTGTAGATTGTGTTGGTGATTGTTCGCTTGGTACGTGCGGCTCCTTAGCGCAGAAGCATCAGAGCGACATCCGAAGTGGTGTTGGCTTGAGCGAGCATGGCTGCGGATGCCTGTGTCAGGATGCTGTACTTGGCCATCTCCATACTCT
>Ga0315321_10001964_pt1 | contig 15958 bp, 18 predicted proteins | sample M180m21515metaG_FD_203464 | JGI IMG/M metagenome (GOLD analysis project Ga0315321, IMG submission 203464) | Ammonia-oxidizing marine archaeal communities from Monterey Bay, California, United States - M1 80m 21515 | ecosystem: Environmental > Aquatic > Marine > Intertidal zone | place: USA... | reverse complement strand
TGTAAAGTCTTCATACTTACAATGTTTCATAATTAGATTGTCTATAATCATAGCGTATCTATGACTACAATTTCCTAATCCTTCTTTACTCATACTCTCTAACATACCTATAGATGTAGCCCAATCACCATTAGGGTCAGGTAAGTTTTTTAAGTACGATAAATTTTCTGATTTGTGATATGCGTTTTGTACGTAACAATTATCAACACTTGTAAAATATACTTCATCAATGCCTAGGTCTCTTATCTTGCTGTAATAGAAGTCGTATGCTTTTAAATGTGTGGCTGCATACTCAACTAGAAATACACCAGGCAATCCTATTAGTAATATCTTTTTATCTTTAAATAATTCGTGTGTAGAATACCAGTTTGTGGCTGCACTATCTTTGTGCATAGTTTTTATATCTGGTATTATATCGCCAACTCTTATCATAACATAATCTCCTTTGATTTCAAAAAACATCTCTTTGCTTTTCTTCCCCACCAGAATAAATGCTTTGAGTGATCTACTATATCTTTATATTTATAAACGGTTACAGAAACGATATTGTTAACTGAAATTAATTGATCCAAATCAAAAAACCAACTGTACCAGTTTTTGTTAAATTGTTTTTCTATATTATCTCTTTCATATGTGTCAATAATGTGCTTGTTAAACTGGCACGCTTCTGATACATCAACATTATATTCTTTCTTACATATGTCTATAACCTCTTTGTGTACCTTGTCTATGTTTCTATACAAGAAAGAAGCTGTTGCACCATTATCTTGTATATGAAAATCATCACCACCTTCTATTGTTCTACCCCATGTCTTATCTTCAAATAAACTTTGTTTCAAACTGTTTGTGTGATTTTTATATTCTTCATTTAGTATACCATTACCATTTCTACTATACTCAAATAATTTTTTATAAAAATCTATAAAAGGTACATTGTGTTCTCGTTTTAGATATGTGGCTGCAACTTGACTAACGCCATGGTAGTGATGAGGTATCACAAGACCTTTAGCGAAAAAATACATGTCTATATAATCTTGTTTACTATAACTTTTACTTTCATATGCAACATAATCAATCTCACCATTACTATCTTTAGGATAAGTATTACCACCTGCAGGTGCAGCTGTTTTTGTATATTTGTATCCGTATTTGTTTTTATATTCAGGATCAGAAAAAGGAGTATTAGGTACAATACTCAAAGGGTGTACTGTCAACGCATGGTCACTTCCTAATTCTAGTATCTTACCTATACCTTTTATCCATGTGTCTAATGTTTCTTCAGGTAAACCTACAATTAGTTCACAATAATTATCAACACCTGCTTTGTTATAGTCGCCAACAATTTGTTCTAATTTTTCATTTGCAAGATTAATTCTTTTGATTGCTTTTAGTGTTTTAGTATTCATACTTTGTAAAGCAATTGTAACACCACGTCTTATCTTTGCTTCTTTATTAAGTATTTCACCCAACTCTACAATTCGTTTAGGTTGTTGTTTTGCTGTACTATAATCTATCTGTCTAGGATAACCAGTTTCATTTCTACATTTAGCAATATGTCTTATGAAGTCAACATCTCTATTGAACATACCTACATTACTATCGCCAAAGTATAAGAAGTCAATTTTATTTTTTACAATCCAATCTATCTCACCTATTACTCTATCATAATCAAACATGGCAATCTTATTGTAATATAAATCTTGTTGATCGCAGAAAGAACAACTATATGGACAACCTCTATTAGTTTCTATGATAGCACTATATTGTTTACCAGGTTGCATAAGACTATCCATCAACCCACTTAAATAAGGACTTGGTATGTCGTTTAATTCTTTATCTGGTTTAGGTGGCGTATAAGAGTCTTTTGTCATTACGCCTGGGTATGTAAAGTTACCTTTTAGTATTTCAGCAAATGCTCTTTCACCTGCATATGTAACTATAATATCGCATAGGTCAGTATTGTCTTCTAACCAACTTTGTTTGAATGGCACTTGTGGTCCACCCATTACTATTTTGCAATTAGGATATTTCTTTTTGACTGCTCGTGCTAACTGACAAGTTATGTCCCAGTTCCACACGTATGTTGATAATGCTAAGATGTCAGGATTGTCTATCTTTTTTAGATAGTCCTCTACGGACTCTCTTTCAAAGAAGATGTCTCCTAGTTCCCAATCTGTTACCTGTGTCTTACAATATTCCCAAATATATGCAACACTTAACGGTAAAAAGATAGCGTCAGCAATTAGATTGTTTATTTGAGTAAAATATACCTTTTTCAATTGTCATTCCTTAATTCTCTACTCTACTCTCTATTGATATTTATACATAAATATGTTATAATTAGTTATGAAAAATGTAAATATAGTATGTACAAGTAAGCCTGGAGATGGTCTGTTTCATTATAGTTATGAACATTGTTGTTTTCTCAACGACCTAGGCATAAACACCAAACTTATTATCATACCAAACAAAAAACATACAGAGCAAGATTATATAGACGCCATCAATGAGTGTTATATAAAATGTGAGAATATAGTCTTTAATGACTATATGCCAAAGTCAGATGATGTAACTTTGATAATGGGTAGAAGTATGATTACACTTGCCTACCTTGATTATAATAGTTATACAGAGGAACAAAAATTAACATTACATAGTTTATTTGGTGGTAAACTTATATCAGTATATTCAGAAAATCATGTTAAAGAATATCCACTTGCAGTTGAACATTTTAGTTTTGCACCAGAAAGAGTTGTTGACCTATGTGACCATGAAGTATATGTAAATGGTGTAGGCGATCAATTTGAAAAAATTATAAACTTTAGTATATACAAACCTATAAAAGACAATATACAATTTAAACATTTATTTTTAGGAACTAATAGAACATATTATAGAGAAGTAGAAAAACATATTAAAGACTATCCATCGCATGGTATTCTAGCATACAAAGACAAGTTTATAAATGAAAAACGTAATCATGTATTTGTGCCTGTTAAAAACTTATTAGGTATATTTGACACTTACGTTTACACTAAACCTAATTTTGATCCTGCACCTAGAATTATACAAGAATGTAAATGGTTAGGAAAAGAAGTGATTTATTTAAGAGATAAATCTATTAAAGATGGTGGTCCTGTTTACTGGAAAAGACCTGCAAAATGTTTAACTGAACAAAAAGATAAGATAGAAAATTTATTAAGATGGATACAGAAACTATAACCGATACAAGTCCTATTTCTTTCTTTAGACGTCCTAGAAATGGTATCAACGTTGATATAAGTTTTAGATGTCCTTTAGAATGTATGAGATGTCAAAGACAAACTAACTTTACATTTCATGGTAGAAAGGTGTATGGTAAAGACGCAACAATGGATGAAGTGAAAAAATTAGCAGCTCACTTTACACAATTAAATTTCTGTGGTCAGTTATCTGATCCTGTACATCATCCTAAATTCCCAGAGATATTAGAATATCTGTATAAGAATGGTAACGAAGCTTCAATACATAATGCGTCATCAGCTAAATCTGAAGATTTTTATATAAAATGTTTTGAGGCAAATCCTGACGCAAAATGGATATTCGGTATAGATGGTATGCCTGAAGAAAGTAGTATGTATAGAGTTAACCAAGACGGTGAAAAATTATTTAAGATTATGTTGAAAGCAAAAGAGTATCTTACAAAATCACCATCGTGGCAATATATTGTGTTTAGTTATAACGAACATAATATACAAAAGGCAAGAGACCTTGCAAAAAAACATGGTCTTATGATGATTATGTTACACTCGTCAAGGTGGATGTCTGAAAGTGATCCTTTACGACCTAAATCTACAGAATATAATTTACAGTTTCAAGGATATACAAGAGATGAGTAAGTATAAAGGCAAGTTTGTTGCTCAATGTATGAATGGTAAAATGCAATTGGCTATGAACAATAGAGGTGTTCTAATGCCTTGTTGTTGGTGTGACCATGAGCATACGTTAAGTACGCCTTTATTTAAGAAGATGGAAAAAGTTAGTAAAGTAGCAGAAGCAGATAGTATAGAAGATATATTATTTTCAGATGAATGGTTAGATTTTGAAAAGATAATGAGAGAAGGAGAGGCAGGCGATACAAGTAGAGTGCCTGAAAATTGTATGTATCATTGTAGTGGTAGAGGTGATGATGAAGAAAAAGTTAAAATAGAACATCACATAGACGAAATAGGAGAGTCTATAAACAAACATAAAGCATGAAGAAATATTTAATAGTAAGTGGTTGTAGTTGGGGTGATCCTAACTTTATTTCAGCAGAACATCCTGATATGGATACATCTTGGTTAATGTGGCCTGAAATATTAGCAGCAAAGTTAGATATGAAACTTATTAATCTTTGTAAATCAGGACAAGGACAGGAATATATCTATAGTACATTGATTGATAAACTACAAACTATACCTATTAGTCAAATAGGATTAATGATACCTGCATGGTCAACGGCACCTAGACGTGACTATCAAATGTCGGGATTTCAAACAAGAAAACAATTGTGGACTGCCGATCAATTTGATTGGCGTGGTTGTATTGAATATTGGATAGATAGAAGTATAAGATATTATTACTCGTTTCAATCTATTATGGAATTACACCGAATACCCTACAGACAAGTACAAATGGTTCACTTGTACACAGGATATATGTGGGAAGAATTAAATAAAAGACAGAATAGACATTATGACAAGAACGATAATGAAGACCTTTTACAAGGTGATGACTATGTGTTTAAACAAGAGTATAAAAAACATTGCAAACAACAAATATTAAATAGTCCTTATTATAATAAAATAAATAAAAACTTTATTGATTGGGATAGTGTTTACGAACCAAATGAGGTCAGACCAAAAAATTTATTTGGAAACAATGAATTAAAGGGTGATTATGTAGAAAGAATATCGGAAAAAGATAAACATCCAAATGAAAATGGGCAACGAACAATAGCGGAGACAATATATGACAGGTTGGGATAGAGAATATCTAGCAAACAAAAATGAATACTTGAAACTTTTTGATAACGTTATGCAAAAAGAAAATGAAAGAAATGTAGAATTTTTAGAAAAACGTGTTGCAAAAACTATCGGTAGAAAATTTGCAGTTGCAGTAAATAGTGGTACAGACGCCTTACACTTTTCACTTATCGTAAACAATATAGGACCTGGCGATGAGGTATTAGTTACAAACTTCTCTTGGATATCTTCAGCGTCTGTTGTATCAATGGTAGGTGCAACACCTGTATTCTGTGACGTAGATTTAGAAACAAATCATATATCAGTTGATAGTATGAAACGTATGTATTCAGATAAGGTAAAAGCAATTATATATCCACACTTGTTTGGCAATATATCTGACATGCAATATATTCAAAAGTTTTGTGAAGAAAAAAATATCAAACTTATAGAGGATGCTTGTCAATCGTTTGGTGCAAATAGAAATGGTCAACAAGCAGGTACATTTGGTGATGTTTCAACATTAAGTTTTAACGCAAACAAACCAGTTGCAGGATTAGCTGGGGGTGGTGCGTTTCTTACAGATAATAAAGAAGAAGCGAATTTAGTTAGAAAGTTGAGAAGACACGGCAACAATGAAGTACTAGGATATAACTCTAAAATGTTAGCAATCAATGCTGAGTTTATTAATTTTAGAATGGACAAAATGCACGAATGGCAAGATATGAGATTTAGAGTCGCAAAAAGATATACTAATAATCTAAAAGATTTACCTGTGACTATACCACATGTAGATGAGGTTGTAAATCATTGCTATCACAAATACGTAATTAGACTAAAAAACAAAGAAACTAGGGACAATTTACAAAAAAGACTTAACGCTAATATACATTATCCTAATCCTATATCAGAAAACCCTATGTATAAATCTATTCTAAATAGAAAAGATAACTGCTTGAATAGTCAGTTGATATGTGATACAATATTAACATTGCCTATTCATCCATATTTAACAAATGATGAAATTGATAAAACTTGTACAAGTATAATGATGACGGTATGAAAATAATAATTAGTCCTGACATAACTACATTTTGTTATATTGATGAACATGATAATATGATTGATATAACAGATAAGATTCCATACAGATTAAGAGAATTTGTAAAGCGAATGAAGTTTATCTTTGATGATAAAATAGATATAGACAGGTCTTATACAGAAAAAGAAAACGAAGATATTTACGAGTATCTTATAGAAAAGGCTTATGAAACAAAAGATTATTGTTTCAAAAAAACTAAATTTAAACCTAGACCTAGAGAAAAATTGTTAATTGCATTTAATAAATTATTCTTTGATAAATTTGATAATAGATGATTGATTTAAAAGAAATACAACAGAATTATTTGGCGATAGATTTTTTTATGTCTATGTCTTGTAATAAAGATTGTCATTACTGTACAAGTTATACTTTAGAAATGAGAAACTTGACAGTTGACCTTGATTTTCTAAAACAAACATTATACTATTTAAGAAATTATAAGGTACGTGTTTGTTTACTAGGTGGTGAGCCTGGTCTAATAAAAAATTTAGATGATGTTATCGCTGAAGTCAAAAAGAATCCTAATCACGTGCCTTCAGTACTTTCAAACTCTTTTGTACGTAAAAGATATCCACATATACTAAAAGATCCTGATATACTTTATGTTGAACATAATATATTAGATTTTTATGAAGACGGTATTAAAAAATTAGGTAATTTAGATAAGTTAGCACCTTATGGGTTTATACAACCAAATGAATACAACAATTACAATCTATGTGTGAAAACACCTAATTACTTTAAATACAAAGATAAGTTTCCAGAAGAAATGAAAATGATAAATCATAAAAACACAATGTGGAAATCATTTAATGGTAGAACACCTAATAAAGATGATGTAACAGCAGTACATAGACAAGCAGCTGAAATAGATAGGAAGATGTGTGCTGCCTTTCCTATGGTACCTGTTATTAATTTTGAAACAAGAAAGATCGTACATTGTAGTAAGAAGTTTGCCAATAACGCAATTCACTCCAGAACATTTGACATAACACAGGACAATGTAGATAAGATGATGAATTTTAGATTATTTAAATATGAGAACTATTGTAAAACATGTATGGAATGGGTTGAACCTAAAGGTCATTTTCCATTATCAAAATATGAGGCTATACTAAATGGATAAAATATTTGCAGTTGCTTTGAATCTACACGATCACAATACCTACGATGGTGTACATCACAATCAAAGAGAAAGACACACACGATTTAAACATAACTTGCCATACAAGGCAGAGGCATATGCTCATCAATCAGATATACTTAACGTAAGTGATTATAGGTTGAATGATGAGTTTACTGAACAATACTTTAAAAAACCAGATGACGCCATACTAGCATTTACATATACGTTTGGTGGTATTAGAAAATCAAAAGAAGAATTGTGGAGTACAATATTAAAAGGACATGATGAGATATTTAATTACGATCCTAAAAAACTATGGGATCACTATTACAAAGACAATGTTTACTTTATAGATCATCATCAATCACACGCTGCTTATGCGTTTCTTAATTCAGGTTATGAAGAATCTGATATACTTGCGATAGATGGTATAGGTTCTAAATTTAGATGTGTATTTTTTGATAAAGAACAAAACTTAATTGATCTATCAGACAAACTACCTATAGGTTGGTTATGGAATCATATGTCGGGTCTTACAGGTTTTGGCACACTAGGTGCAAGTAAACTTATGGGCAAAGTAGGATATGGTAAGTTTAGTAGATATTACTATAACATGTTTGAAATAATATTAGATAGCCCTATTACTGAAAAGAAACAAGAACATTTTAAAATGATTGATGTACAAACTCATGGTGTAGATGACTTGGCATATACATTACAAAGATTTACTTTAGATAGAATAAAAGAACATGTATATCCATTAAAGACTTGTGATAACTTATGTATTGCAGGTGGTGTTGCTTACAATGGTTATATGAATGAAGAATTTACTAAACATTATAAAAATGTATTTGTGCCACCTGCAATAGGTGATGAAGGACAAGCTATCGGTGCATATCAACATGCTGATTTTGTCTTAAATGAAAACGTACATAAATCAGAATTATACGCTGGTACAGAATATAATTACGTAGGAAAAGAAAAGGCAAACTATAAAGAAGTTGCACAAGCAATTGCTGATGGTAAAATAGTAGGTTGGTTTCAAGGTAAATCAGAAAGTGGTAATCGTGCATTAGGTAATAGATCAATACTTGCAGACCCACGTAATCCTGAAATAAAAGAAATTATTAATAGTACAATAAAATTAAGAGAAGACTTTAGACCTTTTGCACCTGTAGTATTAGAAGAACATTATAAAGATTACTTTGATACAAGAGGAGGTCCTAGTCCTTACATGTCTAGGATATGTAACGTAAAAACTAAACTAGTACCTGGCGTCACACACGTTGACAATACGGCTAGAATACAGACTATAAATAGAAATGACAATGAAAAGTTTTATGATATAGTGAACGAGTTTTACAAGATAACAGGCATACCTATGTTACTCAATACGAGTTTCAATTGCCAAGAGCCAATCGTAGAAGCACCTCATCACGCATTAAGAACTTTTAGAAGAACTGCTTTAGATTTGCTCGTAATAAATGATTGGATTATAAGAAAATGATAGAAAGAGAAGATTTAAAATATCTGAAAAATATTGTTGACTTACAAAATAAAAATGTAAACTATAGAACACTTGACGATATTGTTTATTGTATAAAAGAGGACGACCAGTTTGGTTTTATGCACAATATTTTAGGTGCTACAAATGATAAACTAGATTATAGATTACTTGATAATGTATTGACGGTTATGAAAAAAGAACCAGAAGTTGAGAAAATTCTCATGGACTCATTTAGTACACCACAAGTAAATGCTAAAATGAATATCATAAATCACGTAGATAAATTAGGTTTGTTAAATGAACAATCTGAAGTAGTTATATTTGCAGGTTGGTTTGGTAGTATTTTTGTACCAGCGCTAGCGCCAAAAGTTAAAAAGATAACTTTGATTGATATGGACGAAAGAGTTGTTAATGTTGCAAAGAATAGATTATTTATGGACTATGAAAACGTAGAGTTTATCGTAGGTGATATATTTGAAACATTTAAAAAAGAATATGAAACTACTGATCTATTCATCAATACTTCTTGTGAACATATGAGACCTATGTCTGAATGGGGACCTAAAGGACCTAGATCATTATACAAAGACTCACCATTTGGCGAACCAGTTACACGTAAAGTACCATGGTGGACTAGAATGAAAGAAGGTTGTCATTTTGCGTTTCAATCAAATGATATGTTTAATATTGATACACATATAAATTGTGTAAATGATATAGATGAGTTTGAAAAACAATTGCCTGAAAATACAAAAGTTAAAGTTAAAGATGAAATCAATGATGAAAGAGGAACAAGATTTACGTTAATAGGTGAAATATGCAAAGAGTAGTTTACAGTTTATATATTGATATACCAAAAGATGAAATAGATATATTTGATAAAAATCTATTAAAAGAAGGTGATACACCTATCAATATAAACACTAAAAATAAATTTAAAATACATTACGGTGATCTTTGTGCTAGTAAAGAAATTTATGCTAAAACATGTGGTGCCGACTTTAAAATGTTTGAGTATGGTCCTGATTATATTGTATATGCAAATAATCTAAAAGAAAAGTATCCATATCTTACAACTTATAACATAATAAATTTTTACAAAATACATTTGTTGTATGAATTAGGTAAAACTTATGATGAAATTTTATATTTAGATTTTGATGTTGTACCTATAGAACAACAAAACTTTTTTAAACATTGGGATTTGACAAAAGGTATTGCTGTTTTAAATAACAATGATAGAACAATACCTATTGAAAGAGTTACAGATACATCACAAACAATAAGAAGTCCATCATCAAAATATTTCAATGCTCAGGCAATGTTGTTTGAAAAAGGTTTAAGTACAAAAAATGATGTTATCAATACAGGTATAATAGGTATCAATAAAGAACATTTAGATAAGTTAGATTATTTTAATCACTTTGAAGATAATCTTACATTGATGAAACATTTAAAAATACAAATAAGAGAAGAAGTAAAGATTAATGATGAAACTGGTACAGTTAAAATAAAAAAAGTTAACGACAAATATGTAACCAATATATTTCCTGAAAAGGTAAGACAATACTTTGGTTGGGATAATGAAACATTGTTTTCAGTTAAATTAAAAGAAAACAAAGTGCCTGTACAATGGTTAGATGATAAGTGGCATTACTTCTTATACAATCAAGGTTTTATACCTAAAGGAACAATTCTATGCCACGCTATCAATAAAGATTTTGATCTTGTGTGGAGAAGAATTAATGCTTAAAATATGTACGGTATACTTTGATGGTTTCTACACACCTGATTACGTTGAAAGACTACATGATAGTTTACGTAAACACTCATCAATAGACTTTGAGTTTGTATGTTTAAGTGATACAGATGTCAAAGCAGATGTAGTCCTACCTTATAATCATCATAGTAATATAGTAAAGCATTGGCATAAACTTAAATTCTTTAGTCCTCATTTTGCATATCAGAAACCAGGTGATGATATAATCATTATGGATATAGATCAAGTTATTGTCAATAACATAGATGAATTACTAGGTCGTCCTGTATCAGATAATGAACTATTAACATATGGTCAATGGTGGGAAAACAAACTAGGTATCAATGGTGGTTTCTATAAGTTTAAATCAGGCAGTTTAAAATATGTATGGGATGACTTTGCACTCAATCCTGAATACTGGCAATTACATTTTTATAATGAAGGCACAGTACATAAGAAATATTATGGCGAACAAAATTATGTCAAGTGGAAGATACTAGAACACAAAGCAAAATTATCAAAAACACCTAGTCAATGGATAGCAAAATATACAGATGACTTTGCAGAAAACTTAAAACTAAATCAAATGTACATGCAAAAATTCAATACTGACTTTATGATACTAGATAAAGAAGTCAACGAGAAACTTAAAGTTATACATTTTACAGGAGTAGGAAGAAAAATAAATGCGGATTATTTGTTGTAGATTTGGCAATAAGTTTAATCAATGGCACGTTGATAACTTAAAACATATGATAGATGAATACTCTGGTCTAAAGTATGATAGTTTTGAAGTTATAGAAGACGACCTATATGGTAATTGGTTTAACAAATTTCAGATGTACGATAGGTTCCGAGATGGGGAAAACTTGTATTTTGATTTAGATATGATTATCTATAATAAGTTACCTAATCTAATAAGAAAAGATTTTACGTTATTGGATGATACGTGGTGGAGAGAACCTGCTCACACACCTTTAAACTCATCTATAGTATCATGGACTGGTGATGTATCTTACATATGGGATAAATTTAAAGAACAGGACGATTTCTACGTGGATACCTACACTAGAGGTAGTGATGAATGGTACTATAAATTCATTGACTATAAAACGTATGAAAGAGTATGTCCTTCAATTAAAGACTATTTGTATTATAAACCTTTGTCATATAGTATATGTACACTTGGTCAAATGCAACATATTATGGAAAAAGGTTGGACTGGTTGGTATACTAACTATTTTTTAAGATAGTATATCACAAGCAATACTTAAAACTTCTATTTTACTTTTAGACTGCCTTAGTTTTTTCTTTAAATCTTCTTTATCTGAATCTTTTATTCCATCTAATTCAAATACTGCTAGTTTTAAAGCAAATATATGATCTTGGTTATCTTCATCATTGAATAATGCGTCAACAACTTTTGGATAAAACTTTGTATCAATCTTTGCAGAATCCATGATGATACCATCTTTTCTAGCAATTCTTAAAACTGATTCTTCAAATAGTTTTCTTTCACCTTTAACTTTTTGATATGTGTACTCATGTAATTGATCCAAAGTAACCATTGTCATAAGAGCTTTAAAGTAAGGATGTTCTTCGTTGTATTCTATTATAGTTGGAATAGTTTGTGTCTTATCTTCCGTTGTACTTAATATCTCAATGTTTTTTCTTTCATTGTCAATAAAATATGCTGTTATAAAATTCTCTTTTAAATATTCTTCAGTTATCATTTTTGTTCTCCTTAATATAGTCATATAAGTTTATTTTAGGTGACCAACCTATTTTATTTAGTAGTGTGTTATCAGCAAGGTTATCTAATCTCTCCGTTTGTTCTCCCACAACACGTTCACAATCAATACCGAAATATTCAATTAATTCTACGAGATTATTTGTAGTACCAGAACCTATATCTGTTACACCTGTTAAATTTGATTTCATCAAAGTATCTATCGCTCTCACTAAATCGTCAACGTGTATAAAATCTCTACTATGATTTGTGTTGATATAAGGAACATCATTTCTTAATATTCTTGGTATCAACATACTTTCTCTAGCATTAGGACCATACACGGTTGTAAATCTCATACCCATACTATTAGCAGGAGCAACACGCTCTAAAGCATATTTACTCATTGCATATGGATTTTTCCAAGGTTCGTGTGCTGTTGATGAACTTGCGTATAAGATTCTTGTGTCTTTGAAATAATCAAAAAGTCTTTGACCTGCAATTACATTTTGTATCCAATACTCTTCCGATTTATCTAAACTATCTCTAACGCCAGATAAACCAGCGAGATGTATAACTAAATCTACAGAATATTTGAGATCACAGGATAATAGATCATTACCTGCTTCTTTGTCTAAACAAATTACTTTATGATTTTGTTTTAAAAAGTTATTTAAGTGTCTGCCTATAAAGCCGTCACTACCTGTTAATAATATATTCATAATTCATAATATATAGTAAGTCTATTACGACTTAATAATTCTTAAATAATATGTACTTGCTGTTGTAGCAGAACCATTAGGAAACTCTTGCGCCCTATAATCATCATTGTTTACTTGTCTTGTTTGATAATTACCAGAACCATTTAAAATTGTATCACCCATACCAGAACCTCTTGTGTTACCAGTAGCAGTTGTTCCTAGTGAATAACTAATTGCATATCCGTCAGATGATTCAGCAGCAGTCTTTTTGATCCAACCTAACATCAAAGAATTCCAATTGGCAGTTGTAAATTCATTTATGTTGTTTGAACCATCCAAGTAATAAGGTTCAGTATATGAAGCAGAAGCGCCGTTTACTCTATGTAAGTAATAGTTTGTAATAGTAGTAGGTTGATCTTGTGTTTCAGGAATTGAACCTGCTGCATAAGCAGATGTATCTGCTCTTGTATCTGTGAATATTGCTGTTGTACTTACGTTAGTAAAACCAGAAGCAGCAGTTGAAGAAGTTGTTACTGTATATGTTCCACCTTGTTGCGTTCCTGTTGAACCTGATTGTAATAAATCTATTGCAGGATGTAAAAAAGTATCTTTTACGTCTGTTAAATTCATCGCCTGTATTTGTCCTGATGAATTGTAATAAACTGGGAATGTTTTTCCTCCATCAGCAGTTGGTGTTCCACCAGTTGCTGTAGAAGTTACTTTGTTATATGCTACTGTTACAGTAGATGGCTCTGCTGTAGTTCCTTCACTTGGGAATGAACTTGCACTTGTTGATTGAGCACCTGCCTGTTTTCTTGTATCGTTAATAGAACCTATGTTACCAGATGATCCTACCGTTAAGACCACAGATGGATCTTGTGAATATTGATAGATTATACCATCAACTATTTCGTCTACCATAGCTGTAGTCATCTCTTGTAGATTTCCACTGCTTACGAATAAAGGTTTTCTTACTGCCATAATTTCCTCGTTTTTCTTTATTTGGTACTATCTTTTCAGTAAGTACCTCTCTTACTTATTTATATTTATACTAATTAGGCGCCTGCCGCAAACATTGTTTTTACAACAGTCCCATTAGAGTCTAAAATTCTTAATTCTACTACACTTTTCAGTTGATCTTGTCCTATAGCGTCATTTGCCATATTTGCCTCAGCAATAGTATCTGCCGCAATCATAGTTCCCGTAATAGTTCCTGTATCACCAGTTGTTATTAATGTACCTGAAATATTAGGAAAATTGATCGTTCTATCTGCTGTAGGGTCTATAACATTGATAGTAGTTTCGTGTGCGTCTGCTGTTGATCCTTCAAATATTAAACCACCAGTAGATTTTGTTGTATAGAAGAATCCGTCAGTTGATACATTCTTACTTCCAAAATCAACAAATGATTGATTACTTGAAATTTTATCTACAGTTAATGTTTTAGCTGCAGGCATTGTTACATCATCATTTAATGTGATAGTAGAACCTGAACTTGCAATTGCACTAGCTGTAAATGATAACTCACCTAATGTGTGAGCACCTGTACCTGAAGCAGTAAACTCACCAGCGATTGTAACATCTTCAGTTAATGCTAAAGTAACTTTATCAGTTGCAGCTACTGTTGCTGTAATTTGATTTGCTGTACCATTAAATAATAATGTATTTCCATTTACAAGTGTTTGAGTATTTGAACCATCTGAAAGTGTAAAAGATAATGCACCAGCAATCGCAGCGTATAATTCATTAACAGCGCCTATTACAGACGTTGCAGATAAACCAGCGTTTAACGTAGCAATATCGCCAAAATCAGTAGCCGATAGAGCATTAAACTGTACTCTAAAGTCTTCTAGTGTTTGCGTTGTTGTTATCTGTCTTGCAGCCATTAGTTTTTAACTTCCCTTAATAGTTTTTTTATTTCAAATAATTCTTGTTTTAAAGTATTTATTTCTTTTATTGCGCCTCTTAATTCATCACCTTGTTTTTGTCTATTCTTGTGACGTGACATATAAACTTGAAATTCAGTCCTGTTTACATTAACGATGGCATTTGAGTTGGTATCTCTTACTAAATTAGAAAATCCTTCTACTCTTAATTTGCTCATCTTATACCGCCAGTGCTATTCCTCTCATATCTCTTAACACAGGTGGATAAGAGGAAATACTTCCTTTCATAACAATTTTTAATTGAAAATTAGTAAAGTCATTTATATCACTTGCAGTATATTTGTATTCTTTAAATGTTGTATCATCTTCAGCAGGTACAATAGATGAATCTGGACTACCATCTGTATTGAAAGGTGTCCAACTTAAATCATCTAGTTTGTCGCCATCTGTTGCAGCTCTAAAGTACATTTCAACTTCAGATGTTGCTCTTATGTTTGCAGTTAATCTAATGTCTAATGCTTTTGAGTTGTTTTCTAATAATACTGGTTTAGTACAATATACAGCAGCAGATGATGTACCTGTATTTGCTGTATCAGCAACAAAACTAGGTGTGTTACTAGATGATGGATTGTTTAATCTGTTTTGAATAGTAAAGGCACTCATTCTTTGAGTATCTAATACAGGAGAAAGTTTAGTATTTGTGGTTGTCATTTCTAATATAGTATAGAAAGATTTACCACCAGATATACTTTCGTTTGTTGCGTTTATATCACTTGCAACCATTTGAGGTGCTGTGAAAGCAATATTGTCGTTATTGATAACAGCAAGTTTACTTGTAGCTGCTGTTAAACTAAATTCTGTTTCTGATCCATGTACTGATCTACCAGTTGTTGTTCTTACAAAGTAATCAATGTTTGTATCAGGTAAAGTTACTGTTTGAATACCACCTAAGTTTAATACATCAAAGACTCTGTTTTGTGTTGCTGTTACAGCAGCGCCACCAACATCACCTGTTGCAGTAGCATTTGATGAACTGCCTGAAGTTATATCGTAACTATCTAAAGTTACGTTTGAAATACTTGTATATGTACCATTAATATCACTATGAGCAAGACCGTTATGTGAACCACTAGGTACACCAGCGATTGTTACGTTATTACTTG
>Ga0315321_10001963_pt1 | contig 15958 bp, 17 predicted proteins | sample M180m21515metaG_FD_203464 | JGI IMG/M metagenome (GOLD analysis project Ga0315321, IMG submission 203464) | Ammonia-oxidizing marine archaeal communities from Monterey Bay, California, United States - M1 80m 21515 | ecosystem: Environmental > Aquatic > Marine > Intertidal zone | place: USA... | reverse complement strand
CTCAAAATAATTCATCTGATAACGAAAGTATGAAAACTGAACTTAAAAATTATCTTAAAGAATTAAGTGACAAAAATAAAGGAAAAAATAATACTACGACCAATACAGTTAATGGTGTTAAAGATGTTAATGATATGGGAGGATTGATGTCATCTGATGGTGCTTTTTCATCTAGTAATTATTCTTCTTTTTAAATGTATTAAAGGTAAGGATATAATATAGTTATACTATGAAATTATCATACGAAGATAAAAGTCAAATATTAAAAAGACTTCCTAATCTGAAACTTCCTTATGAAAATATCCATAAGAAAGTTTTAAGCGAATTATATTATATCATCCCAAAAGGGAAAAAGCATTTAGTATGGTTTACCTATATCAAAGATAAAAAGGTCTGTATTTTTATTGAAATAAATCCTGGTTCTAAAAAAATGATTAAAAATTTATTTGTTGTTCCACAGACATTTAATAAGAAGATCGTTCTAGGAACTGTTTTTTATGGAACATTAATTGAATCAAAAGACAAGAAGTTATTTTCTATTGAAAGCATTCATTTTTATAAAGGTAAAAATATTGAAGAGCAAAATGAATTGTTTAAACTAAATCTTATCAAAGACATATTGTCAAGTGAAATTAAACAAATAATTATAGGTAGAAATGGAATTGGTATAGGTTTACCGGTAATTACAGGAAGTTTTGAAGAATCTATTTCAGTAGCCAAACAATTACCTTATACTGTATATTCAATTCAAAATAGAAATCTGAATAACAATACAAATAAATTTAATTCCACTTTATATAAAAATTATGAGTATGATGATACAAAATATATCTTCTCAATTAGACCTGATATTCAAAATGATATCTATCATTTATATGTTAATAATTATAACAATTTAGAAAAATATGATATTGCTTACATTCCTGACTACCAAACAAGTACTATGATGAATAAATTATTTAGAAATATAAAGGAGAATGATAATCTTGACGCTTTAGAGGAAAGTGATGATGAAGAGGAATTTGAAAATATGAATGATGATAAATTTGTTGATTTAGAAAAATGCGTTAAAATGGAATGTATTTTTAATAAGAAATTTAATAAATATGTTCCTATTAAAGTTGTCCATAATGGAATTGTTACACAAAAGCATATAATAGATTTTAAAAAATAGAAATATACTTTTTTATAAGAAGTATATATATATGTCAATACTTCAACAATCCCCAAATGTAAATAGTCCAAATGCCCATTTTAGAGACCCAGGTATGTCAAGTAAAGTAGGAGCTGTATCTGGCTGTGGAGCTGGAGATAGTGCCTTATCATTACAACAAAAAGGTCTTTATCAAATGTTTAAGACCGGAGGTAGAGGAAAAAAACACGGCAAAAGTCGTAAAAGAAAATACAAAGGTGGTAATGGTTATGGTTTTTCTAAAGACCAAGTGATTGCTGGCACTTCTGGTGTCAATGGTAACGGTTCTGTTCATTTAGCCGGATTTTCTCGTTATCAAAATAGTGGACAAAATGCCATAACCAATATGAATGCTTCCAAACAAAGTGGAGGTAATTCTTCAGGTTATTCATATGGAACTGGAGGTTATCCATTTTATTCTTACAAGCCATCACCTGGAGAAAATCTTTCTGTTTTTGCCGGTTCAGGATATCCTCCTATTTCTAGAGGATTAAATAGCCAGTGTGGTGGAAAACGAAGAAAATCTAGAAAAGGTTCCAAGAAGAGAAAGGGAACTAAGAAGAGAAAGGGTTCTAAGAAGAGAAAGGGTTCCAAGAAAAGAAAAAGTGTCAAGAGAAGACAGAGAGGTGGAAGTGGTCAATTTATGAATAACATAGCCAACGCGCATATTTATTCCACAGGAGGAAGATTAGATCATACTGCTTCAGCATTAGCTAATCCTCCTCCTTACACACCAAAAAATGATTGTTTAAATACTTGGAAACATCTAGGTGATATGCCTCCTTATAATGAAGTTTATAAGTAAATAATCTATATTTTTATCAAACATACCCCTTTTAATGGTTGTTCTTTCTTTTTAATTTTTTTAATACATTCATCACTTTTTAACGGGTCGTATAATGTTTCCCATTTATCTTTTACATAATCATCCATATTGGATGAAATAATATGATATTTTTGTTTAATATAATATTGTTTTCTTTTTTTCCATTGCTTTTCAAATATATCATGTGAATCAATAATATCTACTACTAACGGACTAGTATGTTTTGTTCTTAAGATTCTTCCCACAGATTGACAAACATCCGTTTTGGGTGATGCCATAATTAAACTCGTTAATGTTTTTATATCTAATCCTTCTGATGCCATTGCGTATGTAGCAATAATAACTTTTTTACTTTCACTTTTCTTTAATTCCTCCTCTTTCATTCCTCCAATATAATAACCTACTGTAGCAATATTTCTATGCTCAATAGCTTTAAATAAATAGGTAATTAAAGTTTTATTATGAGCTAATATCATTATTTGCTGTTCATTATTTCTACTCAGCTCTGTTTGTAATACTTTAATGATAAACTCAGAACGATGATTATAATTACATAACTTTGATATCATTGTGCTATATAACGGATTTCCTCTATAATCATATTTCATTTCATTAAATTCATCATCTTCTACAGAATAATTGATTGCCTTCACAATTACTTTATGTTCAGATGTATTACTTTTTTCTTTATGAACAACATCACCTAGAAACATTTTAAATACTTTTGTTAATCCATCTTTTCTTTGCATAGTTCCTGATAATCCGAGTGTATAGTTTGTTATTGTTCTCATCATACATCTACTGAATACTTCAGCACCAAGATGATGGGTTTCATCATATATAGAAAGACCAAAACAATCAAATAGATCTTCAGGGTATTCTTTTTGTGAAAGTGATTGTAACATTCCTATAACAATATCTTTATTTTCAATGTCAATTATTTGTCCTTGAATTTTTCCTACTCTAGCAGTTGGTAAGAATTGTTGAATTCTCTCTATCCATTGATTTAAAAGGAATGATTTATGAACAATAACTAATGTTTTCTTTTTCAATTTCGCAATTATATCCAATGCCATTACAGTTTTTCCTTTTCCAGGATCTACATCTAATAATCCACCACCACTATCTTTTACAGCATTAATATATTTGTTAACAATATTAACTTGATATTCTCTCAATTCTCCTTGAAATTCTAAATTTATATCTTCTCCTAATGATAATTTATTTTCTGTAAAGTCACCAAAAGTATTAACACCAAAATATCTTGGCATATAAAATTTTTTGGGTGATTCGCGATATACAGGAAATGCTTCTGGTTGAACTGGCGATTTAGGCACAAAAGCCTTTACAGTTAATTCATTTCGTATAAATAATTCCTCTTTGATTGTTAAATCTGATTTTAATATTGAATATCCTTTTTTTCCCAAATAGCTCATTATTGTATTATAGTAATTATTATTAGATTATATTTATTCAATTTTTATTAAAATCATTTAGAAATGGTATTGAAAATAAAAAAATATAATAATATGGTATATGGAACCTTATCAAATATTTCATAAGAGTCATCGTCACCAACTATTACTATTAGTTGTTCTGATTTTATACATTGTGTTAAATATTCAAACTCCTCCAACATTAGCTCATTTAATTGATAATATTTATGGTAATATTGCTGTTATATTATGCGCGTTTTATTTATTAGCTAACTCCAATCCTATTGTAGGAGTTATTGCTTTATTTGCCGCTTATGAATTAATTAAGAGATCCAGTGACTCTACTGGAACTACCGCTATTCAAAAATTCCTACCATCAGAAATGAAAAAAGGTGTTCATCTATCAGCCTTTAATCAATTCCCTGTTACTTTAGAAGAAGAGGTTGTTAAAGATATGGCACCACTTATTAGCAGTGGAGGACCTAACAGTCTTCACTACAAACCTGTTATGGATGATACACATAATGCTATGAATGTTCACGACACTACATCTGTTATTTAAAAAATCAAATTAATTATTAATTTATATTAATTTGATTACTCTTTTTTTAATTTTTTAACAACATAATCCCAAGCATATGATATTCCGACTGCTAAACCTAATGCCAAAATTACATATAAAAATGGTTCGATTTTTTCCATATCAATCTCTCCTCCCATAGAACTTGTATCTGTATTTACTCCACCAGGTCCTTCTTGAACTAATATTTGTCCATCAGCATTAACTGGTTGACAATCTATATAAATATCATCACCATTATGTTTTGAATTTGCTCCATTTTTATTATAAAATACCGAATTTTTTTTAACTGTTGAGATTGTGTTTTTAATTATTTTTTTAAGTTTAGTTAATCCAGTAGAACTAATATTTAAACCATCTTCCTTTTTATATACTACATATGCATAATCTCCATTACATGGATCATATGGTAATGTTCCACTATAAGCAAAATATCCTTTTCTACTAGGAACAAAATTATCTAAAGAAAAATTACCACTTGAATTAGTAACTGATTCATTTACATTCGGGGTTCTTAGGGCTGCTTCCTCTATTAATAATCCTAATTGTGTGGATCCTTTATCTGTTTTTCCACCTGAAACAAATGGAACACATACAATTAAATTTTTTCCAGGACCATTATGAATTATCATTATTTCACCATCCGTATGAGCACCTCCAAACTGATGTAATGAAGGTTGATATATTCTTACTTCTTGAACAGTATAATTTTGGTCATTATATTTTACTGGATTTGCTTTTCCTGAATAGTTTAACGATAAATAATTATCTTTATTTGTCATATTTGGGGAGTATGTTCCATATTCATAATTATAGTCGCATTTTAAAACACATGGACCAGTAATACCTTTCATATCTATATTTACTGGTGATGTCGCATTCGGACATTCAATTAAATTAATTCTAGTTGCCATTAATATATCTTAATAAAATAAATAACACATAATACTTTTTCTTAAAGTATTATATATATATGAAACTTTCTAAAAATAGATTACATAGAATTAAAAGGAAGAAGAACGGTTCCAAAAGAAAAAAGGTTTTTAGAAAAAATAAAAGAAGTCATCAGAATACTCAAAAGAAACATCATAGACATCCTAATCTTAAAAATAAAACTCTTAAAATATATGTAGGAGGTGCTGATACTATCCCTAAGACCACAACGAAACCTAATTTTGGTCCATCATCTAGTAAAAAAGAAAATAAGAATCAAGGTTGTGCTTATAAAGATAATTTACAGTTTGCTACTACATTAATAAAGATTAGTCAACTGGAAAGAGTAAACTGGGTTAATAGATATTTTCAGGTTTCTAAAAATCAAAACTGTTTAGGTGATGCTAAAGAGGCGCTCCAACTGTTACTTAAAACATATTATAATAAAACTAAGGATGCTGATGTAACTAAAACAAGAAATGTTAGAGAATTACTTAGTGTATGGAATAGTAGTGCCGAATTAGCAGCTATGCCTAGAACAGAAGCTGATAAATATAGTATAGATTATTCAAATATTACAGGAAAAATAACTGGTGTCACCAATCCAAAAATGTCCAAGAAAGAAGAAGATGAGGCTGCGAAAAGAAGCAAAACAAAAATGGAAGAGTCTAATAAAGCTACTGATGATTCATTTAAAAAATCTTGTGAGGCTATTACATCTAATATAAAATTACCAAAATCAGATGAAGCTGAAGTTGTAGCATTATCAAATGTAATAAAAGCAAAGTATTCTAAAGATAATGATGCGCTTATCAAAGCCGGAGGGAAAGTTGATATACCTCAATTTGGAAACAATATTTATAAGGTTGATATAACCAGTAGAGGTGATTGTCTAGGTGATTCAGTAGTATTTGATATTCTGTTTAGTGAAAAAGGTAATTGGAAAAATATACAAGGATGGGTTCCTGAAGAGAGAAAGGATGGTGGAAAAGTTGGCTATCTAGGAAATTTACGACAAGTATTACAACATTATGTTTGTGCCAATAGTCAACAAATTCTTAATGATACATCAATTACTAAAAATCAATTAGATAAATCATTAGCAAGACTTGATAATAATAATCTTCCTGCTAGTGGAACAAAGGATTCAGCTGGCTGGTTAACAGATACTGAAATATCTTTATTAGCCAGATTATTTAATGTATTTATATTTGTTTACGATGTAGATAATAAGACAATAATGAAATATACTAATACGGGTGTTGGTAGTACAATTAATGAAAGCAATTCTGATATGGGTAATAAGGATACTAGTATTTATATATACAATCATACAGGAACACATTATGAAAGTTTAATTAATTTACCAGCTGATGGTTCCAAGTCTTCATCAACAGCGCCAACACCAGGACCATCAACAGGACCATCAACAGGACCATCAACAGGACCATCAACAGGACCATCAACAGGACCATCAACAGGACCAGCACCAGCACCGTCTGATAGTTCCAAGTCTTCATCAACAGGACCAGCACCAGGACTAGGACCAGCATCTAAAGATGCGGCTGAGAATCTTAATAAATATGATTGTGACCCGGATAATCTAAATATTGATGTTCCAGACACTAAAGAAGAATCTAAACAGAAATTAAAAACAATAGATGATAATTTGATTGCTTGTATTAACAAGGGTCCCAATGAGTTATCCGATATAGAATTCTTATTGAGACGAGATGAATTTCTTGATGCTTATGAAAAAAAATTTGGAGAAAGACTTAAAGAAGGTGTAATAAGTCCAAATTGTAGGAAGTTATTCGAAAAAGAAGAGCTTGATTATAATTTTGTTCCTATTAACAATAAAAAAGAAGCATTGGATAAAATAAAACGATATGATACATTACTTTTAGACGAAGGACTGAAAAATAATGCTGAGTGTCTCGATTCTATTTTTACAGCAATTGATTTATATATAGAAAATGCCGAACATATGTATCCTGGATTAACAGCTGACTTAAAATCTGATGGCCCAGAACAACCTTCCGAAGAAAAAAAGGACGATGTGCCATTTACAAATAGTGAATTAGAAAGTATGTATGATAAATATAAAAAAGATGGTGTATTTAACAAAAAATCATTGATTCGTTGTTTAACAGCAAAGGATGATGATGGAATAAGACTTAGACGATTATTTGGTTTACCCGCGAAATTAACAGTAAGTAATTTTACCACAGGAACACCTATTGGTAAAATTTTTGCTACTATTTTATCAACCGTATATGGAACAGGTGGATTACCACCAAGGAAAGATAATAAATATAATGGAGTAGCTAATGAGTCTGATATTACTTTAAAAGAATTTATAGATTTTATTGATTGTGGAACAAAGAGAGATAAAAGTAAAGAAGATTTTAAATGTGAAAATGTAGTAAAACCAAGTGCTCCGCCTGAATCAGGAGCATCAACCTCTGGAACAGGAGCATCAACCTCTGGAACAGGAGCATCAACACCTGGACCAGGAGCATCAACCTCTGGAACAGGAGCATCAACCTCTGGAACAGGAGCATCAACACCTGGACCTGAAGCATCAGCCTCTGGAACAGGAGCATCAGCATCTGGAACAGGTTCATCGTGGTGGAATAATCCATTTGGGAAATCTAAAGGACCACCTGGACCACCTGAAGCAGCTAATATTCCTACCGCCACAGCTACTCCAGTGAAGTCAAACAATATTGAATTAGAAATTAATGAAAAGGATTTTGATGGAACACTAAAAAGAGTAGATGTAAGTATTTTTATTCCGACGGATGGTGAGGTAATTGTTAGAAACTACGCAAAAAATACTGCTCGAGAAACATTGAGAGGACTTCCAGTTTATGGAATATCTAATTAATTATAAATAAAAATTGATTAGTTTATATGTAAATAAAATTAAATATAAACTAAAATATAAAATGACAACTATAATCAGAACATTATTAAATTGGTATGTTTACATAGCATCCTATTTATGTCCACAATATTTATCAGGATTTAAACAAAAGACAAGTGAATCACCAATTTCATCATGTGAAGAAATAGGACTATTGAATAGTGAATATAGCGACGATGGCGACGATGGCGACATAGCTATATATAATAGAAACTATAGACAATTTATGGATTGTAATGACTATACAACAGCCGATCCTATAAAAAAATCCAGTAGCACAACTTTACCATTACATTACTGTGGTTGGTGTGGTTTATATGTAGATAGACCCACACATGCTTATATGGATAAAATATATTGTAATATATCATGTAGAAACTATCAAATAATGAGAGACAATCCTCAACCTTCACAAGAACAAAAACGCAAAATGACAGTAAGTTTTAGCCTTTAAATAAAAGGTATATATCTCATTGTAGCATTGTCATATATAGTTGTTTGAAATGTAGCATCTATTCCATCTACATACACAGTATCACCATTTGAAATTTCATCACAACCATATTCATTTGTACAACTTCGTGATTTAAATGAAACAGGTAATTTAATTTGATTATTACTATCACTCATAGTATAGTATTGCCATTTATCTCTACCTACATATAGAGGTCTTCCCATTAAAGGAAGGATCATTTCAGGTCCATTCATTCTTTTTAATATTCCTACTTGTCTATAGTTTGTGTCAACTGCTCTAGTATTAATATTAATAGGAATTCCGCCTCTAACATCATTTACTTGAACAACTCTTTCATCTTTTAAAGGTGGAGCATAAGGATTCATTAGAACATCACTCTCAACATTTGAAAATGAATAACTAGGTCTTGGAAATAATCCAAAAATAGAACCACCAGGATTACTATTTGTATCAGTGGATTGTTTCATTTCAATTTTGTATGATGATTTATTGGAATATACAAAATAAATGATAACAATGAGAGAAATTATTATAAATGTAAATGTAAAATTTTCAAAACAAATTACACCTGGAGGACATTTAGCCATATTATATATTATGAAATGATAATAATATATAATTTATTTATTGAGCACTAGAATCTTCTTTTTTCCCGAATTTTGAAAGCATACCTCCAAGACCCTCTAAACTACTCAAGTCTAATTTGTCCATAAATCCTTGAGCTGTTTCGAGAAATGGTTGCATAGTTGTAATATTATCCATTAATTCTTTTTGATGATTTAATAAACTTTCAGTTTGATCTGTTAAACCTTTAACACCTCCTTCACCTACAGTTTTTTGTAAATTGTTATAAGCCTCGCTTAAGGTAGAAGCCAAATCGACTCTATCCTTACCTTTCGATACAACAGTTAACTCCTCAACCTCTTCTTCACTTGAATCATTATCTGATTGAGTTGTCTGTGCTGCTTGTTTCTTCTCTTTAACAGCTTGTTTCTTTTGATCCATATTGGATTTAACAGTGTCTTTAGCTTGTTGAGAGCTTGAATCAGTCATACCTTCTTTAACGGATCTATAACTAGTTTTAGTGGCTGTAAATAACGATGTGGTTACCATTGCGACAATTAATACTATAATCATATTTTTACTAAAGTAGGTAGTTAAAAATCCTACAATTAAGAAAAAGGCTACGGCCTCGGTATTTTGAACAACTAAGTAACCTAAAAGATTTAATATTGCTAATACGAATACAACGTATAATACGTTCTTATCATTTAAAAGCTTATCGGTTTTTGGAATCTTAAATTTCATTATATACTAATAATAGAAAAAATTGAATTGTAATAATATTATTAATAATTAAATAATATTGTTACAATGTCTGAAACTAGATTTCAAATTGCATGCTTAGAGTTATTTAATCCTAATCGACATGGTTCTGCTGAAAAAGCATTAGTTGATGAAACATATTTAATCTTAAATTCATATGATAGAGATGAATTTTATAATAATATAGATGAGATAGAAGGTGATATAGAATTTGCTAATACTAACTATATGAATACACCGCTACATCATCCTACAATAAGAAATTATACCAATATAATTAAAAATCCTAAACATTTGGAATTAAGAATAATTGAGCCTATTAAAGTATACTTTGGTGAAGGAACAGAAGATTACTATTCTACTGGAATAGACAAGACAATTTGGATAAAACTGATTCAACGCACATGGAAAAACATACAAAAGAAACGCTTACAATCCAAAATAAAGATTGATTCTTTGAAATATAGAGAGTTACATGGAAAATGGCCACAAGAGTGTAATATTCCTTTTAAATTAGGATTGTGAACTAACTTTCTTATAATACAAAAATAAATCAAAATTAAAAACCAAGACTATTATCAGAACAATAAATTTAACTTTAAAAGAATCCATAATGTTATGGTAGTGATAATAATACAACAAAGATAAAATACCAAGAGTGTTTAATCCATGAATTAATAAATCATAATTATCGAATTGGTTGTCTTTTTTTGTATGATGCCAATCCACAAAAAATGATGTTAAATAAACTATTTGAACAAAAATGAACATTATTGTTTTAATGGTTTCTTTATTCTTGAATATTTTATTACTCATTAAATTAATAAAATATTTTTTTTAGTGTTTGCGTTTATTGGTTCCCTTTCTTCTAGATTTCTTTCCTCTTCTTTTTCTTGATCCCTTCTTTCTTTTTCCGTATGTGTATCCACCGACAGATGGTTTATTTCCTCTCATAGAAGGAGGCACATATGTAGTTGATTTTGGGGTATTAGCTTTATTTGCGGCAGCAGCAGCAGCAGGGTTTCCTTCAGCAGCTCCGGCCATATCCATAGCACCGGCTATTTTGTCAATGTCTGTTTTTAATAAATTTATTTGTGATTCTAAAGCATCTGTATTGCTCATAGCATTAATAGTTGTTTTTAATTTATCAATAGCAGATTGTTGTCTTTCATTAGCACTTTTAATTAACTCTTTGACTTGAGCCTTGGCTTGAGACCCTTGTCCTTTAATTTTAGCAATATTTCCTTGTAATGCTTGTATTTGTTTATTACAGTCAGCAATTAAACTATTTAATTTTTGCTTATTTGCAGTAAGGTTTTTAGAAGCTTGTTCTACAGTAGCAGCTAAATCTTGTAAATCAGCCATCTTATTTAAAGTTGATTGGTAATCGTCATTTCCAGTTGCCATTATATATTTAATTAATAATAAAATTTTTATTATTAGTTAAATTAGCCTTTTCTAATTAAATTTGCTAAAGAATTTCTACTTTTACGCAGATTATTCTGAACCTCTTCTATTTTAGGATATACATCTTCTATAGTAGATCCAGTATCAGGGTCTATTTCTGTTAATATAATTTCATCTTGGTTAATTAAGGTTAAAATCTTCATTAATTCATTTTCTTGATTTTGTAAAACTAAATTTATTTGTTTTAATTTCTCTCTACTAGCCTTTGTTGTAGCTTCCATTGTACCTATTTTGTTTTGTCTACTTTCTAATAGTTTATTAATTTCTTCAATAGAGGGATCACTCATCTATATTAGAATTAGAATTAATATATTCACTATTATTATCTACTAAATCATCTAATTCATTTTTAAGATAAGTGATTTCTTTCATAATTTCTCTCTGGTCTTGTTTTGAATCTTTTAATTTGTTATTAGTAAGTGTTAGATCACTATTGATGTTATCAATATATCCATTTAACATCTGTAGAAAGACTATCTGTCTTTGCTTTTGAGAGATAATATGATTATTATATTTATCATAATCATTGGCTACTTCTTTTAAATAACTATTTTCTCTCATATTTGATTTAAGTTGATGTCTCTTCATACATAATATTTTTTTTCTATTATCCAATTCTGCTTTAAGTTGAATTATTTTGTGATCTCTAACAGCTAAATTCATTATACTATATATTATTATATAATATTTAATAATTTATTTAGATACGAATATTATATTATTATTTAATTAATAATAATATACTAGATAATGTAGTATACAAATTTATAAAATACTTCAAATAATAATTTTAAATGATATAAAAATCTCTACATATAATATTTAGGATGTCTAAAATACAAACTGAACTTTTACTTCAAGAAGATGATAACAGATATGTTATGTTTCCAATTCAAGACCAAGATATATGGCAAATGTATAAAAAACAAGTCGAATGTTTTTGGAGAGCGGAAGAAATTGATTTATCCAAAGATGTAACTCATTGGGAAACCTTAGACCAGAAGGAGAAATATTTTGTTTCAATGATATTGGCTTTCTTTGCCGCATCAGATGGAATTGTTTTAGAGAATTTGGCTATGCGTTTTATGGGAGAAGTTCAACTGTCTGAAGCTAGAGCATTTTACGGGTTTCAGATTGCGATGGAAAATATACATAGTGAAACATATAGTTTGTTAATTGATACATATATTAAAGATAGAGAGGAGAAAACAATGCTATTTCAAGCCATTGATAATTTTCCTTGTATCAAGAAAAAGGCAGATTGGGCAATTAAGTGGATTAATGATAAACGAAGCTCTTTTGCTACAAGATTAATAGCATTTGCTTGTATAGAAGGTATTTTCTTTTCAGGAGCATTTTGTTCTATTTTTTGGCTTAAGAAACGAGGATTAATGCCTGGACTTACATTTTCAAATGAATTAATATCTAGAGATGAGGCATTACATACTGAATTTGCTGTGCTACTTTATAGTAAATTAAATAAAAAAATAACCAAAGCCAAGGTATTAGAGATTTTAAAAGAGGCTGTTGAAATCGAAAAAGAATTTATATGTGATGCGTTACCATGTCGTCTTATAGGTATGAATAGTGATTTAATGTGCCAATATATCGAATTTGTCGCAGATAGATTAAGTGTTCAGCTTGGTTATGATAAAATATATAATAAATCTAATCCATTCGATTTTATGGAAATGATTAGTATAGAAGGTAAAACCAATTTTTTCGAAAAGCGTGTTGCTGAATACGCATTAGCAGATAAAACAAAAACCGAAGATGTATTTGATTTGGGAGACGATTTTTAGATATATATTATTTCGTTTCGTTTAGTATAATTAAATCTAAAATGATTTATATTAAACATATGTGTGGTATTTCAGCGATTATATGTAAAAATAAAAATAAAAATTCACTACAAATCCTACTTAATAGTCTAGGACAATTACAGAATAGAGGATATGATTCATTCGGTATGTCATGTATCACTACCGGTAATAAATTTTATGTACACAAAAAGGCATGTATTGACCAAAGTGAAGACCATTTTACTAGTTTTTCTAATGAATTACAAGATGTAACAGCTAATATATCTATAGGTCATACGCGATGGGCTACTCATGGTGTAATTTCAGAAGAAAATGCCCATCCACATATATCACAATCTGGTAAACTCAGCTTAATACATAATGGGATAATAGAAAATTATAAAATATTAAAAACAGAATTATTATGTAAAGGGTTTATATTTAAATCAGATACAGATAGTGAGGTTATTGTGAATTTAATAGATTATTATTATAACTTACCGGAAATAGACATAGATGAAGCTATTAAAATGGCAATTGGTAGATTAGAAGGGACATATGGATTAGTAATTCAATGTATAGATAATCCATCAGCTGTATATATTATTCGCAATGGTTCACCTATTTTAGTCGGAGAAAACGAAAATTATATAATAGCAACATCCGAAGCTTCTGGATTTTTAAATCAAATGAATAATTATTATGTGATAGAAAATAATGATTTGGTAGTTCTTTCTATCGACGACGGTATAAAAACCAATATTGTATATAAACCTGTTAAAGCACAAAATACTTTACATAATTTAACCCCAGATCCATATGAACATTGGACTCTTAAAGAAATTATGGACCAATCATATTCGTTGTTAAATTCACTTAATAATGGTGGACGTATATTCAATACACAAATAAAATTAGGTGGATTAGATTATATTAAATCATATATAGATAATATTGTAAATGTCATTTTTATGGGCTGTGGAACAAGTCTGAATGCATGTCATATTGGAAGAATATATTTAAAATCATTATCAGTTGTAAATAATGTTCAATGTTTTGATGCAGCCGAATTTGATATTAATGATATACCTTTATCTGGAAAAACACTATTAGTTATGTGTAGTCAGTCTGGAGAAACAAAGGATTTACATAGAGTTATTCAATTAATAAACGATAAACCCGATATAATTACTATGGGTGTTATTAATGTAGTAGATTCCCTTATTGCCCGTGAAGTGGACTGTGGTATTTATATGAACGCAGGAAGAGAGGTTGCTGTTGCGTCTACAAAATCATTCACAAGTAGTGTGCTTATTTTTAAATTATTTTCGTTATGGTATTTTCAAACAATAAAATATAATAATATTAATTTAAACAAATCCATTATACAAAATATCAGAAATATTAACATACAAGTAGGAACAATAAATAACAATATAGATTCCTTAATAAATGATACACATATATCATTATTGAACGCAGAGAATTTGTTTATATTAGGAAAGGGGAAAATGGAACATATTGCGAAAGAAACAGCCTTAAAAATGAAGGAGATTTGTTATATTCATGCGGAAGGTTATTCTGGGAGCGCACTTAAACATGGTCCATTTGCTCTTTTAACACCAGATTTTCCAGTAATATTAATTATTGATAAGGAAAATGAAGATAAAATGTGGAATGTTTATAAAGAAATTGAAAGTAGAAAAGCAAACATATTGGTCATCAGTGAAATAAGTAATTTAGAATTAGACCCAACTAAATACATAATTGTTCCTGAAAATAAAGAGTTACAAGAGATATTATTAATCACTATATTACAACATATATGTTATAAATTAGCATTGAAGAGAGAAATTAATCCAGATAAGCCTAGAAATCTGGCGAAAGTAGTGACAGTCGAATAATTTATTTATAATTAAATCAGTAAAATATTTAAATAGTTTATACCATAAAAATATAATGGTAAGAGTGGCATTTATTACTGGAATTACTGGTCAAGATGGTTCTTATTTATCTGAATTGTTAATCGAAAAAGGTTATAAAATTTATGGTATAGTAAGACGAACATCACTTGTATATACACATACTCGATTAGATCATATCCGTAAACATTTAAATTTAGAATATGGTGATTTAACTGATGGTTCATCATTAACAAACATAGTCAATAAAATTATTAAAGAGAATCAAGATTTCGAAGTATTAGAAATTTACAATTTGGCTGCTCAAAGTCATGTAAAGATATCATTTGATACACCAGAATATACTACATTAGTAGATGGAGTAGGAACTCTTAAACTATTAGAAATTATTCGTTCATTAGATGATAATATTCAAACCAAGATTAAATTCTATCAAGCAGGAACTAGCGAAATGTATGGAGAAGTATTAGAAACACCACAAACGGAAAAAACTCCTTTTAATCCTCAATCTCCATATGCGTGTGCGAAAGTATATAGTCATTTTCTAGTTAAAAATTATCGTGAAGCATACGGATTATATGCTTGTAATGGAATATTATTTAATCACGAAAGTCCTAGAAGAGGTGCTAATTTTGTAACTGCTAAAATTATTAATGGTGTTAAAGATATTTTAAATTGTAAAATACCATATATAACACTTGGAAATATTGATAGTAAACGAGATTGGGGACATTCTAAAGACTATGTCAGAGGTATGTGGTTAATGTTACAAGAAAATAAAGCAGATGATTATGTATTGGCTACAGGAGTTACAACAACGGTGAGAGAATTTATAGAAAAAACATTTTTAAAAGCAGCAAATATAACTATTAGATGGGAAAATGATATCAATGGGAATGTTAGTGGTATTAATGAAAAAGACGATACTATATTAGTTCGTACTGATAAAAAATATTTTAGACCATGTGAGGTTAATTTATTATTAGGAGATCCTACAAAAGCTAGAGATAAATTAGGATGGGAAATAGAATACGATTTAAATAAATTAATAGATGATATGTTAAAATAAT
>Ga0315321_10001961_pt1 | contig 15964 bp, 12 predicted proteins | sample M180m21515metaG_FD_203464 | JGI IMG/M metagenome (GOLD analysis project Ga0315321, IMG submission 203464) | Ammonia-oxidizing marine archaeal communities from Monterey Bay, California, United States - M1 80m 21515 | ecosystem: Environmental > Aquatic > Marine > Intertidal zone | place: USA... | reverse complement strand
CGTGGGTCTGGGTGGCTTGAGGTGGAGGTGGGGGAGGGAGGGCCCGCGAGGGCTCTCGACCTGTACCACACAAGACTTGTGTACCATACACTTGTATGGTACAGTCTACTTATGCCCTCCTCCCGCGCCGATACCCTCGCCGACCAGCTCTCCCTGGACATCCTCCGAGGCAGTCGTCCTCCCGGCAGCCGCCTGCCATCCGTCCGCGAGCTCGCCCGCACCCACCAGGTCTCCGCCTCCACCATCCAGCGCGTCCTGATGGTGCTTGAGGCTCGAGGTCTCGTCCGTGCCCGCGACCGGTCTGGCATCCTCGTCCTCGACCCTGAGCGCCACACCAGCCTGTCCACCTGGCCACTCCTCGTCGCCTACGCCCACCAGGCCCCAGACCTCGCGATGCGTCTGCTCCGCGACGTTCTGTCGACCCGGCGTACCCTCGCCCTCGACGTTGTGCAGGGCATTGTCACCCACGACCTAGCGGGCGCCCGGGCCACCCTTGAGCCCCTCGTGCTCGCCTTCATAGATGCCGCCGAGGCTCCCACCCGCGACCCCAGGTCCTTGTGCGATGCCGAGCATGACCTGCTGCGAAGCGTTCTCATCGTCGCGCGCCGTCCTGCGGTGCTGGGCATACTCAATGGCATCGAGCAGGTGCTCCGGGCCTCGCCAGTGCTGGTCGAAGCCCTCTACGCGGAGCCCGACCTCGCCGTTGGCGCGTGGACCGGCGTGCTGTCCTTGATGAAGTCCGGCCCCGTCGATGCCGAGCAGGCTTCCGCGATGCTGCCCTTTCTGGAAGCTGCACTCGAAGCCGCGGATGTTCGCGCACTCGATGTGGTGGCCGCCACTCTCTTGTCAGAGGAGTCGCCATGACCGCTCCCTTCACCGTCGTCCATCTGCGGGGTTCCGAGGTTGAGATGGGTCGGCAGCACGGCGCCATCGTCGCCCACCAGGGCGGCCGTCCCGAGCTGATCGATTTCTACCCAGGCATGGCGGGCCGCTTGCTGTCGCTGCGATCCCCCAACGCCCACCGGCGTGCCCTGCGAGGCGTCTTTCAGCCGTTCTTGTCAGCAAGTGCGGCGCGCCTCCACAAGGCTCGTCTCAACCGGTTTCCGGAGCTTGCTGCGCGTGCAGAGGCAGGACTGGTTGCCTCAGGGCACGGCACGAAGCTGCTCCGCTGGCTCACCGTGATGGACGTCTTCCAGAACACCATCGGTCGGCTCGCAAGTCTACGCGTGCCCCAGCTGACAGGCCTCCGGCTGACGGGCATCCCGATGTGCTCCAGCCTCGCGGTGTGGGGTGACGCCAGTGTGGATGGCACCCTTCGCCATGCCCGCAACTTCGACTTCCCGGGCATCGGTGTGTGGGACGCCCACCCCTCGGTTGTGTTCTGCTCGCCCGACGATGGCCTTCGCTATGGCTACGTCACCAGCCTGGGCGTGGACCTGCCCGGCATCACCGGCTTCAACGAGGCCGGCCTCACGCTCACGGCCCACACGCGCATGCATGTCGACATTGACCCCGACGGCACTTGCATCGCCGACCTCGGCCACCAGATCATTCGCCGGGCGCGCACTGTGGGCGAGGCGGTCGACATCGCTCAAAAGGTCGGGGCGTCGTCCACTTGGGGACTGCTCGTGTCGTCTGCCAGCGAGCGCGACGCAGTACTCATCGAGACCACTGGCGCGGCCGTCCGCACCACCTCAGCGGGTGCCGCCCACCACCTCGCTTGCACCAACCGCTACCGGAACCCGGAGCTGGCCCGCAAGGAAGTACTCACCAGCGCTGCTTTCGCCGTCGACTCGGACGCCCGCTTCGAGACCCTTCAGCGCGCCGCCGGAAAGGGCGGACTCACCGCTGCCGACCTCCGCGAGCTCCTCGCCACCTGCGAAGACCCCAACGCCGCCCCTGGATGCACCGCAGACCGCGTTGCCGGCAGCTGCATCAGCTCGCCGCTCACTGTGAAGAGCGTGGTGGTCGAGCCGGAGGCCGGACGCATCCAGGTCGCGTCTGGGCGGGCACCTGTCGCCCGCGGTCCTTGGGAGACCGTGGAGTGGGATTGGTCTGGCGCGACGGGTGTGCAAGAGCGGCGAGGCGTCGCAGCGGAGGCTCCCGCGACCCCACTTGATGCTGCCCTTCTCTCCTATGTAGAAGCCGCTCGACGCGACCTCGATGGAGAGTCGGCCGGCGTGGTGCGTGCCCACCTCCATGCTGCTGCCCTCGCCGCTCCCAACGAGCCGAGTTTGCAGTTTCTCGGAGCCATGGGTGCCTTGGGCGAACGCAAGCTCGATCTGGCTGGCAGTCGGCTGACGCAAGCCCTTGAGGTGGAATCTGCACCGTGGAGACGCGCGACCCTGTTGCGGTGGGCTGCCAAGGTGGCCGAGGCCCAGGGTCGTCGGGCGGAAGCGCGGCATCACCGGTCGGCAATCGCCCATCTCGGACCTCAAGCGGTGCCTGTGCATGCCCTGCTGGACGCCGACCGCAAGCGCCCAGCCACGGCATCCAGCTTGTCTCGGGTGGTTCCGGACCTTCTGCTGGTCGACGCCTGAGCCGCTGCTCAGCCCTCTGATGCTCCTTCCGCGAGACCTGCGGCCGTCGGCGAGGTGTACCCACGGTGAGGTCGAATGCTCAAGGCCTTCGGGGGCTTCTTTGTGCTCCTCTTCATTCTGGGTGGGCTGGTCATGGCCAGTGGCGGGGTGGGGCGTGAGCGCGGACTCGTGCATCCGCTTCGAGCTGAAGGCGCTGACCTACGACGAGTGAGCCCCGCTCGTACATGGGCGGGGGCTCGCAAAACCCAGGTGTAGATTGGCCACTGTGGGCCTCACTTTCGGTGGTCCTCTTCCTCCCAATCCCTGCAGCACTTTCCTTGTGGCAGGCGGATGCACTGCGACCCAATATTCATCTCTATATTTGACTGGTAAGGCATCAATCCAGGCTGGCTCTATTCATAATCCTATCCAAATAATCACGGTTGACGCCTAAACGCCCTCGCCACATTGACGCAGGAAAAACAGGGTCAGCTCTGGCTAAAAAGCCATCATGCATTTGCACCGTCCAATGGTAGCGCTCAGCATACGAATAGAAATCATCCATAATACTGAAGCCCGGCACCAGCTTATTTTTAAGGATACCAAGCTCAGCAAGACACCACAGCACTCTTAAGCGAGTGCTGTTATTGCTTTTAGGCAAGAGTTTTTCTTTGGATAATCTTTTCCCTAATGCAGGTAGCGTCTCATCTGGTGGCGCTTGCTCTATGGCGGTGATGACATTTAAGAAAACGGACTTATCTTGCTTGGTCGCCTCAAAGTCGTGCGGTTGAAAGGTTAACACATCTTCCAAGTCTGATAATAGAAATGGATGGCTTTCTAAGTTTAGATAACCAATGTATAGGTGGAACATGTCTTCACAGTCATTTGTCCAGGCCACCTCTTTCAACCCACATGTCTTGCAGTGATGTGCAACATCATGGTCCATATAACTAAATGATTCAAAACCATGCTGGGGCAGGTGTTTAACGAAATAATAGCTCAGTATGGGCTGTATGCCTCTATGGAATCCTGATCCGACGGCTTTCACCAGTAGGTTGGCCACAATTGTTTCAAGGCCATCATGCCTTACCACGTGTCGTAACTGTTTGACTAATGCATCATGACGATATTGGGTGACTTGATTAATGGCAAAATTGCTTGTAGCCAGTAATTCGTTATGTTTTTTTGATAGACTGTCAGGTTTGGTATAAATTCTTACGTCTTTATCACAGTCTCGCTCATAATTGGGGTCTTTGTATACTTTGGATAGGGCCTTGACTAATTGCGGGTCTAACATAAGTCCCTCTGATGGATAAGAAATGAACGCCGTGGCAAATCAAGCTCGCTTCACAGCCACGAGTACATGCACCGTCGGCACGGAAAAACCTGTTGGGGGAACCCAGCCCATCTTCGGGTGCGGCGCAGTATCCTTTGAAGGTCTCATCTTAACGACACTCACGAAGATATCCTCGATTTTTTGTGGATCCAATGGCTGCTCAAGCTCGATTTCCATTCTTCCCTTGTTTTCGAATCGAAGACCGCTCGATTGAATTCTCCAACCTTGAATGGATAAGAAATAGGGAAGGGATAGGAAACATCAGCCACCTCTGAACTCTATCAGACCGAATCCAGACGGCGCAATTCGACCATCCGTCGACCGGCACCAGCGCACCGATGACCTGAAATCACCCAGCGCCTGACCCCAGACAGAGCCCTGAATCGACATGAGCACAGGACAGGCGTTCAACAACACGTGATACGAGGACTGGGCGCGCGCATGACCCGCGATGATGTGTGGTCCATCGTGACCTGGCTTCGACACTCGTCAACGCTGACCGGACAGCCGGCACCAACCGTGAGCGGACTCGACGCTGGCAACGCAAGGTAGGGCGAGCGCGTGTTCCACGACCAGGGCTGCGGCGGCTGCCACCCCATCGACGACAGCCGCTCCGTGGGCCCGGGCCTCAAGGGACTGCGGACGCGACGGTCGCATCGTGGGCGTCGAGGCCAGCGGGTCTGCAGCCGGCTTGTATGGCGGCAGCAGCAATCTTCACTTGCTCGTCCGTAGATGCACTAAAGTTAAGCGTCGACAAGACCGTATTCAAGGTCGAGCTATAGTCCAGGAAGTAGACCCTTGAGATAGACGAGTAGTCGATCGCGATGCGTTCGGTCTGGTTTCTCATGTCGGTGGAGCCGAACGTAAGCCAATACACTGGATTCACCTTCATCAGCCAGGCCTCCAATGCCGACGGGGAGATGAGGAGGCGGCGGTCTGTCAGCTCCAAGGAGGCGTTGTTCCCGACATTGGCAGTCTTCTGATGCTGGTATTGGTTCTTTTCAGGTGCGTAGTACTGGAGCTGGGCCTCGACCGCTTCGCCTTCGCCAGGCATCAGCTTCGAGCCCCATCCAAGCGTCCTACCCGGCACCTAATCGAGCTTCCAGCCACAGCTCTGACACCACATCCTCTGGGTCGTTGGACGCCGAACAGGGCCCGTCGGCCCTCCGTCATTTGTAATGCAACGTGCGCGTCAGTCCGCCGCGGACTCATTGTCCCTGATGTGCCCTGCTGCACCGCTCCAGAAACGTTAGATAGGCCAAGCGCGAGCTGGGGTCATGGGGGAGAAGGCCGTCGTTGTGCCCCCATCCTTCCGCCTCTCGATAGGTCGCATCCGCAAAGAGTCCTGCCAGCATCCGCCCATGCTTGACGTCGATGACCTGGTCGGCGTCGCCATGAAAGATATGAACGGGGTAGCGGACCTTCGCGGCCCCGAGGCGCGTCTCGAAAGGGTGCCGCAAGAGCCAGCGCACCGGAAACATCCAGTAAACCTCACTGGTGAGGTCCTTGGCCGAGGTGAAGGTCGACTCCAGCACCAGTCCGGCCGGCTGCACCTGCGTCATCAAGGTGCCCGCGACCCCGCCGCCCAAGCTGCGACCGTGAATCACGATCTGACTGGCCTCGTAGTTCAGCCCATGGGTCAAGTGCCGCCAGGCTGCCTGAGCGTCCGCCGTCAACCCTGCCTCACTCGGGCTTCCGCCGCTCCCCGGGTAGCCGCGGTACGCCATCACGAACACATCCCAGCCATGCTCGAGCAAGGTCTGCTGCAGCGCCTCACTGGAGGTCACAACCTCTGCGTTTCCGTGGAAATACAGCACCACCCTCCGCCGGGTTGCAGGTGCGACCCGATGCCACGCATACAGCGAGACTCCGTCGTCCGTGCGCACACGCACTTCCTCAGCGCCCAGGCGACGTGCGAGGGCGGACAGCCGGTCAACCTCCACCCGAGGTGCTGGAAACATCAGGCTCTCCTGAGCACCGTACAAGAGCCCCAGAATGAGCAGATAGACCGCCAGCGTCCCCGCGAGGAGTACCAGGATCACGCGACGAAGGACCGACATGGCCAGCCCCCCCAACGCGATGACGGCTGCCGCCGGACCGAAGCGTCACCCGTGCCAACGAAGCGAAAGACCATCATGAAAGGCGAGCTCCTCAGATTGGACCATGTAAGTCTTGATGTTTCCTATCCCTCAAAAAGCGGATGCAATTAAAAAAAAGAAATCCCGCCAACATTATTCATCTCGTCTATAGTTGATTTAACGTAAGGGTAGTGCCGAAAAATAGTAGCTGGTCCGAATAAGACCATAAGATAAAGAATCTGTCAACGTGCCTGATCATGCCTTTACCAAGAGTCAGTATCTCTCGGGAAGATGGAGTCAGGGCTAAGGATAGGAATCATCAACCAATATTGAACCGTACCAGACCGAGCAAAGCTGGGGCAGTACGACCATCCGTCGCCCTCGTGGAGGGGGTTTCCTGAAGCGGGTTCGCGACGGGCGGGGAGGGCTCTGTGTTGGGCCAGGCGCGGGGTGGTCTTTGGACTTGAGAGCAGCGTTGGCAGGGTGATTTCAGGGGGTTGGTGCGCTGCAGGAGGGCGACGGGTAGTCGAAGTGCCCCAGGTGAGTTAGGTCCGGTAGAGGGAGGAGTCGATTGATTTTTCCTATCTTTGGTGTGGCTCGGGACCTTCTCGTATGGGTAGGAGGCGAGTTGGTGGCTCATATTCCCATGGTTACTTAAGGAGAAAGTATGCCCTTCTATGTGAATGTCTCGCTCGGTCTACTGTTGGCAAGCCTCGTGATGGCAGGTTGTACGGACAAAGGAGACGACCAAGGAACTTCATCGGGTACCACCACGGTCAGCGATGACGGCGGCGGCGACGACGGCGGAGACAACGACGGCGGAGACAACGACGGCGGAGACAACGACGGCGGGGGCGACAACGGCGGGGGCGACAACGGCGGGGGCGACGGGGATTCAGACGACCCACCACCCGAGTATTGGAGCGGCAGCTACACGGAATTTTCGGTCGACTTGTGGCATTCCGGAGGGCGCGATTCGAGCGGCCAGGTCTGCGGGCAGAGCACCTATGACACCACGGGCAGCTTTCGCATCAGCTCCTCCGGGCAGCTCACTGGGACCTTCACCTGCGACAACCGCGACTTGCGCTACGACTATGGATTCGACGACGATCTCGAGTTCACCCTGACCGCAGACAGCGACTGCGAGTACGGGTCCGCGGGCACGTGGTCCTGCACACTGGATGGGGAGGTCTCGGTGGACGGGATGTCGGGGAGAACGGGCTCCATGTCGTCTGGAACGGGCAATGTGACCGGCACCTTGTACCTCACCACCGAGGAGGCGTATGGCCACGACGACTACCGGTTCATGAACCACTGGCGCTTGGACATCTCCCGTCTCGCCACACAGTGGACCTACGAGGATGGGGACCGGGAGACTTGGGAGTTCGACGCAGAAGTCGTCAACAATCTCGTGCCGAACTAGCCGCCCGGAGCAGCTTGCTCTGAGGGGCGTGCCACTCGGGCATGGCTCGGGACACGGTGGGCGAGCGGCGCGCCGGGTGTTGGCGTCTCGGTCTCGGCTTCGGGGTCGGGTTCGACCGAAGGCGGCGAAGACGAAGAAGAGTCCGCGAGTGTGGGGCGTCGTCTGTCGACGCGTTCGCGGGGGACGTCGCGCTGGCGGTGTTGGAGCTCGCTTTTTTGGCGTGTGTTCAGGGTCGAGGGCGTTGGCTGCCCGAGTTGCGGAGAGGCGATGCGGCTGAGAAGTCGCGGTGTGCTTGTCACCGGCTCAGAAGTCGCGGTGTGCTGGCGTCGCTGGGTCCGACTTGTGGATCAGGCAGGGCGAGTCGCCCACGTCCCCCATCCACATTGCCTTTCGCGTGCCCTCGTGCGCGGCGGTCCACGCCTTCTACGAGGCCGCCATCCCTGCCGGCGGCACAGACAACGGCGCCCCCGGCTTGAGACCGCGCTACCACCCAAGCTACTACGCGGCCTATGTGCGCGACCCGGATGGGCACAACATAGAAGCGGTCTGCCACGACCCAGCATGAACCCCCAGACTCACTCTACAGACCCTTGAGGTAGTCCAGCAGTCGCACCAGCTCTGCGTCGGAGAGCTGCGCAGCGTAGGTCGGCATCGTCGGCGCGTGGCCAGCGACAATCTTTGCGGAGGGGTCCAAGATCGCCTCCCACACATAGGCTTCGTCGGCCGAGGAGGTGTGCGCCGCCTCCATCGACCGGGATTCGGAGCCAGAGCACCGCGAACGCGATGTCCACGGGACCTGCCGAGGTCACGGCGCCAGCGGTCACCGATGTGCACAGCCCGGGATGGAGGACGCCTTGGCCCCCACTGGGTCGATCTGGTAGAGTCGGCAGGTGCCAGATGTTTCCTATCCCTCGACGGCGACGGCGTGAATGCGGCGGAAGACTGCGACGACACGGAGCCGACGGTCTCGTCCGACGCTCCGCAGGTCTGTGACGGTCTGCACAACGACTGCGACGGTGAGAACGACAACGATGCGGCGGATGCAGGCGGCTGGTACGTCGATCTCGACGGAGCCAGGTTCTGGGATTCCGGGTCTTCGGTGCTGGCGTGCGAGGTCTCGTCGGGCACCGTCGCTGACGCAACGGACTGTGACGCCGTCGCCGACACGGTGTACCCGGTCGCCGACGAATTCTGTGACGGCGACCCCGACAACGAGCAGCTGGCCCCTTCGGGATTGTCTGCGACTTCAGAGGCAGCCAAAGAGACCGCCGATCCGTTTCTGATGGAGGCGGTGGCCCGTGTTCACACCCATCGGACGATTGATGAGCGCTATGAGCTGATCGAAGTTCTGGGCCGGGGGGGTGGGGGGATGGTGGTGCGCGCGCGCGATCGGATCCTGGACCGTGAGGTTGCGGTAAAGCGCCTCTCGCTGAGTGGGCCACAGGAGCAGCGGTCAATCGCCCGATTCGTGCGTGAAGCCCACATCATGGCGCGTCTGGAGCATCCCAACATCGTGACGGTCCATGACCTCCATCAGGATGCCGCCGGGCGGCTCTACCTCTCGATGAAGCTGGTCAAGGGGATGCCCGTCCACCGTGCCCATGCCGCAGGGCGCCTTGTCGAGACCCGGGATGTGTTGTCGTTGATGGTGAAGATGTGTGACGCCGTGGCCTTTGCGCACGCACACGGCATCGTGCACCGAGACATCAAGCCCGCCAACGTGGTGATGGGAGATTTTGGTGAGGCCTACCTGGTCGACTGGGGAATCGCTCGACTTCTGAACACAACGGCACTCAATGACGCGATGCAGCCTCTCCATGATGGACTGAGCGGGCTCACGGGCCACGGTGCCATCACCGGCACGGTCTCCTGCATGGCTCCAGAGCAGGCCCGTGGAGAAGAGGATCAGGGTCCGCCCGTGGATGTTTTCGGTCTTGGTGCGTTGATGTTCTTTCTGCTGACGGGGCAGCGGGTGCGGCCCCGTGGTGAAACGAGCGAGCTGTTCCATCAGGCACGCACAGAGCCGATTGACCTGCACGCCCTCCGGGCTCTGCCCCGTGACATTCGCGCCGTACTCGCCCGGGCCCTGGCGTTTGATGTGGCGCATCGCTACCCAGACGTACTGGGCCTTCGTGCCGATCTCAACGCATTGCTGGGCGGTCTGCCGGTGTCTGCCCGTCGCTATGGACCGTTGGCGCGCGTGCAGATGTGGCTTCATCGGCGCAGGCGCCCTGTCATGCGGGCCCTGGTTGCAGCGCTGTTGGTCGGTGTTCTGGGGGTGATGGGGGGCTTGCGATACATCCATGACCTCTCGGCGGCACGGGACGAGTCCGCGCTTCAGGAGGTCCGGGCGCTCCTTGGCCAGGGACGGGCGACCTGGGTGCTTGGCCAGATTGGCGTTGCGGAGGCTATCTTCGCAGACGCACGGCGAAAGCTCTCCGACCTTGAGCAGGACACGGAGCGGGTTCGGTTCGCGCTCGCCGTTGTTGCATCGGAAGCCCGCCAGCCCATCCTGACGCTCACCCATGCGGATGGGCCTGCTGCGTTCCATCCTGACGGGGATCGGGTCGTGTACGTTGACCAGGACACACTTCGGGTCATCGGGTTGCCGGGCGGGGGCATGTTGGCGCATCGCCAGCTGCCATCTTGTGTCGTCGAGGACGGTGCCGAGAGACATCTGGAGCCACTCTTTGTGGGGGAGCAGCCCGGTGTGATCTGGGTCCGTGGTTCGACACTACAGTGGATTCCGATGACCGGCGCTGTGGAGTCATTGGCGCTTTCCGCGCAGGCACGGATGGTGAGGGCAAGCGCTGGCGCGGTCGCCGTTCTGTTCGAGGACGGTCAGGTTCGGGCCTGGGCGCTCCCAGATCTGACCCCGCTGCCTTCGTATGTGTCCGGTCAGCGTGAGCTTGTGGGGGTCTCTCGGGATGGCCAGCGTGTGCTGGTCCGCGATGCGGAGGACGAGCGTCTGACGGGGAGCACCCCCTTCCAGCTCCTCCGGCTTGCCGATGGGGAAGTACTGGGAACGGCTCCGTTTGGAAACGGCAACACCGATGATGACCTCACCCGGCTCATGACCGTGCACAGAGAGCATGTTCTGATCACACCGCTGGACGATGCGGGCGCCCCGATTCTTATTCCGGGTGAGCACCTGAAGTGGGCGCGTCTTTCCCGCGATGGGGCGCGTCTTGTGCGCTGGACGCTGGATGGGGACATGGAGACCTGGGATGTGACCGGAGAGCCCCAGTTGGAGTCCACGGTGGGGGCTGGGCTTGAGCGCTCATCCATCGACATGGACCGCTCCGGCACGCTGATGATGATTCGGAGCAGTCGGGGGATCGACCTGTACGACACCTTGGGCACGGGGCCGATCTCCTGGCTGCCCATCTCCAACGAGACCGGGGATGTGGAGGAGACCCTGGACATCGCTCACTCCCCGGATCGCCACCTTGTGGCCGCGTCGTCTCTGCAGGGCATGGTTCGGGTCTGGGACCGACGGACCGGACGGCTGCTGTGGTCCGTCCACACCACAGATCAGGGCACACGAGCCCTGGAATTCTCCCCTGATGGCCGATTTCTGGCGACCGCTGACCGAGATGGTTGGAGTCGGGTGTACGATCTGGAGACCGGGGCGTTGGCCTGGACCCTGGACCACCCCGGTGATGTTGTGATCGATGTGGTCTGGTGGCGCGGGGGTCTGGTCCAGACGGGATCGGACGGGACGGTCCAGTTCGGGAACGCCGCAGGCACCCGGAAACATCTGTTCGAGGAGACGGGCGGTACTCCCTGGAGTTTGGCGGTGTTGGCCGATGATCAGGTTGCATGGACCTGCAAGGGGGACTGCCCGCATCTTGGCCTGTACGATGGTGAGTCGTATGTAGGGCACAATGTACCCGACGCGATAGACAACACGTTTGCGCTGTGTGCCCTTGAAGAGGGTGCTGTGATTGGCACGACGAATGGGGATATTTTCTGGTGGAACGGGAGTGCGTTGACGTCTCTGCGCGGGGTGACTGGTGGCCTGCAGGGGGCGGTGACGACCTGTGCCGTGGATGGGGACCGGGTGGCGCTCCAGGGAGTCGGAATGGAGGTGACGGTCTTCTCCAGCACGGACTGGGATGTCCTGGGCCTTGTGACCGCGCTGCCGGGGGGTGTGCTGACCTGGGCTGATGAGGGGGTGCTTGTGGTCGCGGAGGGGGCAGACCTCCGCATCTACGATCTGCACCTGTACACACGGCTCTCCAGTGCACGCACCGATGTTCTGGGCCGCATGACGCCTGACGAGCGGGCCCGCACGGTCTCCCAGCTGTGTGCACTCCGAGGCGCCTGGCACTGTGCCTCTCCCGACTATGCCCGCTCCCCCGTGGAGCGGGGGGCGCTGCTGAGCATGCAGGGTGAGGTGGTGCGGGCGACCGAGGTCTTCCGCGAGGCGGAGGGCCCCACCGCTGCACTCTGGCGACAGGCGCTCGCGTCGGAGCGGGCACCGCGCTGATGTGGTTGCCTCGCCGCACGCGTTGGTGAGCCGCAACCGCACGACCGGCTGCGAGATAGCCCCCCGCTGGGTTGGTCTGGTATAGTCAAGAGGTGCCGGATGTTGCCTATTCCTATTGAGTATCATCGCATGATTCAAGACCTTGAACCTTCCCGCCCGCTGATCTTTGCCTTCACCATCCTAGCGGCCTGCATGGGAGGAAACGCGGTGTCCACATCTCCGACAATTCCTGAAGGACGCTACGAAGACCCTACCGGCGACGAGTCGGTGTCGGTTCAAGACGACCAGATCACCTTCGATATCGTGCTCATTGGCAAAAAGGCCGGACAGCGCTTTCAGCGAACCTACAGTTATCGCTTGCGGCCCAATGGGCTCCTCCAACCCTATCCCGTCCGTTCGGTCGACGCGGTGTTCGGCATTGGTAATTTTGAGTGGGTGTGGGATGGCAGCACCCTCGCTCAGAACAACAAGTCGACTCACGAGTTGATACAAGCCTTTACTCCGTCCAAGTAGGGTCGACCGGGTGCAATCCGGCTGGAGCCACACTCAGGAGTCCGACTGGCACGGGCAAACCGTTCGGCCGGAGCGCTGGAAGACGCGCTAATTCTCGCCATTGGGCTTCGCAGCCTCTGCGCAGGAGAGGCCGCTATATCGCGAACAATTCTCCTCGTGGACCCTAAGGACGCCCGCGTATTCATGGCAAGCCAGCAAAGCCCCCAGCGATTTGCAATGGTATTCTCGCTTGTAGGACTTGTGGCTTTCACAACTCTGCTCTAGCAAAACCGCTGCCTACTCGCAGACGTCTTCGATGACCTTCAGCGCATCGATGAGGTGGTAGTTGGTCTCACCTCCCGTGGCAGCCGTGAAGCCCACCTCGGCGGGGAAGTCGTAGTAGCCCTCGATGTCCTGGTCGATGTAGACGACGCCGTCGACCGCCACCGTGACCCGCGGCGCCACCACCTGGATGGTCATGTCGTGCCAGGCCTCGTCTTCGACATCGGGCAGCACGGCGTAGGTCTCGTAGCCGCCCACGTCGCCGTCGAAGTGGAAGCTCACGTGGTCATCGGCGGTGGGGTCGATGTCGGCGTTGAAGTGGGTGTCGAGCTCCACGGTCCAGCCGTAGAGTGGATCGCTGCCAGGACAGGCCCCGCCTCCGCCGTAACCGAGGCAGCCGCCGGGATGGGCGAGGTAGGTGGTGGCCCGGTCCATGTCGAGGGCGGTCACCGCGAAGCCGTCTGCGCCGGTGCCCCCGCTGGCGTAGAAGGAGAAGTTGAGCTCTACGCGGTTGCCGGTGGTGGCGGTCGTCTGGAAGGCGCTGCCGGTCTGGAAGGTCGAGGCCACATCGGTGAGCTCCACCCAGTCGTTGCCAGTGTCGTAGGTGGCCGTGCCGGACAAGGTCCAGGTCGACAAGTCGAGTCCCGCGGTCAGGTAGCCCTCCTGCCGGCAGATTCCGAGGTCGACACTGGTGGTGGTGCCGCAGAGGTCGGTGACGGTGGCGGTGAGGGTGTGGTCACCGCCGGTGGCTTCGTCCCAGGCGGTGGCGGCCTGGCCGGTCTCGTCGCCGTAGGCCACCCCGATGGGGCCGTCGACGTCGCTCGACCAGGACACGAGGAGGTCTTCGGACGCATCGGTGCTGTCTGCCACGCGCACCACCAGGCGGTCGCCTGGCTCCACCACATCACCCGGACCTGCCGACACCCACGACAGCGACGGTGGCTCGTTGGCCCCACCGACCAGAGGCACCCGCCGCCTCCTTCCGTCCGGGTCGTCGGAGTCGACCACGAGGTGCGCCGAGCCTTCGTTGCCGAGAACTTTGACCTCGACACTGTCTCCGGGCTCCATGGTCACGGGCAGATGGGGTGCGTCGAGCAGCGCCCATCCCTCGCCCTGGATGGACATCGCGCTCACCTTGACCGCGTAGTCGCCCACTGACGTCAGGGAGACGGTGTGCTCTTCATAGCCGCAGGCGCCCTCGCGCTCGACGGTCTCGGGACTCACCGACAGAGTACCGGTCTCCTTGGCGGCGAATTTGTAGTCGCTGCAGCCCAGAAGGCACATCGACAGGATGAGCGAGCGCATGTGGTCTCCAGCGCACTTGATAGTGACTTACTTTGTTTGGTGAACGAACATACTGTGCAGGGCATCTTAGCGAATCCCCGCCGTCAAGTCGACAGCCTCCTGCCTGCCGTGCCGCTCTCCCACCGGAGTCATGCCCCATGCCCACCTCCCGTGGTGCTCTCGACGCTGCCGGAAGTCGACGGAGAGCGGGTCGCCTTGCGCCCAGAAGCTGAGAGGCCATGAACGGACCGCTACCGAGATCTACTACGGCAACCCATCCGGGCGACTACGGTGTGCAGACCAAGCCCGCTTGCACCGTCTCCAGGGTCTCGGTGCTTCGGTCGTCGCAGAGCTCTGTGTAGAGCAGCCACTCCGTCCTGCATCCGCAGTCGTCTCCGTCGATCGAGACATCGCCATAGCTGCAGGTCAGGGGCTCGGCCTCCGTGCACATGAGCTCGTGGCACTCCTCGATTGCGAGTTGGTTTGCCTCCATGCACACGTCGAGGTGGGCCGAGCTCTCCGGCTCAAGCTTGTCCCCTGTGTCGTCGGTGTCGCCACCGCAGCCCGCCGATAGCAGCAGGGACAGGAGGCTGAAGCAACGGAGGATGGGGGTGTGGTCCATGGTCTTTCTCGCGAAAGCTATCCGCCTAGTTGTAGTTGCAGGAGAGCGAAGCGTCCGAACCGGGTGGAGCAAAGGAGCACGCAGGGTAGCGCAGTCTGGGATCGTCAGGTGGATCTCCCCGGCAGACAGGTCGACGGGTCGCCTGCGGTGGCACCGGGCACGGCCACCAGTCCGGCGCTCCTGCGCCCATTCCCGCAGCGTCCGACTGGTTCCGTTCTTTCGACGTCTCGACATCACGAAGGGGATCCTCGGATGACTCGGTCGCCTGCCCGACTCGACTTCCGGCAGTGCCACACCGCTCGTCTCCACGACGGTGGCGTGCCATCGCGGCAGCAGCCAATGCCCGACCGGAAGGAGCCCCCCTATCCTTGAGGGCTGCCCCAGCGGTCTCTGTCGACCTGCGTTGGAAGCCGACCGGGTTGCGTGGAGTGAAGGGGCTGGACGGAGAGCTTTCATCCTTGGTCTCCTGACACGCACGAGATGGAGTGTTGGCGCTGTTTAGTGGGCGTCCTCGGAAGAGGATGCGTCAAATCAAGGCAGCAGAAAATTGAAGATTCTTCAGATGGCTGGCTCAGATCGGAGCAGGAGTGGAACACACTCGGTGAATGTCTCAGGGGGGCTTCGCGTCGGCCGCCGCGTCGTGCCTGCTGTGGGTACGGCGGGCCAATAGAAGTGCACCCTTCGGTGTTTTAGGAGTCTCCATGCGTCTGTCCATGCTTCCCCTTCTCGTTCTTTGTGTTGGGTGTCAGTCCTTTGAGGGCGAGTACCGTCTCACCAACTTCTCGCAGGGGGCCGGCCGGGACCTCGCGACCGTCGCGGGAGAGAGCGGGTCGCTCAGCGTCTCGAAGGGTCACATGGGGATGCTCGACGTGGAGCTTCCCATCGAGGGCACGGAGGGGGAGACCTGGTATCTGTCGTGCACCCTCGACATTCCCGAGGAGGAGCAGACCAACTTTGATCCGAACTGCGAGGTCGAGATCACCGACTCTGAAGGTCTTCTCGCGGCAGGGGTCTATCCGGTGGAAGGCGTGGCCTACATGAACACCACCCATGACGGCGATCGAACCAACTTCCACTTCTCGCCGGACAGCGATGACATGCTTCCGCTCTACGGCTTCTACCGCTTCACCGACCAGTGAGGGTGACGGATCCACACAGTCCGGTCGGGGGCGCGGGTCTTCGCCTCAGGTCGTGGCGAACGCTCGCCTTCCGACTGGTCGCACGCCCTCGGCGCCAGTCTCCAACCTGACTTGATGAGGGTCCCCGGCTATTCCTACGCCTCTCCCGTCGCGATCAACGCCAGATACTCCGCCTCGGTGAGCACCTGCGCGCCCCCGTCGCGGGCTTTCTTGACCTTGGCGGGGCTGGCCTTCTCGCCAGCGACCAGGAGCTCCGTGCTCCCGCTCACGCTGGACTGCACCACCGCCCCCAGCTCT
>Ga0315321_10001960_pt1 | contig 15965 bp, 28 predicted proteins | sample M180m21515metaG_FD_203464 | JGI IMG/M metagenome (GOLD analysis project Ga0315321, IMG submission 203464) | Ammonia-oxidizing marine archaeal communities from Monterey Bay, California, United States - M1 80m 21515 | ecosystem: Environmental > Aquatic > Marine > Intertidal zone | place: USA... | reverse complement strand
GGAAGGACTGTAGTTGGTTGGTTGTTGTGAAGTCCTACGAAACGCCCGGTTATAACTGTATTAAAATCAATTAAGACGTGATATATGGTATTGAGGTTATAACAAAAGGCAACAATGAAATATCTGAAATTCAAAGAGTGATGATGGGAAGATATGGAAAACGAGAAACCTTATGGTCAATACCTATTGACCTTGATAAAATCCAGGTAAGGCCTGGCTTAGAAGGACACGGTGTAAAGAAATGGGATAACACCCACGAAATTGAAATACCAAAAAGCTCCCAGTTTCGATTGGAGGGAATAAGGTCTGTGAAAGCAACACCTGAATCAGCGACATACTGACTGTTAGTAAGGAACGCGACCAGAAGCAGCGACCTCCAATCACCTTTTTATATTATGAACAAGAAAAATAAACAAAGACATAAAGAAACCGCAATGGTTGTATTCAGTGGATTATTAATTAATTATCCTGCGCAATTATTTCTTTTATGGTTATTCATAACCGTAATGGAAATTACAAACCCAATCACATTAAGTGTATTAATATCAGCCAATCTAACGGTTGTAGCTTACATACGAGTATATATTGTAAGGAGTTATTATGACAAATAAAGTTTTGTTACAGGCATGTTACATTTGTGTTACATTTGTGTTACAATTTCATTTATTTTCATCTAGCGTGTTTACAGGTGCGCCAAAATAGTGTATAATATACCTATATTTAAAAATAAGATAAGGAGAAGACTATGAAATTATCAATGAGACATATCGCAACAGATATACCAGTAGATGTTGAACTAGATTTAGTTGAACAAATCTGGGCTAAGGATAAAAATCCAAAAACGCTTAATTTATCATGGGACAAACTTTGTGATTCAGTTGCACGAAGAACCGGCCATGACATACAAGGCAATTTTGAAATTGAAACTATAGATGGGAGGGTATTTCACTAATGGATTTAAATGAAATAAAAGCTATCCTTAAAGAGGAAAAAGAAAAATTAGAATTTGAGAAAACGGTAAAGAAAGTTTACAGTAAACCTAAAGTTAACTATAATAAGTTAACACAACAGATGAAAAAAGCTGGACACTTAAAAGTTGGTTCACTTGATTTAAACAGACCTGAAAATATGTATCATTCAGATAAGGATACTGCTAGGTTTTTAGCCGACAGTCCTTATATGGATGCTTATAATGCCAATAGAATGGCAGATGGAGATTATTAATGAGAATATTAATAGCAAGTTACGAAGGGGTTAGAATCTTTTCTGAAAGACCATACGGATATAAAAGATATATTGTTGAATGGGCAAATGGTGATACTCAGACCTTTTCTGGTCTATGGTATAGTGAGAAGAAAGTTAAAGCTATCATAGAGGAAGAAGTACATGGGTAAACTAAGACAGTGGTTAAGACAATGGTTTGATTCACAAGTAGAGAAATCAATGCAAAGAAAAGCAGACAAAATGTTTTCAAAACACAGCGTAGAATATAGAGATGGAGATAACACATGACACAATACGACGAAACAGTAGAGATACAAAGACAAAAGATAGCAGCAGAGGATTGGGCGGCAAAGGTAAGAGCCATTCATGCACATTCAATTGGTTCAATGTATTACGATAACAGACCAGAAGATACTGAAGATGGTAAAAGTGTCATTGATGTAGAGTATAATTCTGGTAGAATAGAAAGAACTTTAAATCCATCGGGTGAAAGGTTTATTTTTACAAAGTATGAAATGAAAGGTGAAGACCTCATCAGTGCATTTACACAAAATAGTTAACATTACGTGTTTACATTAACACCTAGTTGTGGTATAATATACACATATTTAAAAATTGATAAGGATTAAATTATGAAAAAAACTAAAAGAAGTCCAGTGAGTACTTTAACTCATTCAACAAAAGAAGTAGCAATACATTTCCTCGCATGGAGAGAAAAACTAAGAAATCAATCATTGATTGGTCATAATGGTGGACCAAAGTAATGGGTGCAACTAATTTTTATATGGGTTCATTACGATATGACCCAACAGGTAGGAAAAGAAAAAAGCACGCTTCTAACAGAGTAAAGAAAGCTCCTGTTGAATTTAAGCCAATGACCATTGAGTTATCATCTCTTGACCGAATAAGAAACAAACAAGCAAGGCAATATAAATCCATCATGGAAGAATATATGCAGACTGGCAACTACCCAGATTCAAACACAAGTAAAAAAGAAACAATGAAATACACTGGAACACTAGTAAAAGGTATTGCGACAATGCATAAATCAAATGCAGTCCCAGTTATTTCACAACAAGAAGCTGAAGACATCAGTAAAATGAGGAGAAACTAATGGGTATTTTTACCAAACTCCTTGACATAATAGAGGTGTGTATTGTAGGCTTTTTTAAATTAATGTTTATATTAATTATCGCAGGTACTATAATGTCGCTAATAGGAGCATGTTATGCATGAAGTAATACAATTTATAATTAGTAGCCTCGCACTATTGTTTGGGGTTTGGTTTGTGTATATGTCTGCACATGTACAAGAAGAACAAAGACAAGGTAAATATATCCGATTACCTTGGGAAAGAAAACAGGATAATGGAGAATAATATGAGCTATTATGGAATAGATGAAGTGATGGATAAATTAAAAGACATCGAAATTAAAATTGATAAATTACTAGGTGGAGAAAAAGAACATACCTATAGTAATCATCACACATATCAGAACGAAATTGCCGGAGAAAAAAGAATGGCAAGTGTAACCATGAGAAATGATGGCGTTTGGTGTGTAGAAAAATTCATTGATGGTATGTTAATGGAAAGAATGCCATTACCAGGTAAGGCAGAAATATATGCTGAGAATGCAGCAGAGAATTTCGTATTATTAAATTAAGTTACATGACCAGGTCTCATCAAACGCAACTCCTTATCACCCGCGGAGACCTGGTCACTTTACATTCAATTAAAATTATGGTATAATATAACAATATATAAGGAGAAATATGTCGATTAATAAGAAAAGAAAAAGAGGCCCAAGTTTAGATGATAAGTATCTAGGGTCAGAACCAATATATACTGCAGAGTCAGAATTCAATGATAGTAATTGGACGAAGGGCGCTTCGTGGTATAATTATTTTTATAAAACAAAAGATTATATGCCAACCACATATCAATTTGCAATGGATTATTGTGGGTATGATAAAAAGAAAATTCAGGTTCTTAAAAGACAAAAGGACTACAGGTTTATGTCAGTTAATAAATTAATTAAACTATATTACAGAGGGTGGGTTTATTCAGATGAGCAACTTGAAAAGATAAAAGATTTTATTAATGACCAATATCAACTTGCTTTAAAAATGCAGAAGATCGAAGAGGCACAAAAGAAAAATGTGGTTGTTATATCACCTGCAGAGAGAACAAGAAGAAAAGTATTGGAAACTATACATCATGACTGGGACACTGAAATAGTTGACGGTTGGTTGGAAGGTAATTTTACACAAAAGTTCTCTGCTTATAACAGATGGAAGATGCATGGCTTAAAGGGTAACGCAATAAACATGTTTAAAGCTTTATTAGACGCTGAGTATGATAACATCAAGGCCGCATATGATAAAACATGTGACCAATGTGTAGAAGCTTATTCTAATTTCACTAAAGGTGAGAAAAACAAAATTTTAAAACAGTTCGAAGAAGTGTTCGAGGACTTGGATAGATTAAAGCTATCATTTAAGGCTTCAAAAACACCACGAACAAGAAAAACCAAATCATCAGATGCTCAAGTATCAAGGCTTCAGTATTGTGCTGAAGACATTGACGCAAAGCTAACTTCAATTAATCCAATAATGGTACCAGGTAAACACAAGTTATTTGTTTATAATATAAAACAAAGAAAACTTATGGAATATACAACTACAGCCATTGACGGATTCATAATATCTGGCACATCAATTAAAAACTTTGATAAAACCAGTAGGTCAGCTACATTACGAAAACCTGATGAAATACTACCAATGATTTTAAATAAAACAGAGAAACAGATTGAAAAGATTTGGGGTACAATAACAACTAAAATAACCAAACCCACAGGCAGAATTAACTCTGACTGTATATTAATGAGGACTTTCTAATGATAGGAATTGGAGAAAAGTTTCCTGCATTCTCACTTGCAGGAATCAATGATAAAAACGAATTTGTGAGAGTAAATGTAGAAGAAAGCTATACACCAATGAAACATGATTGGTCTGTGGTTTACTTTTACCCAAAGGATTTTACCTTTATATGCCCAACAGAAATCGCAGGTATGGACTGTTTAGTTCCACATGCGAATGTAATTGGTATTAGTGGAGATAATGAATTCTGTAAATTAGCTTGGAAAAAAGAAAATGAATTAATAGGTAATATTAATCATACCCTTGCTGCTGATTGTGGATTAAATTTATCACATGAATTAGGTATCGTTGCAGAAGCAGAACCGGTTTGTTTAAGGGCAACTTATATATTCGATAAATATAGAACCATACAACATGTTTCAGTTAATGCCCTTGATACTGGCAGAAGTGCAAAAGAAGTATTAAGAACATTACAAGCATTACAAGCTGGTGGTTTAACTGGCTGTTCATTTGAGGTTGGCGATGACTTTGTCGGTTGAGATAGAAGGTAAAATTATGACCAAAAAGAGATTCTCTTTGGCGGTTGAAAAATTAGTAGCCACGAAAAAAGGTATATCGTATATAGATGCTTCATGTATCATTATTGAGGAGAGAGGAATGGATTACTCTAACCTAAAAAGATTATTAACACCGTCTCTTAAATCTAAAATCGAAGAAGAAGCTTCTAGATTAAATTTAATTAAAGGTGCGAAAACAAATACATTACCTATATGATAGACCCATTTGAATCCTACAGATTATATAATGCATTAAAGTTACACTTTGAAACTGATTACGATGCATTAAAATATAACTTTAAAACTAATGCATCTGCTAAATCTTTCTTAAATAGAAAAGATAAATACTTTTTCGCAAAGATAGCAAAATCGCATGAAAAGGATTTAAAAGGTTATTATGTAGCCAACTTTAAAAACGATGTCTCCTATGTAGGGGAAATGGTAAACGAAGTGGGCGAAAAGAATTATTTAAGTCATAGAAAAACACTTGAATCGCTAACGCGTGTGTTTCAAAATGATATAAATAAACTAATAGAAGAACAACCAGAGTTTGATGGCTTATTCAAAGCTGAAGATGGTCAACACCCACTGGTTATTCAACTATGGATGCAAGAAGAGATTAGTTTAGAGACTGTTGTTATTCTTAATTCCTTAATAGGGTTTATACAAAAAGAATCTAAAAATATATCAGACACATTAATTTGGCCTGATATTAAAAGAAAGATTGAAAAGTATAGTCCCTTTGTAAACTTTGATAATACAAAGATGAAACTTATTTTATTAAAAGGGTTTACAAATACCATATAATGTGGTATAATATAACTTATATTATGCATAAAGTGGATAAAACAGAAAAGGTCCTAGACCTTAATACAACGCAATACGGAGAAATATAATGTCATTTGCAAACTTAAAGAGCACACGAGGCTCATCAATCGATAAACTCGTCAAAGCTGCAGAAGCAGTATCCACAAAACCAGAGGCTAATTCATATGATGATGACAGACTTTGGAAACCTACCAGAGATAAAGCAGGAAATGGTTACGCAGTAATCAGATTCTTGCCAGCTAAGGAAGGTGAAGATTTACCATGGGTAAGATATTGGGACCACGGTTTCAAAGGTTCTACTGGATTATGGTATATCGAAAACTCCTTAACTTCTATTGGACAGCAGGACCCAGTATCGGAGTCAAACTCTTTACTATGGAACTCTGGAAGAGATGAGGATAAGCAAATCGCTAGGGATAGAAAAAGAAGATTACATTATGTAAGTAATGTTTTAATCGTATCTGACCCAAGCAATCCAGAAAATGAAGGAAAGGTCAAACTGTACAAGTTTGGTAAGAAAATCTTTGACAAAATCATGGAAGCTATGCAACCTGCTTTTGAAGATGAATCACCTTGTAACCCTTATGACTTCTGGGAAGGCGCTGACTTTAAGATTAAAATCAGAAAAGTCGAAGGTTGGGTAAACTATGATAAATCAGAATTTGCCACACCAAGTGCTTTATACAGTGGCGATGAAGCAAGACTAGAAGAGACCTATGGTCAACTTCATAATTTACAGGACTTTTTAGACCCTGCTAATTATAAAACATACGATGAACTAAAATCTAAATTAAATAGAGTATTAGGAGTCGATGCTGGACTGGCTGAAACAGACCCATTCGCAAATGTTACACCTAGTGCAGACGCACCTGGAATGACAGAGGCTGGGTCAGCAATGGATACTGCAGCTGCAGAATCTTTTGGGCAACCAGTACAAGATGAATCCGAAGAGGATACATTAAGCTACTTTGCTAAACTGGCTAAAGAAAATTAAACCTTAGGGTTTTTTTCGGAGGGGAACTGAGGTTCCCCTTTTTTTTATCTGTCGATATTAAGACTATCGGTAACAGTACTTGAATTGTTATTAATTAGAATTGTATCACCTGTCCTAACACTATCACCACCTTTTGCAATAATCGATGCACCACCACTAGATGATGTTTGAGGTATTTTAAGTATTGCATTTTCAACGGAAAGTGTATTTACTGCCATACCTTCAATTGGGCTTGGTACAGACATTGATACAGTAGCAGTACTCATATCTAATGAACCTCTTAATTTGGTTATTGTATCCACTGCTGCATCCATATCAGCTTGCATATTGGTAATACCTACAAGTTTATCTCCACCAAATCCTAAGAAACCACCTGCTGAGCCACCCTCGAATGCGAGTTCAAGTGTTTGGGCCGCGTTAAATAATTGTTTTGCAAATTTCTCTGCATTAAAATCCAAGTTTACTCTAGAGAAACTATTTAATGCATCTGCAAAGTCTTGGAATGCATCAGCACCTTTTTGCACTGTTGCGTGTTTTTCACCTAATGCAATTGCTTGGTCAATAGGGCTTTTTCCACCAGTTAAGAATTTAACAACACCTGCCTTTAAATCAGCTAATGCATTTGCGCCTTTACCACCGGCGAATGCAGCCAAACCTAAACCTAATTCAGTTAGTGCAAGAGTTGCGTTCTTGGTGGTCTGTATATCAGCACCCTGGCCAATAGTTAATAATGTTTCAACTTCTTTTTTGATATCCTCTGCAAAGTTATCACCTGCAGTAAATTTAGTAAATGCATCAGCAACTCCAGATGATGCCTTACCTACTGAAAAGGCAACAAGACCTGCAGCTAATCCACTCATTACTCCAGTAAATTTAGCAGTGTCAAACCCAATACCCTCTAATTTGGTAATAGATAGTAATGTTTCAACCTCGTCCTTTATATCTTGACCAAAATTTTTCCCTTGGAATGTGGTAACTGCATCTGCTACACCCGAAGCACCTTTACCTAAAGCAAACATCATTAAACCAACACCTAATCCAGTCATGGTCTTAACAAACTTAGTTGCATTACCTTTTTCAGCACCTGGTAAGCTATTAATTGTTAATAATGCTCTGACTTCGTTAACTATACCCTCTGCAAAATTATCACCAGCTGTGAATTTTTTAATTGCTTCAGCTGTACTTGCTCCGGCCTTACCTAAAGCAAACACAGCTAAACCTAAGCCTAATCCAGTCATTGTGGCTACGAACGCGGCTGTTCCTCCTTCACCTAGGCCAGCTCCTTCTAATTTTGTAATACCTAATAGACCTTCAACATTAGCTTTAATTTTACCTACAAAATCACTATCACCAGCAAACTTATCAACGGCAACTGAGGCGCCAGTACCAATACTTAGTGCGGCCAGACCTACACCTATTTGCCCTAGGGCAAATGCGAGGGAACCGCCATCTTTTAGCATTTCCTTATTGCCACCAGCTTGTTCATTTATGGATAAAAGACCATCAAAATTCTTTTGTATTTTATTAACATCCATATCCTCGAATGTTTTTATTAATTTTGGGGCCTGTGACATTACTGCAGCAAGTCCAAATCCTATTCCTGCTGCGGCTATACCTACACCTGAAAGAATCGCACCAATTTTACTGCTCATCATGTTACCCATGATACCTTTACCACCACCACCAGATGAATTATCACTTTTAGAGATTGGGCCTGTAGAAGATTGATTTCTCAGTTCGTCTCGAATCTCTTCAAATATACCCATTCTCTCTCTTTCAGATTCAAGGTCACCAAGCTTTTGAGAATCAATCATGTCCTGGAAGTTTTCAAAACCAAATACCGTACGCGCTTGAAAGTCATTCATGACCTTCTGCATGTTTTTCATTTCTAATAAATGTCGCCTTACATTACGACCATCAATCTCAATTTTGTCAGTCGATTTATTGTTCGACTCCATTACCTCAATTAATTTGGCAAATTCGCTTTTACCCGGCGCTGGTTTTTTTGGTGTTTCTTCCATTTCTAGTCCTTAATTATTTGCCGAATGCTTTACCAGCTTCGGATATACCAAATGACCCTAGTGTTACTACCACGAATGAAGTGTATATTGTTTCAGAAACCTTTAAGTCAATATCCCATACTAATGCTGTAACTAAATCGGTAATACCGAAAGTCATCATTAAAAAGAATGATATAAATCCTATGATTGATTTTTCATTTAAGTCATTATCATCTAAAAATAAATCCATGAATTTTCTTTTACGTGGACCTAATTGTTCTGCGGCCTTCCTGGCCTCCTCTTTCATCTCCTTGATTTGGTCCTCTTGTTCATCAAGCTTCTCAATCATAGCCATATACTTATCTAAGTCTATTTCTACTTCATTCCTACTATTATCTTGGTTCTCAGCCATTATCTTCTCCTATTTAATTTCTGAATTCTTTCGTTTTCTTCTTTAATATGCTCCTGTAGTAGAGATAAATAAATCTCCCTCTCCCACGGCACCATATCTTCTATTTCAGTTAAACTGTAATTATGATGTTGCATTAATGCAAAATTAGTTTGGTAAAAATTCTCCAAACTCTCATGCGAGAGGCTTATGTAAAAAAACTATTCAGTCCTCTTAATTCAACCTCTTGTGTTTTACCACATTTACATGCATAATCTGTTTTATAATAAACTGCAGGCACTTCTTGTAAAAACAATTGAACCTTTTTAAATTGTTCACTGCTTAAACTTTCAACAAAAGAACTAAGTTCTTCTGGTGTTTCAGTATCTGCATCGTATACATTATCGTTATCAAATATCGAATCTATACATTTCACTATTAAATCCATAACACCTTCAATAGAGTTAAGTTTTTCCATATCCATAGAACTAATTAGTTCCAATGATGGATACTTCATTTTAACTCCAACACCACTACCTTCGTCAAGTAATATTGTACGGTCTTGTTCCTGATTTATTATCACAACATCGTCAACATTAATTGATATCGGTGTAAGTTCTTTACAATCTTCTTCTTGGCATTTAATCTGTATGTTCATATTTTCACCTACAGATTTTGCTCTTAATTGTAAAAACAAGTATTCAATATCAAAGACAGTTAAAGGTTCTAAATCTTTTATATCATAACATGATAAAATGATGTCCCTCACTGCTCTACTTATTTGCATAGCATCATTTGATTCTAATGCAATCATTAATACCTTCTCCTCTTTTACAAGAAAAGGTCTCATAGTAATTTGTTCCTGTGTAGATGGTAATATAACCATATACTGGGGAACGCTCAATTTTGGCAAAGCCATAATATTCTCCTATATTATATTAATTAAGTTAGTATATCTAATACAGCCTTAATACCACCTACTGTGCTACTAGCTGGGCCTTTTAGATTGGTTAACTTATCGTAACTTAATGTTACACTCAATTCCATTGGTGCAGATTCCTGCATCTGGTCCAATTCAATACCAGTTACTGAAGTAGGAAACGCATTCTCAAGTTTCACTCCATACATTGGCACATTTTCTGCATCTAATTGTTGTATCACAACATCACATGCGAAATCTTTTTTATATCCTACTCTGTAGGTATCTAAATTAACTATTGATGATACCCAATCGTCCATCATTCTTTTTATGTAATAATCATTTGTTAGTAAAAACTTTAAAGTAACATCCTCATCTATAATTGCATAAGGAATTGGCACTACTTGTTTTTCTGACTGATAATCTATTGTTGTAACTTGTCGTCCTGGTATATTTGCACCTTGACATAATAGTGATATATCCCTTGGGTCACTGATTAAACTTTTAACACTTTGACCACCCGCAAGAACACCAATTAGTGCTGATGAGTTTAAATTAAGTAATGATTGGGTTGGTGGGGTAAATATAACATTGAATCTATTTGATTTTGCTAATCCACCTCTTTTGCCTATTACTGATTTTAATTTATCTATTGTGCTCATTAACTTCTCGCAATTTTAGTACTTTCGTTCCAGATAGCAGTTTTACTTTTCTTAATAAATTGCTCTGTTGGTAAAAATACTGCTATTTCCCAATCGGCCATTTGAACTCTGGAGAATTGAGATTTAACATGTTTACTTAAATAATGTTTAAAACATGGTTTAAATTCTTTATATTTTTTTACACCCTGTAAAAGACTGTAACGCATTTTTGTTATTCTAGTTGTTTCTCTTACCTTGGTTGGAGCTAATTTCATTAACTCATCTAAAAATTGTGCCCTGATATCTGGTCTTAAATAATGCAAGTTTAATCCATAAAATCCACCAGGTGCCGGTTCAACCATAATTGTTAATGGAAACCTATCATAGTATGGCAATGTTTTCTTAAACTTAGGGTCATAAAAATACATATACATATTACCACTAATGTTTCTTGTGGTTTTATCAAGTGCGGAGTCTTTTAATACCTTACTTCTTGATAGTGATAATTCGCCCACCTTCTTTTCAAACCATTTCTTTGAATCCTTGGTCCGTGCTGTAACACCTGCTCTCTGAGCTTGGGCTTGTAATGTATCGAATAAACTTGCCATATAATCTATTTATATGGTTTTTAGAGTACTTTGATGCCTAGATTTTTTAAAGTTTCTTCGGTCCATACCTGAAACTTCCAACCTTTATGTCTGGCAAATTGGTCGGCCGCTTCCCATTTGTCTTGATTCTTAATGTAATCTAATTGTTCATTAATATATCTTTTGGTTTTGCGTGACCTTTTCTTTGGTGGCTGTGTTTGAGCCTTAGGTTTTATTTCAATTAAATATGTTTCCTTATTATCCATTTGAATTAAAAGGTCGACATAGTACCGATGCAATTTATTATCAACTTGGTATTTGTATGGTACGACTACTTCTTCACTATTCCAGAGTTTTACCTTTGGATTAGCTTCGCACCAACGAAAAGCATTCCTTTCCCATAGAGAACGAAACACCACCTTAGTTGGATTCCCCAGATATTTATCCGGATTCTTTATTTTGTATTTCCCTTTGTAAGCCATTATAAATAAACCTATATATGTTTTATTTTATTTATAAGGGCTAGAAATGGGAAAAGAGAGACACAAGACCGATGCTAATGCAGAAATAATTAGATTTCCGTCTACTTTGGCTTCAGAGGCCGAAAAGGGTCACAATCATATTAGACTCGAGATACACGAATTACAAAATGGAACTAGGATTAATCCATTTGTGTTTCATTTATTTCAGCCTGTAGGATTTGTTGTAACTGATGGTGGCGATTATGGTACCATGGACAGAGGAGCAATGGGCGCTGGTATGAATGCCATATTACAGGGTATTGGACTTAAATCGGCTGCAGATACAGGCTTAACTCAAGCCGATTTAGTTGCGGCATCGGCCATGAATATAGAATCAATTGCTGGAGGAATTAAGGGAGTGAGTGCTCTTGCTGGCTCACTAGCTGGTACAGGTGGAAGATTAGGTGCACTGGAAAAAGGTATTGCACAAAATCAATTTACAAATGTATCATATAGCGGACCTCAGCTCCGTACCTTTCAAATGGATTTTAAATTAATATCAGAATCACAGGCAGAGGCAAATACAATACGAAGAATGGTTGATATATTAAGGAATTATTCAATGCCTGAAGCAACAGGGTCTTTATCAATACAATATCCTGCTCACTTTGAAATAGATTTTTTCAGAGGAGATAAAAAAAATACATTTATGCCATTAATTTCTACATGCCATTTAACAAGTTTAGGTACTACATATAACCAAACAACAAATATATTCCATGATGATGGCGCGCCAGTGGAAACAGATATCGCATTAACATTCCAAGAAGTGAAAACACTTACCAGACAAGATTTATATAGCGTTGAGGATGGAACCGATTTGCCTGGACTCGATGAACAGACAAGATTAGATAAAGAAGCCCAAGAAGCGTTAAGAGCCGCAACCGTACAGCCACAAGCCGGCACAGGAGAATAAAATGAGTTTTTTTAAGCAATTTCCAAAAGTAGAATACGATTTTAATCGCACAGGTGTTGTGCAGAATATGGTTGATATGTTTAGACATGTTAAACCTTTACCAGTATTTTTAGATAATGTATCGGCATATAGATTTTATGAGGTAATAAATGGAGAAAGACCTGATGTTGTATCTACAAGATTGTATGGTACTCCAGACTTTTACTGGACATTTTTTGTTGTTAATGATTTTCTACATGACGGCTATAGAGCTTGGCCTATGAGTCAAGAGCAACTTCTTAAATATATCGATAAAGAATATAATGGATTTGCAATCGAAACAAATCCAACCTCAAGTGCAGCCTTTCCTAATAGCCTAGCAGGTAGGTTTACATTAGGAGAAACAATTACAGGTTCGACATCTAATGCAACAGGGACGCTTACAAAGAAAAATATTGATATGAGTCAACTAGTAGTGCAGAATGTTACTGGTGCTTATATTGGTAGCCTTATTGGGGTTAGTAACACAATAGAAAAAATAACCGGTTCAAGTTCTGGCGATTTTGTAGATACACATAGAGTATTTAAGTATGCAGATGCACCGTATTATTACTATAGAGAAGAAGATACCAAATTAAAACAACCTGTATCAAATGCAAAACATGTTGTTGGTGGAGTTGCTGATAGTGATTTAGCCTTTGTGTCAAATAGAACACATGAATTTGAATTAAACGAAGAAAGGTCAAAAATTAGATATGTTGACCCTAACTATATTGCACAATTTGTAGATGCATTTAAAACTTCACTTAATCAATAATGGCAAATACATCAAACAGCGAACAAACAAATGCGACTAAACCAAATTCATTTGTTGTTGAAAAGGTTCATCTGTTTACAAATTTAAACTCAGCTGAACAATATGTTGATTTAACATTTATATCACAGGACATTACTATTACTGAAGGTATTTCAACAATGGGTATTTCACTTGATGTAGCAATAAGTGACGCATTAGGTGTACTTGAAGGTTATAAAATAATGGGTAATGAAAAAGTGCTTGTGCACATTTCTCGTTCTGATATTGTTTCTGGTGATAAAAAAGAATATATCCTAAATTTAAGAGTAGCTAACATTGGTAATTATTCCAGGTTAAAGGAAACAATGCAAAACTTTACTCTTACCTGTGTTTCTGATTATGTTTATAACAGTAATTTGCAAACACTTACTGGTGCATTTTCTGGGTCAATGGGAGTATCAATTAAAAATATTTGTACACAGCAATTAAAAATATCCGATACCGACCTTCAAATTAGTACTGGAACTGGAGCGGCGACTGGAGTATATCCTAGATTAAGACCTCTTTCAGCTATTAAATGGTTATTGCTTAACGCAATAGATGGAACAACACCGTTTTTCTTTTACCAGAGAATAACAGATAATAAAGTAGTATTGGAATCATATAAGGATATGGTAAATAAAAGTGTATATGATACATATAATTATGCTCCATATTTTTTAGATGATATTTCAACCAAGAAAGATTTAAAAGATGCGTACGAGGAAGAAAGGAAAAAAATCACAACACTATCATCTGATTTAAATATTTCTCAATTAAGGTCAGTTGCTGATGGGGCTTATGGTTCAACATTACATACAATTGATATTGCGACAAAAACGTATTCCAAAGAGATTGATTATAGTTATACGAGAAATGAAAAACTAAATCCTAATGATTCCATATCTGATAATATGAAATTAATGGACAGACCTATGAATAAATTCAAAGAGGGTAAAAACTTTTTTGTATCTCAAAATTCATTAGCATTTGATAAGGCTAAAAATTATAGTAGTGCGATAGGTGCTGGATATTTAAATGCCCATTCATATTTAAAAAATTTAAATACAGTAACCTTGGATATAACCATTGCTGGTGATTTTACTCTAAAATTAGGAGATAAAATTAACACACTGATTAATAGAGCTGGTTCAGATTCAAAAGAAATTCCATTTGATAATTATTTATCTGGTAACTATATAATAACAAAGATTATACATAAATTTACAAATAAATATGAAATGGTATTAACAATTCAAAAGGATTCATTTATTGAAAGCATTGATAAAATCACGGAAATAAAAAATAGGCCGAAGGTAGTATAATGAGAGCAGATGATTTTACAACACAACACTTTACTTGGTTCACAGGTATCGTTGAAGATATTAATGATACTTTAAATTTAAATAGAGTAAAGGTTCGATGCCTTGGTTATCACACTACGGATCAAAAGGTTTTACCAACAGCAAATTTACCATGGGCGACTGTAATAATGCCTGTAACATCAGCGTCTGTAAAAGGCAATGGTGGTAATCATCATTTAGAAGCTGAAGTAAAAGATAAAGATGGAAATATAACAGAAGCAGGGTCGTGGGTCGTAGGATTCTTTAGAGATGGCCCAAGTGCTCAAGACCCTATGGTTATCGGTTCGGTCGCAACACAAACAGATGGTACAAAAGATATACCAAGTGATGCGTCAGTAGATAATAAGATACATGTATCTAAAGCAGGCCATAAGATTGAAATAGATAACAAAGATGGTTCTGAAGAAATAAGAGTTACACATAAGTCAGGTTCTTATATTAAATTTTTAGAAGATGGAACTATAGAAATTAAATCATTAACTAAAACTAAAGTTATCTAATGACAACTCCTACGTTAACAATACCGCCATTAGAATGCCCGGCAGTTTTATTACCTACACCAGCTAATTTAGTAAATTATTTTAAAGGTTTAGCTTCGCACGCGTATACATACGAGATAGAAGAAATAAAAGATATACTAGAAACCTTAAAGCCTATATTCGCCCCATATGACCCTAAGTTTAAAAAAATAGAAATACAAGAAATAGAATGGGAGATACGAGTACAAGGTTTAGTTGATGAGTTTAGTACATATGTACAATCACAATTATTAAAAATTGTTGCTGACCTTGTAGCTATTGAAATAACAGTTGAAATACTTGGTATAGAAGTTGATGTTATTAAATTTGCTACTGATAGAACTTATTTAAATACAATATTTGATAGCATTGATTTAGATATCGATAATTTATATAACCTATTACCACCAGAATATAAATTATATAAAGATAAGTTTGATAGTTTAGATTTTAAAAAGAAAACGGTAAAAGATTTCTTTAAAGAAAAAGTAAAAGACTTTCAAACTGGCAATTTTATACAGGGATTACAAGATTTAGGATTAGGCTTTACTTTACCAACTGACCCAAGAGCAGCTGCTAAATTAGCTATTCAAGCTATTATTGCTGATGAGAAAAAAGATATAGAACAACAAATAGAAGATTTAAAAAATATACAAATAGGGCCATTTAATATAGAACAAATATTAGGTGGTGAAATAACTGAAAAGGTAGAGATATCAGAATTTCAAAGAGATAGATTAATAAAAAAATTAATTAATTTTGCTCAAGATTATTTTGCGTATCTACTTAAAGAAGTACTCTCTAAAATGACTAC
>Ga0315321_10001958_pt1 | contig 15970 bp, 16 predicted proteins | sample M180m21515metaG_FD_203464 | JGI IMG/M metagenome (GOLD analysis project Ga0315321, IMG submission 203464) | Ammonia-oxidizing marine archaeal communities from Monterey Bay, California, United States - M1 80m 21515 | ecosystem: Environmental > Aquatic > Marine > Intertidal zone | place: USA... | reverse complement strand
GGCCTCTTCAAAGAAGCCCTGCAAGGCCGCAAAACCGGGTTCACCGGCAAGGTCGCGATCCATCCGGACCAAGTGGATGTGATCAACAAGGCTTTCGCACCGACGGAGGACGAAATCACCTTCGCGCACCGTGTTATCGGCGCGTTCAAGGATAAGGGCGGATCCGGCACCGTTGGTATGGATGGCAAAATGCTGGACATGCCGCATCTGAAGCAGGCGCGGACAGTTCTAGCGATGGCGGAGCGCAATTAGACCAACGAAGCGAACTATTGACCTGTTTCACCGCCAGTAGAGCCCCGCTGGCTAGAAGTCGGTCGTGCTGCGATGCAAGGCATCGCGAACGGGCGGCGACGACGTCCAGCGGGGCTCTACTGGCGGCCCGAAGGGTGGCGCTTATCCAATCCGTGCCAGCGTCGTGCTGCTTGCCCGATGCCCCACATCGCGCTACGCAACACTCCTTGTCACGGATTGGATAAGCGCCATGAAACAGATCAATAGTTTGCGTCGTCGGTCACATGCCTGAAGCCGTCTCCTTCGACGCCACCCGGCCTTGGACGAAAGAACTGCCGAACGGCACTGCCGTCCAGGTGAGGGAATTTGATTTCGCCGGGCCTTTCGCCGGGCGTGACCCAGCGTCGAAGGTGGATGGGCCGCAGTGTTTCCGTGTTGAACAGCCGCCAGGGTCCGTCGTTGAGACGCACTTCCATGTGGCGGATGAATTTCAGCTTGTTGCCCTTGGCGGCGGCCGGTTGGGGCGGCACGGGCTAACGCCGCTCTCCATCCACTATTCCGGCGCCTATACGCCCTATGGCCCGATCGTGGCGGACGCGACCGATGGCGTCGTCTATTTCACCTTGCGGCCTAGACGGGATGCGGGCGCGCTCTTCCTGCCGGCTGATCGGGAGAAGATGAAACCGACGGCCAAGCGCTTCTTTATGGCGGAACAGAATGAAGGCGTGATTGCGTCTCCAGCCCTTGCCAACCTGGAAGCACCAAGCCTGGTTGCAGCCTATGGGCCGGATGTGACGGGTGCCGCTGCATGGCGTGCTACGCTTGGCCCCGGTCAACGGCTGACGCCACCAAAACCGGCAGGCGACGGCTACTTCATCGTGGTCGCAGCTGGGGGCTGGGAGCATGGCGGCGCTATCCTGCCGCAATGGTCTTGCGCGTTTGCCGGTCAGGGGGAAACACCCCTGGAGCTTTTGGCTGGTCCCGATGGCTTGGATGCGGTCATTCTCCAATTCCCAGAACATGCAAGCACGATTGAGACAGCATCTCCAACAAGCGCTGACGCACATGAATGCCCGCTCTGTGGGTTTGTTTATGACGCTGCGGCAGGCCTGGAAGAGGATGGCATACCCGCCGGTACGGAGTTCGCAGATTTGCCTAGCGACTGGACCTGCCCAAATTGTGATGCAGCCAAAACCGATTTTGAGGCACTTTCCTGATATGACCGATTACACGTTTGACGGCCCCGAACCCGACTTTTCACCGAAGCCCGCCCGGTTCACACCGCCGCCAGGATCGGTCGATTGCCATTGCCACGTCTTCGGGCCCTTCGATCAATTCCCCTATGCGGAAGATCGCAGCTATACCCCGCCCGCTTCCGTGCTGGCGGATTATCAGGCAATGCTTGCCGCGACCGGGCTGGAACGCTCTGTCATGGTGCAACCGAGCGTCTATGGTTTTGATAACCGCGCGAGCTTGGATGCGATGCGCCGAATGGGCGACAAGATGCGCGGCGTGATGGTCGTACCAAGTGACGTGACTGATGCTGTTCTGCAGGACATGCATGACGCAGGCGCACGCGGCCTCCGCTTCAATGTCGACCTAAAAGGCGGCGTTGGCTTTGCTGACTTGGATACACTCGCTGCACGGATTGCGCCTATGGGCTGGCATATCCAAGTGTTCGCGAAACCATCGACTTTCCTGGAAGCAGCGCACCATCTGGAAGCCCTGCCCTGTGATGTCGTAATCGACCATATGGGCCATGTGCCAGCAGCTGATGGCGTGCATGATTTGGCATTCCAGCGGCTGTTAGCAATGCTGCGGGACGGTCGGACTTGGGTGAAAATATCCGGTGCCTACCGGATATCGGCTGAACCGCCTCCCTATTACGACGCCCTGCCCATGGCACGCGCGCTGATCGCTGAAGCACCAGACAAATGCCTATTCGGAACAGACTGGCCGCACCCTAACTTCACCGGCTCAATGCCGAACGACAGCGCGATGCTGAATTTCCTGGATGACGCCAGCCCAGACGCGGAAACCCGTGACCGGATTCTATTGGACAATCCAGTGAAGCTGTACGGGTTTTAGGCTGGAGGCTTTTCCTGGGTCACCGGTTCTTCGTCGTCATCTTCCGCAATAGACTCGATAGTGGCGACAGTCTGCGCCATGACGCTGGCATCAGCAAACTCGCCCCGCTCTTCCTCAGACACTGATTCGTTCCTCGTCATACGATAGACAGTAAAACAAATCAGAAGCACGTGGATTGACGCTGTGAAGAGAAACAAGCTTGATTGGCCCCAGGCTGACATTGCAGCAGAGGCCAGCATTGGCCCGATGGCAGCACCAATAGCAAATGTCAGCAGCAGGCCACCCGCCGCTTCGACAAACCCATCTTGCTCCACCATGTCATTCATGTGCGCAGCAGAAAGTGCATAGAGTGGTAGCGCAAAAGCGCCGAAGACGAATACGCTCGCGAGCCTGGCCGCTTCAGACGTATCGCCGAAAACAGCCGCGCCCACGCCGCCCAAGATTGAACCGAAACTAGCGAAAATGATGACGCGGCGACGGTCCATCTTGTCAGATGTGCGGCCAAGCGGCCACTGGCCAATAGCGCCAGCCAAGGCGCCAATCGCCATAAAAATCGCCGCCGCCTGCGCGCTTCCGCCTGCTTTCTCCGCAAACACAGGCCCCAACGACCAGAACGGCCCATTGGTCAACCCAACCGCCAATACGCCAATGACGCCAACCGGCGAAAGCTTATACAGCTTAACTAGGCGCACTCGTACATTGGCAGGCGGTGATGGCTGCTCCGACTTGGTCATCGCCAGCGGGACAGCGGCAACGGAAACCAGAATCGACGCCAAAGCAAACAGCGAGAATGCCTTCGGATCATCCAGCGTGACGAGCAATTGGCCAAGGCTAACCATGCCCAAATTCACAACGATATACACGGAGAATACGACGCCCCGGGTCTCATTCGTCGCTTTCTCGTTCAGCCAACTTTCGATAACCATGAATAGAACAGCGAAGCAGATGCCAGTGACAAACCGCATACTTTGCCAGACGGTAGGATCAATAAAAAGCGGGTGTATCAGCGCTGCTGCGGACGCAATCGCGACCATGGCTGCAAATGTCCGAATGTGCCCGGCGCGCCGGACCAGCGATGGTCCAAAAAAGCAGCCCAATCCGAAGCCAATATAATAGGCAGCACCCAAGCCACCCAAGGCAAGCGGCGTAAAGCCTTCAAGGCTGGCGCGGACTGGCGCCAAGGTGTTTTGCAAACCATTACCCGCTAAAAGCAGGGCGACGCTTAACAGTAGAGCAGCCACAGGGGCCAATGCGCGGATCATTAAGCGGCGCTCCAACAGGACGCAGGTTGATCGATTTGCGCACCCTCTATCGTCAAACCATCATGGCGTCCAGCGCCAAATGCGTCACATCAACGACAATGGTCCTGCGGAGCCTAGGCCAAGGCGCGTCGTCTCTGTCTCGATCACGACATCGGTTGTGACATTGCCCAAGTTCACGTCTGGTCCGAACGTCTTCACCAGGAATTTCTTGCCCGCGTAGATTTGCACCGTTGTCGAGCCGACGCGCGGTGTGGAAAGTTCGAACATGCATTTGCTGACATCGACATTGTCTTTCAGCATCAGAATAAGGTCTTCGTTTGGAATGCCGCCCGGCATCAGTTCCTGGCCTTCAATCATCGCCAACTCGGCACCGGTCGCCAGTAAATCCTTCACTTGCCGCACCAATTCGGCGTGATCCGAACTATCCCGCTTGTCGCCAACCTCACCGACCGGCACCAGGCCTGCGTCCTGGACCATGCGGATCATCCGGTCGCGCACGCCATCACCAAGCTCAACGACATTGTCGGAAATCTCGATCATGTCGAAACCGACTGCGCGGGCTTCCTGAAAATGCGCAGGCAATGCATCAACGCCCATTGTATGCAGCACATATTCCTGCATTTGCCCGCCAAGGAACGGGCGCACCTGGTGGCGCCGCAGCAATTGCAGCTTCTCCACAAGATGCGCGCGCGGGAACAGCCGGGCTGTGCCTGTAGCGACTTTAAAGATATCGATGTAGTTGCCAGCAACGCTCAACAGACCTGCCATCCCGTCAATGGACATTTGATAGTCCGTCACCATGGTCAACCCCGAGGTGCGGGGCTTTTCCATGCTGCGACGCGGATCTAGCGGAATATCGGGAAACGCCGTGATCAAAGCCATAGGCGACCTCACTCTGCGCCATCAAGCCATAAGCACTAGCGCTTGCGGCGCGGGCCGCCGGGACCGTCGTCATCGAACAGTTCAGCCAATTGCTCCATCATTGCACCGGCCAATTGGTCCGCGTCGAAAATGGTGACGGCGCGGCGATAGTAGCGCGTGACGTCATGGCCGATGCCGATAGCAACGAGCTGGACCGGAGAGCGGGTTTCGATCATTTCGATCACATCCCGCAAATGCCGTTCCAGATAATTGCCTGGGTTCACGGACAGCGTTGAATCATCCACCGGCGCACCATCAGAGATCACCATTAGAATGCGGCGATCTTCGTGGCGGTTGACGAGCCTGTCATGCGCCCAAAGCAGCGCCTCACCGTCAATGTTTTCCTTGAGGATGCCTTCGCGCAGCATCAGCCCCAAGTTCTTCCGCGTCCGGCGAAGCGGCGCGTCGGCTTCTTTGTAAACGATATGGCGCAGATCATTCAGGCGGCCCGGGCTTGGTGGCTTACCAGCAGACGCCCATTCCTCACGAGATTGACCGCCTTTCCAGGCGCGGGTGGTGAAGCCCAATACTTCCGTCTTTACGCCGCAACGCTCCAACGTGCGGGACAGGATATCCGCGCACATGGCTGCGACCGTAATCGGGCGGCCGCGCATGGAGCCTGAATTGTCGATCAGCAGCGTGACGACCGTGTCTTTAAAATCAGTCGATTTCTCCTGCTTGTAGGAGAGTGACAGCAGCGGGTTCGAGACGATGCGGGCAAGGCGTGCACTATCCAGCAGGCCTTCTTCCAAATCGAAATCCCAGGACCGCGTTTGCTGCGCCATCAATTTCCGCTGCAAGCGGTTGGCGAGGCGCGTGACGACGCCCTGCAAGCTGGCAAGCTGCTGATCCAGGTGACGACGGAGGCGTACGAGTTCTTCGGCGTCGCAAAGCTCTTCCGCTGGCACAACTTCGTCGAATTCTTTGGTAAAGGCACCATAGATCTGGCGTTGATCCAATGCCGGATCAAAGTTCGGGCGGTTCTGTGGCGTGGAATCACCCGCTTCTTCGTCGCCCATGCCCGCCATCATTTCGGCGTCGCCTTCCTCTCCGGACATATCGTCCGTTGATTCCTGGCTCGAATCGTCGAAATCACCGTCGGCGGCCATTGCTGCGGCGCTATCGGCGTCTGCGGCTTCAGACTCGGCGTCTTGTTCCTGGTCGTCGCCATCTTCATTGGCGTCGCCGTCTTCGTTGTCGGAGGACTCGCTCTCCTCCAGCATCTCAATATCGTAGAGCAGCTGGCGAGCGACTTCAGCGAACGCCGCCTGATCGTCCACATTGTCCCGAAGCTTAGCGAAGGTATCGCTGGCCTTAGCCATCAATTCTTCCCGCCAAAGCGAGACCATGTGTTCCGCTTCTGCTGGCGGCGCTTTGCCAGTAACGGCTTCACGGGTTAGCAGAGACAGCACTTCGGCCAAAGGCGCATCGGCCCGCTCAACCACACGGGAATAGCCCTGGCGGCGGCAGCGCTCCACCAGCGCATCATCCAGATTACCGGAAACACCATCCATCTGCATCGAGCCAATGGCTTCGCAGCGCGCTTGCTCGACAGCATCGAACGCCTGGCGGGCCGGGCCGCCGGGCGGGCGACCTTCCACATGGGCGTCTTCATCATGGTGGCGAAGCTTCATGGCGAGCGCATCGGCCTCACCACGTAGAATCGCGACTTCACCCGGTGGCAGATCGCGCGACGGGGTGGGCAGTCGCGCAGTGCGCCCATCCGTCGTTGCGTTTTCCGGCCCAAAGGTGACTTCCAATTCCCGCACGGCGGAGAGCGCCCGTAAGGCCGCTCCCGTATTGCGCTTGAACGCCTCGTTTGGCGCTTCCGCGTCAGCCATAACTGCGCCTCAGTTTTCGGATCAGGATGTGCGTTGCAGGCCGGAGAGTGCCGATTCAGGCAGCTCTTCGCCAAAGACGCGCTGATAGTATTCCGCAACGACAGAGCGTTCTGACTCGTCGCACTTATTCAGGAACGTCAACCGGAAGCCGAGCGCGCGATCATTAAAGATGCGCGCATTCTCCGCCCAGGTAATCACCGTACGCGGCGACATAACCGTGGAGAGATCACCGGACATGAAGCCATTCCGCGTCAATTCCGCGAGGCGAACCATCTTGCTCGCCATTTCGGCGCCGACAGTATCCTGCAGGTGCGGGGATTTCGCCTGGACGATCTTCACTTCTTCCTGGTGCTCCAGATAGTTCAGAGCGACGACGATATTCCAACGGTCCATCTGGCCTTGGTTGATCTGCTGAACGCCATGATACAGACCCGTCGTATCGCCAAGACCAACCGTATTAGCAGTCGCAAACATGCGGAAATGCGGGTGGGGGCGGATGACGCGGTTCTGGTCAAGCAGTGTGAGCTTGCCTTCAACTTCGAGCACGCGCTGGATGACGAACATCACGTCCGGGCGGCCAGCATCATATTCGTCGAACACGAGTGCAGTTGCGTGCTGCAGCGCCCAGGGCAGCATGCCTTCGCGGAATTCTGTCACCTGCACGCCGTCGCGCAGGACGATGGCATCCCGACCAACCAGATCAATACGGCTGATGTGGCTATCCAGGTTAATGCGGATGCAGGGCCAGTTCAGGCGGGCCGCGACCTGTTCAATATGGGTCGATTTACCCGTGCCATGATAGCCTTGCACCATCACGCGGCGGTTATAAGCAAACCCGGCCAGAATGGCGATTGTGGTTTCAAAATCGAAGTGATAGTCGGCGTCGAAATCCGGCACATAATCGCTGGTTTTGCTATAGGCCGGGACCATCATGTCAATGTCGAGGCCGAAGACCTCACGGACAGAAACTTCAGTATCCGGCGAGGCGGTAACGCCTGCGGCTTCGATCATCATATTCGGGGCAGCGGTCATGTCGGGTCTATCCAGCAAGTAACGGGTCGGGAGCGCCATTGCGCTTTCGGGGGCGCTTTCTCGGGCGCGTCAGGGATTTATATCAGGCAATGGTAGAGAACCAACCAATGCATCTTTCAACACCTTATACGCTTCGTTCACAGTTTTTAATCGGTCTTCAGCCGCCCGGGAGCCACCATTTGCATCCGGGTGCCAAAGCTTCACCAGGGTCTTATAGCGCAGTTTCAGTGCATCTAAATCGAAATCGTCGTCTAAGTCCATGGTCTGCACGGCCCTCGCTTCATCACTTCCGGGCGGAAAGCGGGAAACATGGGCATGGGCGCCGCCTGTGGGCGCGGCACCGAACACACCGAGCGGATCATCAAACCCGGCAGGCGATGTAGTAAAACTTGGCGTTTTATCGCCGAACGTCCATGTGGGCCGCCTCCAGGTCACGTCCAACCGCCGGTCCGCATCAATCTGATCCGCAGACATCCCAGCATAATAATCCCAGTTGGCATTGTAGGCGCGCACATGCTCCAAACAGAACCGCCGATAGGGCCTGGGATGCTCACGGCTACGGGGGGCCGGAAAGCTGCCCACAAGCTCACACCCCGGCGCTTCGCAAGCGCCAGCGTCCGCATCATCCGCTCCAGCGCCTGGAAAAGGCGGCAAAGCAGGCTGGAAATTCCGTTTCCGCATGAGAGAGATTATGGCGCCACAGGCCCTCCAAGACAATTGGCGGCGGTAGGGTTAGCGATAATCAGTGACAAAATAACTAGAACGTTAATTGAACATATGCATGATAATTTCCGTATAGAACAAATACGATATACAGTAGATCGCGATGCTGACGAGAACACCCAAACAGCCCAAACCACAACAATCATCTTTCGATACGCTTTTCGAGGAATTCGGCGAGACACCGCCTTGCGACATCCGGCCTCCCAGCGAGCGCAATGATTACCTGCAATCGTCTGTTGGCAAAGATCGCGCTAACCGCCGGGAGGACGTTGCAACCGCCGCCCGCGTGATGCCGGAAATCGGGGATATTTCCCGCAAGGACGCTGCAATCAACGGTGATTTGATGCCAACATTCGAAGCAGGCGTCGAGCGCATGCAGGCGCGCGCAAAGCGGGATAACCCCGATGTTACGGTAGACCGTGTCTATGGCCCCCAAACGCAAGCAATCACCCTTGAAATCGAACGTCCGAAGGCCCGCACTCGCCGCGCTGAAATCAACGCTGGCATCGGGAACCTGCTACTTGAGCCGGGCGAACACCCGCCCGCCCCGAAACCAATAACAATCGATGCCGCGGCAGCCAAACAACTAATCCAAAACCAGCTTGCCGTGCGCAGAGCAGAACAACCCGAACCCGCGACGACAGCGCCAGTCGCCACAAAGGACCCCGCAGTTCTTCCTACGGGCGGGCGCTGTCGCGTCGGCAAATACGTCAATTGACGAGCCGGTTTTGCAGCTTAGCTCTGCCTTGATTGAGACCATTTCACAAACATTAGAAGCAGAGGCCGACGTTGATTTGATGTCCGGCGGGGAGGGCAAAAACCTCCTCAGGGGCGGCGCGGGCGCTGACGTGCTGCAAGGCAGTTAGAGCGAAGATCAGGGCGCTGAGTCTGCGACAAAGCCTGAAGACCCAGTAATTCCCACCCTACGACCGGGGTCAGCTTCCTACGACGACCGATTTGCAAGCGCGCAATCCGCAATGGACCGTTTGGCTTATCTTGTGGACGCCGGATTTGAGACGGAGATGATTCGGGATGCGCTTGATAATGCGGCAGAAACAGCCGTAGACGCGCTTTATGCCTTGGATGCAGCAGACCGCGCCAAAAAAGTTGACGTGTTGCGCCTGGAACTGCGGACTCTCGTTAATTTAACCGGCGACACTCTAAACTGGGGCGAGTGGACGAAGTTCAACAAGCGCTTGCGTTCAGAAAAGGCGCGGTTGGATACCGGACGCACTGCGCATGGCTTAGAAATTCGGAAAACTGGCGACGGGTATGATGTGCTCGATGCCAAACATACGGAAATCTTCACGCTGCCAAAGTTTGCTGGTTCCGCAATCGCGCCCGACCCGAAACGCTATGCACCGCGCCTGTTGCTGCTGCGGGAGGCGCTCGCAGCTGAGAATCCAGACGCATTGCATGACCGCGCTTCGGCGCTGCTGCACGCTATCGCGGAGAATGAACACAGCATTGGCGATGGCACGCTTGTTTTCGGCGCGGCACAGGCGCGCGCCGGAGCGCTTGTCACTTGGTTGAAACGCCGCCAAACGGCTGAGACGCCAGAAGCGCGCCAGAAAGCCGAGAACGGAATCCGCGTGGTGCTGTTTGCAGAGGCTGATCCCGGAAATCGATTGGCCGCTTTCGGCTTAGATGTGGCGCCGATCATTGGCAACCTCCGCAGCGGCGAAGGTGCGATTGAAAGCGCCGATGAAGTCCAAAAAGCGCTTGACGAAGGCCGGTATATGGGTGCGACGGGCGCAGCGTTCTGGACGGCGCTCGACAGCCTAGGGGCGTTGACCGGCATCGGTTTGGGCAAAGCCGCAAAGGCCGCCGCACGCGAGACCCCGGTGGCCAGTCGCTATATTGCAAGGCATGATCTGTGGCGCATGAAACGCTACGGCGAAACTGGCCTGCCGCCAATAAACGCCGAAGCGATCATGGGCCCGAAATATTGGAACCGGCTAACCAAGGACGAGAAATCCTACTTGATCGGAATTTTGCCAAACGCCAAGGGAATTGTCGGCGAAGAACAAGCCAGGGTCAGCCTCAAAAAAGCGAAGGCCATCGGCGAGAGAGGCCTTAAATCCAAGGAAGGAGTGGGACGGAGGGCAACAAAGGTCGAAATTCTGCCGCAACACAGACGCAACGTCAAAGACCCCAAAGTCCGCTACTACGACGAAATCTTAGACGTCGCAGCGCTTAAACGCTCGCTTGGAAAATTTTTCAGGCCCCTTCAAACGCCAGGAAAACGAACACTGGTTGAGATAAAGACAGACGCGGCACAAGGGAAAACCCGTCAAAGATGGGCTGACGGTGTGGTGAAAAAAGAGCTCGATGACTATAGAGCGAATTAACTCCTCGTTCTGCGTATGCCTTATGACGATGTTTCAAAAGCGGTATTGCGCAAGAAAGTACTCGAATGGATGCGCAATCCCGAAGGGGCAGACATGAAGCGGGTCCAAGGTGAATATAGAACCCGGAAAGGCAAGAAAGTTGTTTGGGCGGAAAAGCAGATGACTGACCTCGTCAATTCAGTTGATCGCAGCTTGGCCCGTCAAGCTCTGCGAGGCTACACCCCGACTATCGGCTCGTTCATAACCGGGTTGGCCATGCGTATGGCGGCGCAAGCTGACGAATAAGGGACTATGGTGGTGGTGCGTAGCGTTCCTTGAGCACGGCCGCCAACACCGTCAATTTGGCAGCCAATTCCGCCTTACCTGTGATGACGACGGCGATCCATTCTTTAACGCGAGCTGGGTCGTCGCTGTCTCTCAGTTTGAAGTCCCTTATTTGAGACTTCGTCGGCGGTGTCCCTATGTTGGAGTTCGCAACCTCAACCATCTCACGAACTGCCTCCCATCGTCCGGAATAGGCCAACGCACACATATGCTGCGCTTGGCCGCCGCGGCTATACCCGCTGTACTCATCCATAAAGGCGACTTTGTCCGTCCGCGTGCGCTCACGCCAGGGCACGACATATTCGTCGAATTTCTCGAGGGAAAGTGCGGCGCAGCCTTCCCAATCTTCCGCCGCGAGCCAATCACCGTCATCAGTCGTAAGCCGCGTCTTCATGCTTTCCGGTTTGCGCATTAGTTTTAGTCTAGGCCAGATGATCGTCCATGGGCGGATGAGCGTTATGCGATCATCCAGCCGAAACTCTTCGCGCTGTTCGTGCCTGCGCCAAGCACCAAGCGCCGTCTTAAAAACGTGGCAAGGCCGGGGCTTGTCGCTGACATTGGAGCCTCTCTGAGGAAGCCCATCCATGAACGCTTCAAAATCTTTATCGAAGATGCCTAGTTCGTCATAGAGCTTCAGCCCGTCTGAGCGGAAAATAACGTATTCCGCAAAGCGTTCGTCCTCACGCAGATACAGCCGGCCCGATTTCCGCCGGAAACCGAGCTCCTGAATGCGTTCTCCAATCCCAGCATTGATCGCTCGCGTCGCAGGCTTAAGTTCACGCGCCATTGCTCCAGTCGCTTGCTTTCATGATTCCCACTTAGTAACGCCCTTGCCTCCAGCATTGCCCCCTAAAGATAAATCTACTCGAACAATGACGGCGTGATGGGCGTAGGACAGAGCGGCCCACCAGTTGCCCCACTAAGCACTTCCCTCAGCAGCGCCACCTGGGAACAGAGTAAAAACTTATTGTGAATTGTCCACTGGCCTGGAATGCGACGGCCTGCGCTTCAGGCGGGGCCGCTATGAGCTAGCCCGTAGCCAGCGGCGTGGCAGGCGTACGATGAACCGGCCTTTCAATTGCCCCGCTGAGCGTTTCCCTCAACCGCGCCGACGCCTTACACTCTATATACTTATACGGCAGCGATCAATGGGATACTACTCAGAACGCGGCAGGTAAGGTTGACGGCGCGGCAGGCGTGCTTCGCCGGCCTACCGGTCGCCCCGATGAACGATTCCCTTATCAGCGCCGCCAGTGAACGTATCAAAAACACTTAGCCTAACTGTCAACCTGCCTCACCGAACTCGCCGCCTTAACTTAACTGCGCCGCCTTGCGCCCTCCCCTATTTCGTCTAACGTTCGCGCTCTAATCGAATTGAGGGGAAATCTTCGTGGCTAAAAAGCGGATTATGGTGCAGATGCCGTTGTCGGACGGGATACAGTCTGTGTTGGCAGGGAGGGACGATGTGGAGGCGGTGCGGTTCACCGAGCTTTCCGAGAACAACATCCTGCAGCATGTGGGCGAGTATGACGCCGCGATCATGGGCGTCGCCCCCTTCACCGAGCGCATTATCGGCATGGCGGACAAGATGCAGATCGTCTCCCGCCACGGCGTTGGCTATGACGCGATTGATGTGCCTGCCCTGACCAAGGCTGGCATCCCCTTGTCCGTCGTCGGCATCGCCAATTCCGTGACGGTGGCCGAACATGCGCTGTTCTTCATGCTGGCGCTCGCGAAACGCGCCGTGCTGTATGACCGGGAAGTCCGCAAAGGCAATTGGGATATCCGCTATGACGCGCCCGCCTATGACCTGGCGGGCAAGAGAGTGCTGATCCTCGGTTATGGCCGGATCGGCCGTCGCCTGGTGCCGATGGCGAAAGCTATGGGCATGGATGTGCATGTGCATGACCCTTACGTCATCCAGGATGCGCTCGTCACTGCTGGCGTAACGCCAGTTGAAGATTGGCGCGCGACGCTGCCGGAGATGGATTTCCTCTCCGTCAACTGTCCCAAGAACGAAGAAACCAATAGCATGATCGGCACCGCGGAATTGGCTTCGATGAAGCCGACCGCCTATGTGGTCAACACGGCCCGCGGCAATATTATTGAAGAAAAGGCGCTGTATCAGGCGCTGAAAAACAACGTAATTGCCGGTGCGGGCATTGATCCATTCGTGGTCGAACCTGCAACGCCGGATGAGCCGCTGTTTGAGCTTGACAACATCATTGTCTCCCCCCATTCCGCCGGCGTTACCAGAGAAAGCCTGTTCCGCATGGGAGCCGTCGCCGCCCAGAACGTGCTGGACTGCTTCGACGGTAAACTGAACCCAGATAACGTGATCAACAAGGAAGTCCTGAAATGAGAGCCAATTTCGTTAAGCAACGCTGGCAGGCGGGCGAAGCCTGTGTGAACGGCTGGTGCGCCATTCCAAACAGTTTTTCGGCGGAACTGATGGCTCATTCAGGATGGGACAGCTTAACAATCGACCTGCAGCACGGCATGGCGGACTATCAGACCGCCGTCACCATGCTGCAAGCCATCTCGACAACAGACGTGCCGCCATTGGCCCGCGTGCCTTGGTTGGAGCCGGGCATCATCCAGCGCATGCTGGACGCTGGGTCTATGGGCATCATCTGCCCGATGATCAATTCGGCTGACGAAGCTGAGAAATTCGTTGGCGCCTGCAAATATACCCCACTGGGTTATCGCTCCAGCGGCCCTGTGCGCGCAGCAATCTATGCCGGTGCGGACTATATCGCCAACGCCAATGACGAAATCCTGGCCATCGCCATGATCGAAACCATGGAAGCGATTGAAAATCTGGACGCTATCCTCTCCACCCCTGGCCTGGACGGCGTGTATATCGGCCCGACCGACTTGGCGCTGACCATGGGCAAACCGCCGGTTCTCGACCCAACGGACGCCGACGTCGTCGCAAATATCGAGAAAATTATTGATGCAGCGAACGCGAAAGGCCTGGGCGCTGGTATCCACTGCGGATCCCCCGAATACGCGGCGAAGATGATCGCGCGCGGGGCCAAACTGGTCACAATCGGCTCAGACGGGCGGTTGTTACAGTCCGCAGCGCAAGCCGCTGTCGCCAAGTGCAAAGGGGGAGCACCCGCTAAAGCAGGCGGCGGAAGCGCTTACTAAAAGCAGAAATAGGCGGAAATTTTCCCACCAAAATAGGTGCGACGGGGATATTTGTCACATCTGCACGGATTGGTTTGCGAATCTACACTTTTTTGTCGCAAGACTTGCTATCGGGCCTGCAAGAGCCGATATGAGAGATGCTATCGCTCGCCTAGGGAACTACGGACCGCCTTTCGTCGGCCCTCTGGTCTTTCTATTCTGACCGAAATGCCAAGGCTCCGGCATACTGCGCAGGGCCCGAACAGAAGGAAACACGGACATGTCTACAGGCACCGTGAAATGGTTCAACGCAACTAAAGGCTTCGGCTTCATCGAGCCTGATGAAGGCGGCAAAGACGTATTCTTGCACATCTCCGCAGTGGAGCGCGCAGGCGTCCAAAGTCCGAACGAAGGCCAAAAAATCCAGTACGATATGGAAACTGGTCGTGACGGTCGTACGTCGGCTGGCAACATCAGCTACGTCTGATTATGCTGACGCTCTGAATGGCGCTTTTGGTGCCTATCAGATAAGCCCCCGCCTAGCGCTTCAAGCGCTGGCGGGGTTTTTTGTTTGCAGGTGCCTTAACGCTTTACAAAAGTGCCAGAACTGCATCCGCGAACGCGTCCGGCGCTTCCGCCGCTAGATTATGGCCGATATGCGCCAATAAGCGTCTTTCATACGGGCCACTGAACCGCTTCGCCGCATAATCCTCATCCGGCACAGGGCCGGCGACGCCATCTGCCAAACCTTCCAGATTGATCGTCGGCACCGTGATCACAGGTTTCTTGGCCAATTGTGCTTCAATCTCCGCATAATCAGGATCAGCCGCAACATAGCCGTAGCGCACGCGGTAGGAATGGATAACCACATCAACGAAATCGGGATTGTTGAATGCAGGGCCGGACTTCTCGAATGCTGCATCATCGAAAGCCCATTCCGGCGACCATAGCTGCCATAGCTGCTTAGCAAACGCTTGTCGATTAGCAGCAAGTCCAGCCCGGCCGCGTTCCGTATGGAAGTAATATTGGTACCAGTAGCGGTGCTCAGCTTCCGGTGCGGCAGGCTTCACTGATGCGGCGATGTTCTGGATATTGTATCCGCCGCCAGATACCAGTCCCCGTGCACGTTCAGGCCACAGTGCTGCAACGATACAAGCGCCGCGCCCGCCCCAGTCAAAGCCGCCGAGAACCGCACTTTCAATCTCCAATGCGTCCATGAACGCGACCAAATCAGCGCCAAAAGCACCCTGCTGGCCAGATCGCATCGTGTCGGCGCTAAGAAACCGCGTCGGACCATAACCACGCATAAACGGCGTTAGAGTGCGGACTCCTTTCGCCGCAAGCTGCGTCGTCACTTCATCAAAGCAGTAAATGTCGTATGGAAACCCGTGCATCAAGATCGCCAACGGACCATTGCTCGGCCCCAGTTCCGCATAGGCGATCTCAAGCCTTTCCGTCTGGATAGTTTTTAAATTAGCAGTCATCAACGCAACACCCCCAACAGCCCGCGCACCAACTCGCGGCCAAGGCTGCGGGCAACGGAACGCGCGGCGGATTTAGCAGCCGTTTCAATCACAGAATCGCTCCGGCTATACCGTTTGCGCCGTCGGTTGGCTGCGCGTTCTACCTTTTTTCGCTCTTCAGCTTCCAAGGCCTTAGGGCGCGCCTCTGCTTCCGCCTTCTCACCTGCTTCAGCCGCCGCTGCTGCATTATTAGCACGGGCCAGCAGGATTTCGAATGCGCTTTCCCGGTCCACCTCTTTCTCGTAGCGGCCCGCGACTGGGCTCGCATCCATCACCTTTTTGCGTTCACTTTCCGTCGCCGGACCAAGGTCGGATGTCGGCGGGCGTATAAGCGAGCGCTCAACAATACCGGGCCTGCCTTTTGCATCCAAGAGCGACGTCAACGCCTCACCAACGCCAAGCTCTTTGATGACATCAGCCGCATCAAAATTTAGGTTCTGGCGGAAAGTGTTCGTAGCCGCTTTCACAGCCTGCTCATCGTGTGGGGTAAACGCACACAGCGCATGCTGCACCCGGTTACCAAGTTGGCCCGCACATCAGGT
>Ga0315321_10001954_pt1 | contig 15988 bp, 12 predicted proteins | sample M180m21515metaG_FD_203464 | JGI IMG/M metagenome (GOLD analysis project Ga0315321, IMG submission 203464) | Ammonia-oxidizing marine archaeal communities from Monterey Bay, California, United States - M1 80m 21515 | ecosystem: Environmental > Aquatic > Marine > Intertidal zone | place: USA... | reverse complement strand
GCTGGCGCGGGGGCGATTGCCGGTGGGGGTGGGGGCGGACCGGTGGGTTGTGTCGTGGCGGTACCCAGTCCGGGGATCATCGGCGGGGGCACCGAGCCGCCATCGGGGTCTCGGCGGGGAGGGGTCGGACGCTTGCGGGCCTGACGCTGAGCGGCGATGCGCGCAAGCAGGGACTGCACCGACGACTTGCCCGGGCCCTCGTCGCCACTGCTCGTCGGCATGGGGACCGTCGGCGGCGGTGCGGATGGCGGCTCGAACGACGGGGGATCGGCAGCGATCTCGACCATGGCCGGAACCACGGTAGGCGGCGGGACGCTCACGCCGAGCACAGGAGGAGGTGGGGTGCCGATGACGGGAACGCCGGGCGCAGGTGGCGGCGGCGGAGCGAGTGGGGTCACCGGTGGGGGTGCGGTGGGTGCTTGAGCGGACTTCTTCTGGGCCCTGAGCCGGTCGATGGCCCGCTGGGCACGGCGGTGGCGGCGGGTCCAGCGCGCCAGTCCGGCATCGATCTCGTCGATGCGCCCGTCGAGCTGGTCCTTACCGGACTTTGCGCGACTCATTTCGCCACGCACCTCGGCGACTGCGGACACGCCCTGGCCCATCGCCTCGCGCGCCTTGAACAGCTGGGCCTGGATGGTCGTGACGGCTTCCCGCAGACTGGGATCGATGGTCGGCACACTCGCGGGAGTCGGCTGGAGCGTGGCGATGCGCTCACGGCGAGCGACCAGTGCTCGGTCCAGGGCGGACCTCCTCCGGCGCAGCGCGGTCAGCCGCCGGGTGGGTCGGGCGCCACTCAGAGCGGCGTAGTGCTCTCTACGAAGGGCCACATAGGCGCCATCCCGGCGGGTCTCGACCTCGCGGGCCAGCTTCTCGTACTTCGCGTAGACCTTGCGAGCGCGGGACAGTCGGCGAGTCAGAGCGGTGGTGTCAGGGGCGGGCGGGCGCGTGGGCGGGTCGTCGGCATCGGGTTGCTTCACAAGGAGGGTGCGGGCCTCGGCGAGTGCGGCGGCGCTCACTGCAGTCAGCTCCCGCATCAAGGTGAGCTCCGGGTCCTCGGCGGGGGGGGCGGCCGGGGTAGCCATGCGCGCGCGGGCGGCCTCCGTGCGCGCGGCAGCTTCAGCCTGGGCCGTCTGGGCGGCATCGCGCTGGCGGGCCTGCTCGGAGCGGGCGGTGGTGGCTTGCTCGCGCTGTGTGCGCAAGACGGCCAAGTTGGCGGTGAGCGCGTGGTGGCGCGTCTGGCGCCCACGAGCGGCGACGACTGCGGCGTCAGCGGCGGCCACCTTCGCCCGGTATTCACCGCAGGCGTGGCGGGTGGCCTCGGCGATGACGAGCCGGTCACCAGCCTCGGGCGCCGCCTGGAGTGCCTCGTGGGCCTGCAGCGCCGCCGTGAGGGCCCGGTGGGACCCGGCGCGGGCCTCCTGGGCTTCGGCGAGCGCCTGCCGGGGAACATCGGTCGGGTCGGGCGGCGGCTGCGGCGGCGCCGACTGAGCCGTGCGTAGCTTGGCGAGGCGCGCCCGCACCTCGGAGGCCCGCGAGTGGGCCGCCGACTTGATCTGGCGGTAGGTCTCCAGCGTGGCACAGGCTTCGGTGCGGAGGTCCACGAGGCGGGTGTGCTCGACCTCCAAGGGGGCGCGAAGCACAGCCAGCTCGGCCAGAGCGGCAGCACGTCGGCTCTGCAGACGCCGGACCGCCTTGTCTGTTTTGCGGACGACCTTGGACAGCGCGCTCAGGTTGAGCGGGGTGCGCGGCGCGCGGGGCTCGGGCAGCGAAGGCAGGCTCCCACCGCGCGCGGCTGTGGAGGCCAGCGCCTCTTGAGCGACGACAGCAGCCGACAAGGTGGTGTCGAGCTGCGCGGTCGCGGCATTGATCTGGGTGCGGTCCAGGGCGGGAGGAGGCGCCTTGGCGTGCTGGGCCAGTCGCTCTGCCACGTCTCGCTGGCGGGGACCCGTGGTCTTGCGGTCGGCGCGCAAGTCGTCTCGCCGGCGCCGGGCGGATCCCAGTGCCCGCAGCAGCTGGTTGCGTCGGTTTGAGACTTCGACGAGCGCCGTCCGGCGGGCATCTGCTGCGGCTTTGAACCGGGCGCGGACGCTGGCCACCGCGCGCTCGGCGGATGCGACTTGCGGCCGCGCCCCGAGCAAGATTCGGTGGATGTGGCGGTGGTCGGGTGCTTCGGGGGGGGCCGGGCCGCCTTCGGCCTGTGCGGCGCGGGCGCGGGACAGCGCCCACCGGCCCCGGTGCAAGGCCTGGTTGGCGTCGAAGATGACATCCTCGAGCTGTTCTCGGCGCTCGGGAGTCAGGGTGTCTGGGATCTCGCGGGGAATGGGGGGAGTGCGGGCTGCCGACCGCTCCAGCGAGCGGTGGTTGGCGTATCGCTGGGTGGCCAGCCGCCGTCTTCGCTCGGCCGCACTCTTCTTCAATGGCGCAATCTGAACGTGTCGGGCCTTGGAGCGAAGCAGGTGGGCGCGCAGCTGTTCGGTGTGGCTGCGACGGGCCTGCTGAGCGGCGTGAAGGCGGGCCTGCACCGCTGTCAGCGCCTCTGCTGCCTGGACGACCGCCCGCTTGGCTACCGGGACTTCAATGGTGTCTGTGCGCGTCGGTGGGGGCGGGGCTCGAAGCGCCCGAACCGCCTGCATCCGCCGACTGGCATCCGCCCGAGCGGTGACGACCCGCGCGCGCCCGCGCAGCAGCTCACCCCGCAAGATGGCGTGACGGCGGACATCTGCCCGGGACGGCATCACCGCGGCCCCCGGCGTGGCAGCCGGCGTGGGTGCCCCCGATGCGTTGTGCGTCGCCAGCATGCGGGCCCGTCGCGCCTTGGCGCTCTGCAGCCGCTGCGCGACTCCTGTGCGCTCAGCCAGCGCGCGAGTGCGGCTGGCTTCCAGCTGGCGCCGCCGCCTCTGTTCTGTGGCGCGGCGCTGGTGGTCGGCTGCTTTCGCCGCGGCTCGCCGCCGCTGATCTGCCGCCCGTCGCCGGGCATCGGTGGCTTCCGCCTCTGCGCGCTGACGGGCCTCTTGGGCTTGTGTGGCGGCTCGGTGCTGCATCAGGACATCGCGCCGCTGCTTCAGCGCGCCGACGGCCGCTTCGCCCCGCTTCACTGCGATTCCGGCCCGCAGCGCTTCTGTGTTTCGAGCGGGTGGGGCCCCGCCCGGCGCCCGAAGACTTCTCCGCGCGGCGGCTGCAGCCCGAAGATCGTGCCCTGCCTGGCGCACCTCTTGGGCGGCCCGGCGCACTGCGTCACCAAGGGCCTGTGGAACCACCGCCGCCTCGGCTGGCCGCACGCTTCGCGGTCTCGGCTTCGGCCCGGGCCCTGCCATCTGTCGCCGACGGGCCCGCGCCCCGCTCAGCTCCCGTTCCACCGCACCGCGCTGCGCCACCAGTCGCGCTCGCTCCTCACGCAACGGTGCAAGGTCCGCTGTTGGTTGCGCAGCAGGTTGCGCAGTCCCGCCCTTCGATGGGACTGCAGCTGCTCGCGGCGCCGATACGCCATCACGCTCCGCGAGCAAGCGGCCTACCAGCAGGCCATACACGCGCTGATCGCGGGCTTCTGATGCCCACTCCTCGCGTCCCCCATCGAGCTGTGGAAGCGCCGTGCGCACCGCCTCCGCAATGTCCTCGATCCGGTCACCCACCGCCTCGGCAGCGTCTTCAATGGCGGCGGCCACCTGATCGACCAGCCCACGTGCGCCGCTCACCTGACCACCGGCGGCCGCGACAGCATCGAGGGTCTCGTCAACCGCCTCCCCGAACACATCGAGGAGGTCTGCCATCACGCCAGGCTCGACTGGCTCGAAGGCCGTGCCGCGAGACAACAACAGCTCCACCGAGCTGAGCACGTAGAGCAGCGAGCGCCCGGCCGTACTGTCGAGTAGTTGCGCGAGCCCCCGATCGGGGCTGGCATGCAGGTTGACCGCCACCGCGGCCAGCGCCGCGACCCGCACCACGAGGTCGCGGCCCTGCTCTTCTTCGAGCTCATCGACTCCGCTCGACCAGCCCTCATGGGCGTCGTAGAGGGTCAGCGCGGTGCGGGCCGACCAGGCCAGCCCCACCGACAGCGCCGAGGCGTCGAGGAAGGCGGCCGCCGCGAGAGCAGGCTCATGCTCCCGGGGTCCAGGGCACACCGAACTCAGCGAAGGCGCATCCACCGCGTGCAGCACGCCCATCACGAGCCGTGCGGCCACGCCATCGTCTGTCGCGGTGGACAACACGTCGCCCAGCACTCTCACCGGTTCGTCTGTCCCCGCCATCAAACGGCCGGCTCAGGCTGCGGGCGCGGACAGGGAAGCCAGCTCGGCCTCGATCTTGCCGATCTCAGACGCCAGCTCGGAGTCTTCGGCCTCTAAGCGGGCGATCTCGGCGTCGACTTCCTGCAGCTGGGAGTCGAGCCGGGCCTCTTCGGCCTCCAGCGTGGCCAGCTCTCGCTCCATCGCCGCCGTCTCGTCCGCCACCCGGCGAGCTTCAGCCGCCCTGCGCTCCTCGGCTTCGGCCTCGGCCTTGGCCAGCGCCTCTTCGGCAGCGGCATGCTCGGCCTCGCGATCAGCCACGCCTTGTCGGGCGGCTGCGAGGTCGGCCTCCAGCTGATTCAGCTGGGTTTCGTACTCCTTCATCGCCTTGGCATAGGCCTCGGCTTCCGCGTTGGCTTCGGCTTCGAGAGCCTCGGCCTCGGAAAGCTCTTGTCGCGCCTTCTCCAGATCGGCTAGGCGCGCTTCCAGCTCGGAATTTAGTGCGTCGAGATCGGTGTCCATAGGTGCAGCCTACCGCGTGCGACTCTGACCGCGCACCCGCCACCTCCAGGTGGTCGTCGCAATCGGCCGACTGCTGTCTGATACCCTCCGGCGCCCTGGCGCGCTTGAGGTCAATCCGTGGAGATCCCTGCGTGCAGTCCTCGGCTCAGTCCCTCCACGACTTCGTCGGCCTGCGCCCGCCAAGCATACGGCCGCACCCAGTCGGGTAGCCCCGGTCCCAGCTCTCCCCGCCAAGTGTAGGCCAGCGCTGTGGTGCCAGCTCTCGGTCCGTCCCGCAGCTCGAAGCGCCCCGCAGCGCCGTCCAGACGCACTCCCACCGTCGGCACCGCGGGCTCGCCCACCGACGCCCACATCAGCGCATCGGCATTGGCAGTCCGCTGCCAGGAGAAGCTCGCCACGATGTCCCGGTCGTCGTAGGGAAAGGGGTAGTCGATGACTTGGTGCATCACGCCGGCGTCCACCTGCGTCATGGAGCGCATCCGAGGAAAGAGCTCAGCGATGCCCTCCACATCGGCCAGCAGGGCCTGCACCTCGCTCCGCGGTCCCGGCAGCACCGCCTCGGCGTGGCACCACATGGCCTCGGCGAAAGGTCCGCACACTACAGCCACCTCGCCCTTGTGCAGCGACTTCCACTCGGTGCGCTCGGCCACTCCGGGTAGTTCTTGCGCACTCCCGGCCATGATCAGCGGCATCAAAGCCATCTGCACGAAATCCACGCGAATACTTCCTCCTGGGCAATGCTGGCCCGCATCTTGAGCGTATCCCCCACGTACCCCAGCGGCCCCGTCGGGTCTGGAGTGTCTATGTCCCCCATCTTGATGGCTCTGCTCGTCGCCCTTGTCGGTCTTGGCTGCGTGGCTGCGGTGACCATCGGCCTCCCCGGCACCTGGATCTTTCTCGCGCTCGCGTTGGGAATTGAGCTCACCGATGCGTGGTGGGCGGGCCCCGGGGTCACCACCTTCGGCTGGCCTGTCCTCGGCGTGGGCTTCGTGCTCGCGTCGATGGGCGAAGCGATCGAGTTCGCATCGGGCGTGTGGGGCAGCAAGGCGGGCGGTGGCGGACGGCGCGCAAGTGTCGGTGCCTTCCTTGGTGGAATGGTGGGTGGTCTCATCGGCACCTTCTTCGTGCCTGTGCTCGGCACCATCGCGGGCGCACTCGTGGGCACCTTCCTCGGCGCCTTCGTCGGCGAGACCACTGGCCCCGCGGCTCGCAAGAGCGAAGACGCCGTCAAGCCGGCCCTCACCGCCACCATCGGCCGCCTCCTCGGCACCGTCGCCAAGCTCGGCTTTTCAATGACCGTGTGGATGAGCGTGACAATTGCGGCCTTTTGGTACGCGTGGCCATGGTAGCAGCGGCTGCAGGTCCGGCGCGGTCCGGGTAGGGTCCCGGCGCGACGGAAGCCCTGCTCAGGACGACCGTCGTCGGAGGTTCCACCCATGCGCGTCTTGTCGTCCTGTCTCGCGGCTCTGACCCTGCTTCTCGTGACCCCCGCTTGTTCGGGTGACGATGACAAGAGTGATGAAGAAGGCACCCCCGCCGATACCGGCGACACTTCCGACACCGCGGACACTTCCGACACGTCCGACACGTCCGACACGTCCGACACGTCCGACACTTCCGACACTTCCGACACCGCGGACACCACGGATGCAGACGGCGACGGCTACGACGACACCGTCGACTGCGACGACGACAACCCGGACGTCAATCCTGGCGCCGAAGAGGTCGCAGGCGATGGCATCGACAACGACTGCGACGAGTCTACCTGCGCGGGCAACGGCTTTTCTGGCGCGGTGAGTCCCATCTCCCTCCCCGAGGGCTACGGCTCCCGCACCTTCAACGATGTGGGCCACCCCGGCGACTGCGCGGGCGACCGTCCCCGCTGGACCCTCACCGACCTCACCGGAGATGGCCTCGAAGATGTGGTCGTCCTCCGAAGCTCGTGTGGCGATGTCGAGCCCGGCCTCACGACCTGGGAGGTGCACACCGGCACCGGCACCGGCACCGGCTTTGGGGCCGCGACCCCGTGGACCCTCCCCACTGATCTCGCCGAAGGCGCCCTGCGGTCCCCCGGCAACCCCATCGGCTGCGAGGCCACCGGACAGCCCCGCTGGGCCCTACGCGACATCGACGGAGATGGCCTCAAAGACGTTGTCATCAGCCAGAACTGCACCGACCCCACCGGCGTGGGCACCACCCACTGGCAGGTCCACCGCAACACGGGTTCGGGCTTCGACACCGCCTCCACCTGGGCCCTGCCTCCCGGTGCATCCACCGCGGCCTTCGACGACTTCAACAACCTCGTCGACTGCGCTGCCGGTCGTCCTGCCTCGTCGCTCATCGACATCGATCAGGATGGCGACGAGGACCTCGTGATCACCCGCTCCGCCTGCGCCGATGATGCCACCGGGGTGACCGAGTGGCGGGTCCACGACAACACCGGCACCGGCTTTGCCTCTACTGCCACGTCGTTTTCGCTGCCCGGCAGCTACGGCATCGGCACTTTCTATGCGCCCGGCCATGGCGGCGACTGTTCGGACAGCATCCCCACTTGGTCTTTCCAAGACATAGATGGTGACGGCCTCCTCGACGCGATCATCACGTGGCTCGACTGCGACGACTCCACCGTGGGCACCACCGAGTGGCGGGTCCATCCTGGCTCCGCCACGGGCTTGTCCAACGCCCCGACCACCTACACGCTCCCCACTGGCTTTGGCATCGACGCCTTTGACGCGCTGGGCGGCGATGTCGACTGCGACAGCAACCAGCCCCGGTACTTCTTCGACGACCTCGACGGAGATGCCCGCCCCGAGCTGGTCGTCACCCTGAGTCCCTGCGAAGACGACGACGTGGGCACCGTGCGCTGGCGCACCTTCCGGTCCACTGGCACCGTGTTCTCCGCCGCGGGCGATGACTGGATCCTGCCCGTTGGCTACGGCCCCGAGACCTTCCTGCGGTCCGGTGCGGTTCGAGAGTGCAGCCCCGGCACGCCCGGCTGGACTCTTCGCGATGTCGATAACGACGGCTACAAAGATGTTCTCGTGACTGCCAGTGCGTGCCTTGACGACGACGTTGGCGCCTCGACCTGGGCCGCCCACCTCGGCGGCTGCTCCCTCTAAGTTCCCCCGAATCAGGAGTCCCCATGCCCTGGGACCTGCGCATTGACGGCGGCATGCTCGTCGACGGCTCCGGCCGTGATCCCTACCGAGCCGACATCGCCGTGCGTGACGGCAAGATCGTGGCCATCGGCCGCTTGTCCGGCGCCGCCGCCCGCACCATCGATGCCGACGGCGCGCTCGTGACCCCCGGCTTTGTCGATGTCCACAGCCACTTCGACGGGCAGGCCACCTGGGACGGCGCGCTCGCCCCAAGCTCGGTCCACGGCGTCACCACCGCCGCAATGGGCTCCTGTGGGGTCGGCTTCGCGCCCGTCCGTCCCACCGACCACGACAAGCTCATCGCGCTCATGGAAGGCGTTGAGGACATCCCCGGGGCCGCGCTGTCCGAAGGCATCCCCTGGGGCTGGGAGTCGTTCCCCGAGTACCTCGACGTCGTCGACAGCATCCCGCACTCGATGGACCTCTGCGCCCACGTGCCCCACGACTGCTTGCGCGTCTACGTGATGGGCGAGCGGGCCGTCGCAGATCAGCCGGCCACCGACGAAGAACGCGCCGAGATGGTGAGACTGCTGGACGAAGCCCTCGCGGCTGGCGCATGCGGCTTCACCACCGGTCGGTCCGACAATCACCGCAACAACGACGGACAGCCCACCCCCGCTTCCGAGGCCAACGAAGCCGAGCTCACTGCACTCGCGAGCGTCCTCAAGAACCATCGCCACGGTGTTCTCCAGGGTGTGTCCGACTTCAACATCGCCGAGGGACCCGAGCCCTTCGACCGCGAGTTCGACCTCTACGAAGCCATGGCTCGCGCCGCCGGTGGTCACCCCATGTCGGTGTCCCTTATCCAGCGCGTGCGCGACCCCAACCAGTGGACCCGCGTGGTCAGCCGTGTCGAGAAGGCCCATGCAGAAGGTCTTCCCATGCGCATGCAGGTCTCTCCGCGTCCCATCGGCGTGCTGCTGGGCCTCAACACCACCTTCCACCCCTTCATCGGCCACCCCTCCTACAAGGTCGTCGCGCACTTGCCCCTCGGTGAGCGTGTTGCCCACCTCAAGCGCCCCGAGGTCCGCGCCCGCCTGCTCCAGGAGCGCCCCGACGCGGTCGCGGGGGACGGCAGCTCGGTCCCGCCACTTGTGGACGCCCTCCTGCAGCGCATGGATGAAGCGGCCTTTCTCATGTTCCCGCTCGTCGACCCTCCCATCTACGAGCCCAGCGCCAACGACAGCCTCGCCGCGCGGGCGATGCACTCCGGCAACGGCGCCCTGTCCGCTCTGCTCGACGCTCTCCTCGACGAAGACGGCCACGCCCTCATCTACTTCGCGCTCTTCAACTACATGGGCATGAACCTCGACAACGTGCGCACCATGCTCACCCATCCCCTATCGATCTCGGGTCTCACCGACGGTGGCGCCCACGTCGGCACGGTCTGCGACGCGAGCTTCCCCACCACCCTGCTGTCGTGGTGGGGTCGCGATCGTCCCGACGGCCGCCTGCCTGTGCCGTGGCTCGTGCGCAAGCTCACGTCCGAGCCGGCCCGCTTTCTCGGTCTTCACGACCGCGGTCTCATCGCCCCCGGTCTCCGCGCGGACCTCAACATCCTCGACTTCGACAATCTGCGCCTGCACAAGCCGCGGCTCCACGCCGACCTTCCTGCTGGCGGCAAGCGCTTCCTCCAGGACGCCACCGGCTATAAGGCCACCCTCGTATCCGGCCAGGTCACCCTGCTCGACGGTGTTCTCACCGGCACCCATCCCGGCCGGGTGGTGCGCAAGTACGGTGTGCCCACCGCACAAGTGGCGCCCACTCCTTAGGTCGGCGAGCTGCGTCTGGGGCGCGTCGTCGGGCGCTCAGTCGGCCAGCTTGGCTTCCACGCTCGCGACCTTGTCGGCCATGGTCTGGCTGCGGTCGGTGCGGGTGCCCACCTTCATGGTGGTGCTGATGCGGGGGGCGCCCAGCGCGTGAACCGCCTCGTGGCAGGCCTTCACGGCTGAAAACACGGTGTCCCAGTCGCCTTCAATGTTGGTGCCATAGGCATGCATTTGGTGGGAGAGCTGCGCGTCTTCGAGCACTCTCTGACAGGCGGCGACATAGGCGGACACGCTGGTGCCGACGCCGATGGGAACGACGCACAGGTCGACAATCACATGCATGGGGAGTCTCTCAATCGTCGTGGACTTTGCCGCGCAGCGACTTGGTCTGGGAGCGCCGCTTCTTCGCATCCACTCTTCGGCGCTGACTCGCGCGGGTGGGCTTGGTCGGGCGGCGCTTTTTAGGGGGGCGGAGGTGAGCGCGAATCATCTCGGCCATGCGCTTGTAGGCGGAGTCCAGATTCATCGACTGCGAGCGCGACGCTCTGGACAGCAACACCAGCTCATCGTCGGTGGTGATGTAGCTGGGGTAGGCCTTCCGCACTCGGGCGAGAACAGCGTGATGGAGCTCACTCACACTGCCGAGATGCAGGCGTAGACGCACCGCGGTGTCGGTGGTGTTGACGTGTTGACCGCCTGGACCGCCTGCGCGCGTGGTCTCCACCACCAGTCGCCATCCAGGGATGATGAGGGTGTCGGTGATGGCGAGGTCGCGGGGCATGGCCGGCGTCTAACCGCTCGACCCCGCTTGCCCGGGGCCTCGTCTTGGGGTCACCCGGACAGCTTGGGGTCACCCGGACAGTGCAGCCAGCGCGTAGACCAGGCACATCTCGTCTCCCGTCGCATCCCCCCAATTCACCATCTCATCCGTGGCATACGGATTGGTCTCCGAATTGTTGAACGTACACTTCAGCTCGACCTCATCGCCGTCTTCGAGGACCACAGGCTCCTCCAGGAAGTAGATTTCCTGGTAGCCGAAGTCCCACTTCGGGATGTCCATCAAGCACTCGAAGTCGCTGTCGCCCGGTTTTCTGCGCTTCACTGAGATGCTCTTTCCGAGCCGGTGCATGTGGGGCCCACCGCCGAAGAACGCAATGTTTACGCCAAAGTCCATCGTGAAACGGAAGCCTTCTTCGTGGTTGGACGCACCCGGCGGGATGTTGAGGTTGCCGTCGACGAAGGGCACGAAGAACACGGGCTGCAGTGACTCATCGGGCTCGGCGAGGTCGAGGCTCACCGAGGACTGGTCCGACCCACCGGGGTCGCCGGCCGGGCTGTAGTGCACCTGGACCACGAGGGGGGTGCCCGCGTCGATGGAGAGAGCCGTGTCGTGGGGCAACACCACGCCGGGACTGCCGGGTGCCCAGGCGCCAATCACGCTGGTCTCGTCGAATCCTGGACCGCCGTAGCAGGTGTAGCCAGGACCATCTTCGGCCGCGTCGCGGGCGGCGGCTTGATGCTCGATGTCGGTGTAGACCAACACATGGTGCACGATGGCAGCGTTGTCGGGATGCACCGAAAAACCCTTCACCAAAGCGTTTTCTTCGAGCTCGGGGTCGACCACAAAGCAGCGGTAGTCGTCGGCTGAGCCGCTTGGGGTGTAGGGCTCGGGCAGCGTGAGGATGAGGTCGCTGTCGGGGGGGGTGAAGTCGTGATCCAGTGCGTCGGGGTCGGGGGCGGTGGCAGGGTCGCCCACCGGAGCGCCGCGGTCGATCCAGTCGGACAGGATGGCCTTTTCTTCGTCGCTGAGGGTGCGCTCGTGGAGCAGCGGGCGGCACTCGAGGTCGGGCGGCCAGGGGGGCATCAGCCCGGACTGGGTGGCGCCCACGATGGCCTCTCCAAGCAGGGCCACGGTCTCGGGGTCGGTGAGGTCGAAGGAGATGCTGCCTTGGCTGTGGCAGCCATGGCAGTGTTGGTCCAGGACGGGATTGACGTCTTTGTGCCAGGTGACGCCATCATCGGTGAGTCCCCCGGTGTCTCCTTCCCCTGCGGTGTCGTGCTGGCGGGAGGAAGAGGTGTTGGCCGCGCTCGACTTTTCGGGGGAGTTGCAGGCCACGACGAACAGACCAGACAGCATCAGGCAACGAACCATGACGAGACTCGGGGGCAGTAGGGGGGCAGGCTTGATAGTGCCCGCTGCGGTCGCCAAGCGTGGCGCAGGGCGCGTCTGGGTCTTGTCAGAGTCTGACACGTGAGGAGGTGAAGATGTCGCCCCGTGTTCGCGTGTACTTGGCTTGCTCGCTCGATGGCTTCATTGCCGCGACGGACAACGGGCTGGACTGGCTGGCGCCCCCCGCCGATGCCCCGCCCCCTGTGGGTCCCAGCGGTGGGCTCGACTTTCCCACCTTCATGTCTGAGGTGGGGTGCATGCTGATGGGCCGCACTACTTACGACGTGGTGGCGGGCATGGACATGGCCTGGCCGTACGGACCCTGCCCGGTGCTGGTGGCCACTTCGCGACCGCTGGAGCCGGCTGCCCCGACTGTGCGGGCGGTGTCGGGAGATGTGCGGGAGCTGGTCGCGGAGGCGCTTGAGGCGGCCCAAGGCGGCGACGTGTACCTCGACGGCGGCGGGCTGGTGCGCGCGGCGCTGTCGGCGGGACTGGTCGATGAGCTGGTGCTCACGCTGGTGCCCATCGCGCTGGGGGCGGGGGTGTCGCTGTTCCAGGGCCTTGAGGAGCGGCAGCGCTTCACCTTTGGAACGCCGGTGACCTTCGCTGGGAGCATGGTGCAGGTGGTCGCAGTGCCAGTGAAGGCTGCGAGCGCGGGCGACACCGAGTAGCATCGGGCCATGTCCACCCGCCGTCCCCTCGTTGTCTTGCTCAGCTACGCATGGCTGGGCGCGTGCAGTGCCGACCACGTACCCAAATTGCCGAGCTCGGGAGACCTTGAGGTGGGGGACTCGGTCATCGACTCGGGCGGTGGTGATGACACCGACGACACCGATGACCCGGACACGGGAGACTCCGGGGACACCGGCGAGGAGCTGCCCCCCTGGGATGACGGCCCCCCGCCCTTTGTGGTGCTCTTCGTGGGCGACGGCATGGGCTTCGACCACATCCGGGGGGCGGGCATGCTCACCGAGGGCGGGGTCGGTAGCCTGAGCATGGAGTCCGCGCCCTACCATGGACGCCTCAAGACAGCCTCACGGTCGGGCTACACAGACTCCGCAGCGGCGGCGACCACGCTCTACAGCGGCGTGAAGACGGTCAATGGCCGCATCGGTCGCACCCACGACGGCGTCGACCTGGACACCCTGCGCGACATCGCCGAGCTGCGGGGCCTCTCGGTGGGCGTGGTCACCACCGACACGCTGACCGGCGCCACGCCCGCGAGCTTCATCACCCACGCCACCAACCGCTACGACGACGGAGACATCGTGGCCGGCATCGTGGCCGATCCCACCCACGTGATGCTGGGCGGGGGGGCGCTGGCGCTGGCCGAGGTCTTCGATCTGACCACAGTGCAGCTGGTGCAGACTGAAGAAGAGCTGATCGAGGCTGACCTCACCGATCCACGCCCTCTGGTGGGGCTCTTTGCCGACCACAGCCTGCCCTTCCTGGTCGACGATGAAGCTGCCGGCCCCGCGCCATCACTGGTCCAGCTGACCGAGACCGCGCTCGACGTGCTGCTGGCCGACCCTGATGGTGCGCTTCTCATCGTGGAAGGCGCCCGCATCGATCACGCCAGCCACACCAACCGCACCGACCAGGTGTTCGCGGAGGTGCTGGCCCTCGACGAGGCCATCGCTGCGACCCTCGCACGGGCAGAGACGCTCACCGACCATGCGGTCACGGTGGTGGTCACCGCCGACCATGAGTGTGGCGGCTTGGTGGTGGGCGACGACTTTGATGAGGTCGGCAATCCCGAGTCCCGCTGGCTGTGGTTCGACCACACCAACCGCGATGTGGGTGTGTTTGTCTGGGGCGATGGTGGCGCCCTGGTGCACGACCAGCGGATCGACAACAGCTATGTGCACGCTGTTCTCGACGGGGCGCTGCGCAGTCGCGCCCCCGTGGCTCCGGTGGTGGGCAAGGTGCCGGATGGCGACCTCGACGACCTCGGTGCGGCCGTGGCCACCCAGACCCACGCCACCGACTTCGGCTCAGGCTTCAACCAGCTCGATGGGTTGCGGGTCACCTCGGACGAAGACGGGCTTTGGATCGGCGTAGACGGCGTGTTCGACGAGCACGCCAACGGGGTGCTGGTGTGGCTCGACCTCGACCATGGTGCGGGCACGGGCGTGGGTGCAGACTTGGTGCTCAGCGACCCCATCGGTGTGCTCGACCGCCTCATCGGCGCGATCCAGCCCGACCCCTCGGTGCTGGGCACCGGCTTCGACGTGGTGGTGGGGCAGATCGCAGCCACCTATGTGCGCGGCTACCTCACCTACGACCTCGGTGGGGTGCGGCAATTCCAGCCCCCCCGCGGACTCGCCGACGACTTCGCCTGGCAGCTCGGGGTGGTCAACTACGACGACGGCAACCTGGCCGACCGCGAGCAAGCCCGAGATGCGGAGCCCTCGCCTGGCTTCACCACGGGCGGCATGGAGGTCCAGATCCCCCATGTGGCGCTGTGGGACGGCGGCTTGCCTGCCGAAGGTGCGGAGTTGGCGGTCTTCGTGACCCTGTCGTCCGGCAACGGCGACACCATGAGCAACCAGGCGTTGCCGGCCTACGCCACCGACGCCGCGCCGTCGCCCGACGATGTGCCAGTGCAGGCGGTGGTGGTGCTCACGCTTGATGGTGCGGGCAACGTCACCGATGGCCCCCGCATCTCGTATTGATGCCCGAAGCGCAGGGTCCGCGGCACCCCCCCCTGCGTCAGGCGGCCATCCGGGTCGGGCTGGCGGTGGTGGCGTGGTCGGGGCTGTGTGTGGCCCTCGACCAAGCGGGCCACGCGCCGTCGGGTCCCACGCTGCTGGACCGCTGGTACCGGGTGCAGGCGGTGGTGGTGTTCGTGGTGTTGCCGCTGCAGGCTTGGGTGGCGGAGTGGGTGGCGCAGCGGCTTCAGCCCACTCCGGAGGCCCGAGGCGCGGTGGCTTCTGCGCTTGGCACCGGCCTGCTGGTGTTCCTCGTGGTCGACATCGCTGCCTGGGTGATGCTCGGCTTTGAGTGGCTGGGCGTTGTTCTTGCGGTGTCGGCGCCGCTGTGTGTGGCGCTCATCTTCGGTCTGGGGGCGCGGCGGTTTGTGGTCCACGGACGCAGCTGGGCGCAGGCGCTGGGTGCGGTGACGGCCGGCGTGTTGGTGGCGCTGATCCTGGGTGGACCGCTGCTGCGGTGACCCCAAGAACCAGAGCAGGCGAGCCTCCCGCTGGAACAGTGGGAGGCTCGCTTGCTGCCGACGAGACACCCGCTGGAACAGTGGGGGGCTCGGTGGCCGACGGAGGCCGCATGCGGCCGAAGTCGCCCTGAATCAGCCGTGAAGGCTGCGAAGGCGGAACTTGAGGCGCTTGACGCCCTGACCGCGAAGCTGGCACGCCCGCGACTCGGTGACGCCGAGCTGGGAGCCAATCTCGCGAAGGGTGAGGCGGCGGATGTAGTACATCGTGACCACCTTGCGCTCGCGCTCGGGCAGGTTGTGGACGGCGGAGGCGACCTGCTCGCGAACCTGCTTGTCGGAGAAGGTGTCTTCGGCGGTGGAGTCGTCGAGGCAGATGTTGTCGCCGTAGGTCGCGCCACCGTCATCCCCCACGGGGGCGTCGAGGCTGGTGAGCCGCGCGATGCGGGAGTCGGTGACGTAGGCGTCGTAGGCGGTGGGCGCGAGGTCGAGCTGGCTGCACATCTCGTTGCGGGTGGGCATGCGGCCGAAGCGGTGGGTGAGCTGGGTGCGCTCTTGCTGCAGGCGGGTGTTCTTGCGGCGCACGGAGCGGGGCACGAGGTCGTCGGAGCGCAGTGCGTCGATCATCTGGCCCTTGATGCGCAGCTCGGCGTAGGACTTGAAGGGGACGCCCTTGGTGGCATCGAAGCGGTCCCATGCGTCGAGCAGGCCAAGCACGCCGATGTTGACCAGCTCTTCGACCTCGACCGAGGGAGGCAGGCGCTTGGACAGCCGCTTGGCGATGGTCTGGATGAGGGACAGATGCTTGAGCACAAGCTCGTTGCGCGTGATGACTGAGCTTTCGGTGGTCTGTGCGGCGGCGAGGTTGCTGTACATCTGATGGACTCCGGCGTTTACGTGCCAGGGTCAAATGCAGGAGGCGTGCCAGCTTCGAAATTGAGAGCAAGGTCCCGAGAGTGCCGTGTCCATCGTGGAACGGG
>Ga0315321_10001950_pt1 | contig 16009 bp, 12 predicted proteins | sample M180m21515metaG_FD_203464 | JGI IMG/M metagenome (GOLD analysis project Ga0315321, IMG submission 203464) | Ammonia-oxidizing marine archaeal communities from Monterey Bay, California, United States - M1 80m 21515 | ecosystem: Environmental > Aquatic > Marine > Intertidal zone | place: USA... | reverse complement strand
GATAAAATTGTGCCCTCGGTATTGAGGGTGCCGTCCTCACCTGGCGTGTAACTGCCACGTGTCAGTACTGGACCCGTGCCGAGCGCCATCACTTCACTTTTGCGAACCTTGTTCTGCAAATACCGTTGTTGGCGGAGGCGAGTATCCAGCAACCAACCGTCGTTCAAATCAGAAACGACGCTCTCGGTGGGGGACTGCACAATCAGATCAACAGGGTCGTTGCGCCTTGCACCAGGTGGAATCGTCGCCTGAATCCTTACTAAGGCTGTGCTGTCAAGTTCAAGGAAGTGATTGGGGTCTTTGATGTCACGCCGTTTCATCTCTTCAAGAAGTTCGTCGCGGAACTGGGACGGATTCGCTGGTCCACCTGTACTGGGAAGTCCGTTGACGACCCCAACACCGATGACCTGAATCGGCTGTAAACCCTGAACCATGGTGGCTTCACGGATCAAATCTGGCAGCGCGGGGACCTTCATCAATTCCTGAAGCTTTGACTTGCTGTCTTTTTCTCCCTTGCCTGGCAGCAGGTTGCAGCCGACTGGCAATGCCAAGAGGAAAAGCAATCCTGCGCACCATGCGAATTTGGCGATGGTCATCTGTGAGTGAATGAACTTGGGCATCCTGCCACACATCCGTTTGTGATTTGGCTTCGAAGGGGGAAAACGTCCGCTTGTGTTTGAGTCATAGCTTGCAGCGACTACGCGAGGCAAGATCATCAGGTAGTCGCAAGGATGTACCAGTGTTCTTGTGAACACTGGTTTGTTTCCGGAGCCGCCTCTGTGGAGGGGGTTTGCAGGTTGTCATGCCTGTTCTTGGCAAAAGTAGTCGTGAAATCAGAGCGATGGTAGACCGAAGGAATGGGGGGATTGGGTAAGATCGTTGTTCCATGAGGCACGCTTCTGTAAAAGACATTGAAAACCGTGTGACGGGAGCTCTTGACAGAAAATCAAGGACTGGGATACTTTCCCGCTTGCCCGCCTCCGGAGTGAGGTTTAGCAGTATTTTCGGGTAGTGGTTGTGTCCGGCGTCGCCGGGGACAGCTTCTGAGAAGATGTCGGGCATACCTCGGCCTGTCTGCGCGAGGTCCAGTTCACCCTTATTTTTGTGGGTTTACCCACATCAAACGATTTCCATGCCAACAATCAATCAACTCGTCCGTAAGCGACGCAAACTGAAAAAGAGCCAGAGCAAGTCTCCTGTGCTCGAGAAGTGCCCTCAAAAGCAGGGTGTTTGTTTGCAAGTTAGGACGATGACCCCTAAGAAGCCGAACTCCGCTCTGCGAAAAATCTCGCGTGTTCGTCTAAGCAACGGCAAGGAAGTTACGGTCTACATCCCCGGTGAAGGACATAACCTTCAGGAGCACTCGATCGTGCTTGTTCGCGGTGGTCGTGTCCGTGACTTGCCTGGTGTTCGCTACCAGGTTGTCCGTGGTTCGCGTGACGCCCTCGGTGTAGAAGGCCGAAAGCAATCACGCAGTCGCTACGGTGCGAAGAAGTAATCGCGCCGTAATGCGAGTAGTATTCACCAGTAACAGCAATCCAGCCAATACAGTCGAAGTTTAAGAATGGGACGAATCACAGCCAGCCGCACCCAACTCAAGGGTGATCCGCGGCACAACTCGTTACTCGCCGGAAAGTTCATCAATTGTTTGATGCTTGATGGTAAGAAGACCACTGCTCAACGCGTCTTTTATGATGCCCTTGAGGAGATTGGTCGTCGCAACGAGATTGCTGACCAGACTCCGATCGAAGTATTCGAGATGGCAGTCGAGAATGTGAAGCCTTATATCGAAGTCCGAAGCAAGCGTGTCGGTGGTGCCAGTTATCAGGTGCCAATGCAGGTGAATCGTGCCCGTCAGCAGAGCTTGGCTTTGCGATGGTTGCTCGGCGCCGTCCGCGATAAGAAGGGTCGTCCCATGCACCTGAAACTTGCAGATGAGCTGTTGGCAGCGTGCAAGAAGGAAGGCGTTGCTTACACCAAACGCGAGAACACGCATCGTATGGCAGATGCCAATAAGGCGTTTGCTCACTTCGCTTGGTAATTCGGGCCAAATTCAAAGACAAAAATCACCGCGATACGGCTGTTGGCCGTGTCGCGGTTTTTTTTGCGCGGCGTTACGCTAAAGGCCGGCGTTACGCTTGAAGTCACTATTGCCTTGGAGGCGGTGTTACTCTGGGAGCCAAAAGGCTTGGGGTGATTCACCGTTGACCAACCCACTCAGGGTAGTGGTGTTATGTTTGCGAAGTAGCGTCGGGTTGCCTGTCACCGCTGTTGAACATGTTTTCGATAGCACCGGTGGCTGTTTTGCAATACTATTCTGCCTTACCGCTCAACCAACGCGGGGGGTGGTGCCGGGCAACTGTTTGCCTGGTGAATTTTCAAAGAGTTTTCAGCCATTGCCCGAGTGCTGTTGCTGTCTGACGAATGAACCCATTTGTTCGGCTCCCAAATCGCTCAAGCCCTGAATCGTTTCCATGACTTTTGACATCTCCAAGCTTCGCAATATCGGCATCATCGCGCACATCGATGCTGGGAAAACGACCGTGACTGAGCGGATGCTCTTTCTCAGCGGGGCCAAGCACCGTGTGGGGCGTGTGGACCACGGCACGACGGATACTGACGATGACCCTGAGGAGCAGGAACGCGGGATCACCATCTTCAGTGCTTGCGTGAAGTACGGATGGAAGGACTACAACATCAACCTGCTTGATACTCCGGGGCACGTTGACTTTACGGCCGAGGTTGAGCGTTGTTTGCGCGTGCTGGATGGAGCGGTGGTTGTGTTTTCGGCCCGTGAAGGTGTCGAGGCGCAGAGTGAAACGGTTTGGCGGCAGGCTGACAGGTACAAGGTTCCCCGGGTCGTTTTTATCAACAAGATGGATCGGGAAGGCGCAGATTTTGAAACAGTGTTCAATGACATTGAGCCGCGTTTGGGTGGTTGTCCTCTCGCCGTCGAATTACCGGTCGGGCAAGGGCCTCCGCACGTCGCAGATCCTTTTCGTGGAGTGATTGATCTGGTTGATATGAAGATGCTCGAGTTCGACCCGGAGACCGAAGGCAAGGAAGTCAAGGAAACTGCGATTCCAGAAGACCAGTTGGATGAAGCGCTGTTTTGGCGAGAGCAGATGCTGGAAAAGGTTTACGACCTCAGTGAAGAGGCCGCCAACTTGGCGATGGAAGAGAAAGAAGTGCCTCGTGATCTAATTATCGACGCCTTGCGGCAGGGTTGCATCGATCGGGTGATCCAGCCAGTTCTGTGTGGTTCTGCGTTGCATGGCATTGGTGTGCAACCTCTGATGACGGCTGTTGGAAACTTCTTGCCAAGTCCGCTTGATCGTCCACCTGTGGAAGGTGTCGACCCGAAAGATGCTGACAAGGTTCTGATCCGGAATCCCAAATCGAAAGATCCGTTTTGTGGGCTCGTTTTTAAAATTCTGCCAGCCAAGACGGGAGACAATTACTGGATTCGTGTTTACAGCGGCCAGCTGAAACAGAACTCCAGAGTGCAGTGCCCCAATCGAAATAAGAAGGAAAATATCGCACAATTATGGCAGATCCATGCCACTAAAAAAGATCGTGATGGCCAGATTGATTCGGTCGAGGCAGGAGATATTTGTTGTGTGATTGGGCCTCGGTTTGCCATCACTGGCGACACTGTTTGTGACACGCGCGAGATGATTGAGCTGCCCAGTATCAACTTCGCTGACACCGTGATTTCGATGGCAATCGAGTCGGAAAGTACGAGCGACAAAAAGAAGCTCGAAGAAACTTTGGACATGCTGCGGCGTCAGGATCCTACGTTCCGTGCCGTTGAGAATGAAGAGACTGGTCAAACCTTGATCAGTGGCATGGGTGAGTTGCACCTTGAGGTGATTCAGCACCGCCTGACCCGAGACTTTGGTTTGAACGTCAAGTTCTATAAGCCTCGCGTGAACTACCGCGAAACCGTCGCCGAAAAAGCTGATGTTGTTGGGCAATGCAATCGACAAATCGGGTCAACCCAAATGTTCGCGCGGCTCAATGTCAGCGTCTCACCGCTCGAAGATGTCTCGGCACCTGTGTTGGTGTTCGATCGTCTGCCGCCGGAGGTGGGTTTGCCCAATGCGATTAGGCAGGCTGCCATGGACGAAATTCGCGAGCGAGCTGCCGGAGGTGGGTTACTGGCAGGATTTCCACTTTCAGGAGTTCGCATCGATGTGACCGATGCGCAGATGCAGGAAGAGGGAAGCGATGAAGTTGCGTTCCGAATCGCCGCAGGAGACGCGTTTGATCGAGGCATGGAAAAAGCGGGATTGGTGCTGCTGGAGCCGGTCATGAAGGTCGAAGTCACGACCCCTGGTGATTACATGGGCGAACTGGTTGGGGACCTGCAGCAGCGGCGGGCAATCATTGCAGCGACCGAGACCCGTGGAACCATGACCGTCATCATTGCTCATGCCCCTCTCAAGGAACTTTTTGGGTACTCCGGCGCCGTTCGTAGCTTGAGCCAAGGACGGGCTGCTGGCAGCATGGAACCGCTCAGCTACCAGCCGGCACCCAAAGAAGATGCCGAGAGTTTTATGTTCTAAGCTCGTCGTTAGCCGCTTTTTTTACATCGGAATCATGAGTCGGCTGATTCGCTGGGGTACCGTCGGCCATTTCCAAGCTGGTGCCACCCTGTCTCGTGAACCCTCACGGTTGGAAAAGCACTGCGTTTTTCACCTCAATGCCGCCTTCATTTTCATTGTCAGGCGTGCGGTTTGATGTTCGGCACCGGATCTCCCCGCAGTTGCGGACTCTTGCGGCCTTTGACGCGATAGTGGTGTCCGCCACTCACCGGCCCGCCGGCTTGGTAGACTATTTCGAAAACGCCGTTGCTCCATTTTTGCCGCTCTCCTACTATCACCCATTGGTGCAGGAGTAGGTGAGGTGCTATGGCTCTCCCCGTTTTCGCCCATTATTCAAGCTTCATCGAATCAAACCTACTGGGATTTCATCATGGTCAGGCGTTCGCATCAGTTTTCAGAATCCAGAGATACCGGGGGTCGACCGGTGATTTGCGGCAGGCGACGTCACGCGGGCGTCTTTCGTAACGCTCTGCTTGGCTATCTCGCTGCAATGGTAATCGTGGTCAGTCCTGTGCCTGCCCTGGCACAAGCCGCCGAGCAGGCACCCGTACAACTGATCAAGCCGGCGGGGAACGATCGCATCGTTGCTCGTTTGATCGCCCAGCTGATGCCCAAAAATCACATTTCCGCCAGGGGATTGGATGACACGATCAGCAAGCGTGCACTCGCTCTCTTCACGAAGTCGCTTGATCCACTCAAACTGTATTTCTACCAAAGCGATATCGATGAATTTAATCGAGATGCCAGCCGAATCGATGACATGGTTCAACAGGGTGATCTTTCACTCGCCTATAAAATCTTCGGGCGATTCATTCAGCGTGTTGATGAGCGAGTAGCGGTCGCCCAAGAGTTGCTCAACGGTGATTTTGATTTCTCAAAAGATGAAGCCATCGTTGTTGATCCGGACGTCGCCCAGTACGCCAAGACACCAGCAGCAGCGAAAGATCGCTGGCGTCGTCAGATCAAGTACGCTTTGCTCGATCTGAAGGATGAGGGCAAGGTTGGTGAAGAGGCTGTCGACACACTTCGTCGTCGATACGGTCGCTACGCAAGACGCTGGAAGAAAACGGATAGCGACGATCTGCTGGAGATGTTCTTGACCTCGGTCACCAATGGATATGATCCGCACTCTACTTATATGTCGCCGTCCACACTCGAGGACTTCCAGATTCAAATGAGTCTGAACCTTGATGGCATTGGAGCACAGCTTCGCGAGAAGGATGGCAACACTGTAGTGTCGCGAGTTATTCCTGGTGGTGCTGCTGCCAAGCATGGCAAGCTCAAGTCCGATGACGTGATCGTGACTGTTGGTCAGGGGAAATCGGGTGACTCGGTTGATATCGTTGAGATGCCACTGTCCGATGTGGTTGATCTGATTCGCGGCAAAGCGGGCAGTACGGTACGCCTTGGTGTGAAGCCAGGTGGAGTCGGGAATGTGGAAGAGTACAAGATCGTCCGTGCAACCATCGCTCTCGAAGAGTCGGCTGCCCGCGGTGAGATCATCAATCACAAAAATCCTGATGGCGGCAAAGATCTGAAGATTGGATACATCAATCTGCCCAGTTTCTACCTGGACATGGATGCAGCACGGCGGGATGAGAAAAACTTCCGTAGCAGCACCCGAGACGTGCGACGCATCCTCGATGACTTCAAGACCAAGGGCGTTGACGGGATCGTGCTCGATCTCAGCAAGAACGGAGGCGGAAGTCTCACTGAAGCAATCAATTTGACTGGTCTGTTCATCGACAGTGGTCCCGTCGTTCAGGTGAAGAATTCAGATGGCTCTGTTCAGGCTTATGCAGATGAAGATAGCGGTACTGCATGGAATGGGCCGCTGGCTGTTTTGACCAGTAAGTTCAGTGCCAGTGCCAGCGAAATTTTCGCCGGTGCCATTCAGGACTACAAACGAGGGCTCGTCATCGGTGATCCGGCGACTCACGGCAAAGGTACGGTCCAGACACTGATGAATCTGGGACAGCGATTGTTCGGTAACAATCGACAGAACTACGGTGCATTGAAAGTGACTTTGCAACAGTTCTATCTTCCAGATGGCCAGAGCACACAACTCAAAGGTGTTTTGTCAGACGTCATCCTGCCAAGTCTTACAGCCAAAATGGATGTCGGTGAGGGTGATTTGAAATATGCTCTGGAGCACGATACTGTTCCAGTGGCACGGCACAACCTTTACAGTATGGTTCCCGCAGACTTGGTCAATAAGTTGCGTAAGAAATCTGCTGAGAGGGTCGAAGTAGACGAAGATTTTGCTGATCTTTTGAGGCGTGTCGAAATCTACGTGGATCAAAAAGATCAGGAAACTGTCTCTCTTGAAGAGGAAGCTTTCTTGGCAAGACGCAAGGAGCTTGATTCTCAAAAAGAGGAAGAGGACGAGTTAGAGCAGCAAATCGAAGACGCTGTGATTTTCCGAGAGAATTACTACAACAGTGAAGTAATGAACATTGTTGCAGATTACATCGACGGTCTCCGTAAGGAGAACTTGGCCAAGGCAAACTGATTGGTGCCCCAGTCAGTCTGAAGCTTTCTAACCCCGGTTGCCGCTGATCAAGCGGCTGCCGGGTTTTTTTGTGGGTTCGCTGCTGCACAGTGGGGGGGAGCACAGGAACACAGGGTATTGGGCATTGCGCATTGGGACGCGTTAATGCATTGGTTGGCCACTTGCCTGTTCGTCAGAGCTGCAAGGTTTTGGGGTTGGCTAGTTTTCTACGGCGTCCTGTGTGACAAGCCAACGATTGGCGTTGATCAGTTGGGCAGGATAAAGCTCTGGAGCATTGGGGCCTGAGAGAACGGTTTTGAGGGCGTTCTGCTTTCCATTGCCGGCCACCATGAACCAGATTTGTCGAGCTGAATTGATCGCTGGCGCCGTGAGCGTGTATCGATAGCTACCGAGTTTTTCAACCCAGTTCTCGACAAACCAGCGTTTGTGTTCCTGCACAGCGTCTGTTTCTGGAAACAGCGATGCAGTGTGTGCATCGTCTCCTAGGCCTTGTAGAGCCAAGTCCCACATCGGGAAAGTTGCTTCACCAAAATGCTGTCGCAGTATTTGTTCGTATTGCTTGGCAGCTTCTGCCGGAGTTTCGACGTCGACTGGAACTTCATGAATGTTGGAGCGTGGTATGTCAACTCGGTCCAGCAGCGCTTCATGAACCATACGGGCGTTACTGTCTGCGTGGTCCAGCGGGACATTGCGTTCATCCCCCCAGAACCAGTGAATGTGGGGCCAGTCGAGTTTGCGTTCGGCAATCAGTTCGTAGATCCGTTTCGGGGTTGAACCACCGGAGAGTGCGACGCGGAAGATCCCGTTCGACTCGATGCTCGTGTTGGCAAGATCGCAAAAAGCCTGAGTGGTTGCTTCATGTAGTTGGCTTAGTTTGTCAAAAATTTCCATTTCACGTTTTGGTTCGAGTAGCGACTAGGAGAGTTATCGGAATGATTCCTGGTCTGTTGGGAAATCACCTGTTTCAATTGATTTTCGGTAAGCGACCGCAGCATCGCGTATCGTTGTTCTGACATCAGAGTATTGGCGAACAAAGCTTGGTAGGTATCCAGAGTTAAAACCGATCAAGTCATGCGTAACAAGGACTTGTCCCGTCATGTGGGGGCCTGCTCCGATTCCGATGGTTGGAACCTTGACTGCTTCGGTGATCGCTTGTCCAACATCACTTGGGACACATTCGACTAGCACGGCAAAGGCGCCGGCTTGCTCGGCAGCCTTCGCGTCCTCGATCAGCGTCGGCATATTCCGTTGGACTCGGTAGCCGCCATCGACATGGATGTTTTGGGGACGCAGTCCGACGTGGGCCATGACGGGGATACCAGCAGTGACAATGGTTTCGATCCGTTTGGCTTGCTCGGCGCCGCCTTCAAGTTTGACCGCGTGGCAAGTGGACTCTTTCAGCACGCGAGCTCCGGCTTCGACGCTCCGCATGATCTCGAGTTGACCTTCTGGAAAGGGTAAATCCACAACCACCATGGCCCGTTTGGCGGCACGACCCACCATCTTGGCATGATAGATCATGTCATCCATGGTGACTGGCAGCGTTGTGTCGTGGCCTTGGACAACCATCGCCAACGAATCGCCCACCAGCAGAATGTCGATTCCTGCGTCATCTAAAACTTCAGCCGTGGGATAGTCATAGGCCGTCAACATGGAAATGTTGCCGCCGTCTTGGCGGGTTTTTTGCAAACTACGCGTTGTGACACGTGGGGGCGGGTTTTCGGAGGTCGATGCGGCCATGGGATGATCCGGCGATCTTGATGCGGACGACGATTTGTCGTTTTGGGGTTTACGGGTCTGCAGCTACAATGGAACAACCTAACCCTACACTGATGGGCGTCTACCCGCCTGCCCGCCGACGAACTGAATTGTGAGCAAGTAAATGTTGAATCGAGCCAGGTTTTTCCATTGTCAGGGGAACTTTCCTGCGTTTTGCGTGACCGCGATCCTCGGGTTGGTCTCTGCCCTGTGGCTTGTACCAGTTGATCGCCAAGTCATGGCAGATGATCCACCGGGGTTTGTCTTCAAGGGCGCCAACCAGAATATGAACATTGAGCTTGAAGGCAAACTTGCTGGATTCAAGCAGGGTATGTTGCTCGTCACACGCGAAGATGGTGTTGAAGTCACTGTAAAACCACCAGAAGATGCTTTGGGTTTCGAATTTCAAGCACCGGTCGAAGCCAGCTTTCTCCAACGCGGAATGATGGTCCGATTTAACGGTAATTTCAACAAGGCTGGTGTTCCCACTGATCCCATTGATGGGCTCACTGTGTTTTTGCCAGTGAGTGAAAAACTCGCCAAGAAAAAATCAGATGAGTTCGTGCCAGGTGTTTACCCCGGTGAGAAAAAAACCAATCTTCCAGATGGAGTTTCAAATTATAAGGTCGTCGGAAAATTGATGGGGTGGGATGCCACCGGGTTGGTTGCAGTTCAGGCTGGTAGGCGACCGTTACGAGTCCAGCTCGCTGAAAAAGCAACCATGGAACTGCGTTTGAATCAACTCAACCTCGCACAGCAAGGTGATGCGGTACTTATCACGGGCACCTATCGCCTTCCCGATGACAGCAAGGTGGTGGCCAAAACAATCTCTGTCACCACGGATCGCGTGCAAACCGGTGCTGCTGCCAGCACGCCAACAAAAGGTCGACCCAAACGCGGAAAGCGGGGCGACGCCGACGCTGATGCTGAGAATCAAAAATAATCTTGACGAGTGACTGCGTCCAACTGTCGGCAGCATCTCGCTGGCGGCTAAATCCGCGTGCATTCAAGTCCATGTGTCGACTCAATGATGTCTGTTCCGAGCAGAAACAAGGGCTCGCTGGACTCGTTTACATCCGTTTGCTGGTTGCCACAAACTTGATTGAATCACGGGAGAAGTAGTGTTTCTTCCACGTTTTGACTTCATGGGGCTAAGCGTTTGTTCCGCTTTTTTTCCGGAAACCGGTCACTTGCTTCCTCAGATGACTGGGCGAATGGAGTGGTTGCTGCGTAGCATGTAGCGGTGGCAGAGACTTAGTTTTTTTCCATGTCATGCTAAAGTAGCGATGCGGCAAAGACCATGATAAAAAGTGGACTTCTGCGAAGCGACTCACTGGCATAAATACAACTGACGCGGTGGTGAGAAGAGACACCACGTTCAGGAAAGCGATCACAGGAGTGCTGGTGATGCTTGAGCGATCCGCACTGGAAATTCGGTCGTGCTGAAAGCATGCTGACACTGAAACACTATCCGTATTCACTCTCGAACAAGTTCATTGAAAATGAAAACAACACACCTGAAATCTCGCTTGCTGTTGACTGCTCTGACGTGTTGCGCTGTTGGGGCGTCGGCTTTGCTGCCGCAGGCGGCGTCTGCCAAAGATTTGGGTATCGGTTCCGAGGCTCCTGCTTTGAATATTGAGCATTGGGTGCAGGACGGAAACGGATTTTTTAAGCCGGTTACAGAGTTCGAAAAAGACAAAGTTTATGTCGTTGAGTTCTGGGCGACGTGGTGCGGTCCTTGCATTCAAAGCATGCCCCATCTGGCTGACTTGCAAAACAAGTATCGAGGCAATGGAGTGCAGATTATCAGTGTGTCCGATGAGTCACTTGATGAGGTCAAGGATCTGCTTGGAAAGAAGGACGAGAATGTTGGGAAAACTTTTGCTGAAGTGACTGCTGCTTACTCCCTGACGACAGATCCTGATCGTTCCGTTTACAACGACTACATGACAGCCGCGAAACAACAGGGGATTCCAACCGCGTTTGTCGTCGGAAAGACGGGACTTGTGGAATGGATAGGCCACCCAATGGACATGGATGGTCCACTTGCTGCCGTCGTTGATGGAAAGTGGGATCGGGAAGCGTTTGCTGCGGAGATGGTTGCCGAGCAGGAAATGCAGCAGAGTATGCAGCGGCTTTCGATGTTGGCATCCACAGGTAAGTTTAAGGAAGCGATTGCCCTTGCCGAGGCACAAGGCAAGCAAGCGACAACCGATGCAAGTAAACAGCGGTGGATGGAAATCAAGTACAGCTTGAAACTTTCGGCTGGCATGTTGGATGATGATTCACTTGCTTTCTTCCGCAACAGAATCAAGGCTCTTAAGAGTGATCCCCTCGCGATGGCACAATTCGGCTACTCGCTCTACGGTCAGGCACAACAGGGAGTCGACATCAAGCCACTGCTTGCCGATGTGATGGCTGCAATGGAGGAGGTTGCCGAGGGTGCAGATCCGAAAATGAAACCCTTGATGTTCAATACCCTTGCAATGCTGGCCAGCGAATCAGGTGATCTCAAGAAGGCCGTCTCTGCACAACAGGCAGCGATCGATGCAACTGATGACGAACGTCAGAAGAAACGTCTGATGGTTATGTTGGATGAACTCAAGCAGAAAGCTGCTGGTGGCAGTGCAGGCGACGCTACTGAAAAGTAAGGATGCCTGTTGAGACCTTTGTCTCTTGGCACGCTGCCTTTTTGGGGCGTGACGAAGGTCTGACGATGTGAGATTAATGTGCACGCCTTCCGAGTGAATTTATTCGGGAGGTGTGTCCATGGCGACATCAAAACGGCGCCAGCATAGTGTTGCTGCCGCCAGTCCCAAAAATGCCGCCGTCCAAGTTGCGGTGATCGAGCCTGAGATGTAGCAGACTGAGGCGTAAGGCTCGGGAAGTAGATTTTGGCAGAGTGTTGCCCAGAGCACCAACAGGGAAAGGGTGATCACGATGACGGTTCCCTTTCCTAGGAATGTGAGTTTCGTACGCAGCATCATCGCGATGCCCTCGTTGTGCTGGTGATGCGGGTAGGCCAGGAATAATGCGTTCTCACCGGCGAAAGTCACCACCGCTAGAGCAAATAGTACGCCTGTCCAAAGGATAAATTGGTCCCAGCCCGGATGGGTTACCAATGCTGCGATGGTCGCTGTTGCCAATTGAAATGTCCAAGTGATCAGAATTGGCAAAGCCAGTTGGCCTACCACCATCGAAAAAGGTTTGACGGGTAACGAACGTAGTAGCACCATCCGTTTTAAATCCCGTCGAAAGTCGATGCGTAATGCGGGTGGAGCTAGCAGGATTGTGCACAAGGCAATTCCACCTACCACATAAAACCACTGCTCAGTGATCCGCCCCATGAACAGTGGAGACAAGCAAAGGACCGTTGGCAGCAGTAGGCTGATTGCAATCTTGTAGCGATAGTGTCGAACGCTGATCGCCTGCCTGTAAACCAGATTCAACGTATCGCGAGCAATCCAAGGGGTGCAGTAATCGATCGCACTCTGCAGGCGGTTGACCCGTAATCCACTGTAGCTGTGTGATTGCGATTCCCGCGTTTCGTATCGGCCTTCCGATAGTCGCGATACGTCTCGTTTTTGTTCCTGCAGAAGGCTCCACCGATCTGCTTTGACTAACAGAATGAGTGAAAGGGGGAAGATGCCCAGAGCAGCCAGCAGTTGCAGTGCAGTTAATGGTTGTAAGCTTACCGTAGCGGTCAGGTAGGCCGAGGCAATCCATGGCGTTGATAGAAATTGGATCGTCGGTGTCGATGCAATTTCTCCCAGTCCCCGTATGGTATTGATGACGTAGAACCACATGGGAGACCCCGAAGCGGTTAACGAGTGCACGCATGCGAGTAGTTGAATTACAAGTGCCACGGCACTGGAAGTTGTGATCAAGCGAAACCAGCCTCGTTGTTTCTTACTCATGCCACTCACCAAACGACCAAACGTCAGACGAGTTATTTCTAGCAGCATCAAAGAGGTGAACGTTCCGATGACCAATAGCAGCGGATACCCTACATCCCTCGCTAGCAGGATTGATAACATCATTGTTTTCAACGCTGCTGGCAGCACCAGGTTGCCAACGTGGTAAACCGCCAGCGATGAGCGGCAAAGAGGTGAGTTGCCAAGCCACAGAGTTTCAGCGTTCGACAGTTCGAGGTTCACACGTGTATTCGACCAGACGCATTTGACTAGGTGGTACATCAAGTAAAGCACCATGCCACCAGAGAGCCAGAGTCGCAAGTGCAGAGGATCAGTGGCGGCGCGTGCAGACAGAATGAAAATCCCGTTCATGACGTAAAACGAAAAGAACAGAAGTACCAGTGACGTGGCGATAAGACGGCGAGGCGATCGAAGACGCCGCAGGAATCGTTCAGCACGAAAACTGATCCTTCTTGCAGCCAACCATGCCAACTGCCGATGGATATACAGTGAGTCCCACGTCGAATCGAGCAAAGGTTGTGATTCTGCACTGTCGCTGTTGCTGGCACTCGTCTCTACGTCGGTCGGACGCTCAGCAAGACGATGGATCCATCTGGTGAGTGAAGTCACGAAACAGCCTCGGTCACTCCGTGGGAGGTGGCTGGGCTGCCATCTTGATTGCCATGCTGGGGTAGGGCACTTGTGTTGAACGGTGGTGATGCTGTTGGAGGGTTGCTGGGCGTGTCGGGATGCGTGGCTGCAAAGTAGGCGTCTTCGAGAGTCTTGGCGTGAGGGAACTGGTCGCGCAATGTTTTGGTGTCACCAAAGTATTGCGCGCTTCCGTTTTGCATTACAAGCAAGTGGGTGCAAATGGGAGCAATCATTGCCAGCAGATGACTGCTGATGATAATGGTTGCACCTGCTGCTGCTCGTACACGAACTGATTCCAGCAAGGTGCGAATGGCCGGTGGGTCCAAGCCTGTCAAAGGCTCGTCCAGCAGAATGACTGAAGGGGAATAGAGATAGGCACAACAGACGGCTAGCTTTTGACGCATTCCGCGTGACAGGGTGGTGGCGCCTGCTTTGTATTTGTCCAGTAGTTCGAACTGCCGAAGTAATTCAATCGCTTTATCGTGATGATCAGGGACGCGATAAAGGCGTCCGATGAATTCCATGTGCTCACCGACACTCAGGTCATCAAACAGCGGTGGATCGTCAGGGACATAGGCAAGACGGGTTTTTAGCGTCTTCAGATTGGTCTGAACGCAGCAATCAGCGACTTTTAGCGACCCGGAGGTAGCTGAGATCAGGCCAGAGAGGCAACGCATGGTAGTGGTCTTTCCCGCCCCATTGGGACCGATCAAACCACAGATCTGACCCGCGTTAATCGAGAAACTGATGCCATCGACCGCTAAATAGCTGTCATAAAGTTTCCGAAGACCTTCGACTTCAATCATTTGCAAAGTCCTGCATCCAAAGCTTCCGCGTATTCACACCACAAACAAACCGTAGCTCACAATCCACTCATGGGCAGGGGAAACCCGGGTTTACGGCCAACCTAAAGTGCACGAGGATGCCAGCCCCGTGATTTACGGGGATTGCCGTCGTTCCGTGGGTCTGATTCTCAATTCGCGGCATTTCCACTTCAGAAGCACAATATGCCGGACTCTGAGCACCCTTTGAAGCACGCCGAGGAGCCAAGTCGGGATCCGATCGGTGGCGAGGTGCCAATGTCGGGCGGTGGGGAACCGTCCTCAGTGTCAGGCAAATCGGGTGTGGAGGCAGACGATGATGGAGCTGCTTGGGCACCGCTACGACTACCCATTTTTAGAGCTTTCTGGATCGCATCTCTGATTTCCAACTTGGGTACCTGGATTCACGAAGTGGGGGCAGGCTGGTTGATGACCAGTCTGGATCCTGATCCACAAATGGTTTCGGCTGTCCGTATTGCAATGTCCGGTCCAATGATCTTCTTGGCAATCCCAGCGGGTGTGATTGCGGATCGCGTCGATCGACGGCAGTTGTTGATCCTGACTCAGTTGATGATGTTCTCATTTGCTTCATTGTTGTCCTTGTTGACGTGGCAGCAGGTCATCACCTCATGGTCGTTATTGGGGCTGACGTTTGCTATTGGTCTAGGGTTAGTGATGCACGTTTTAACGTGGCAAGCAACCATACCTGTATTGGTACCGCCGCAGCAGATTGCACGTGCGATCGCGTTGGGGAGTATCAGCTTCAACCTGGCGCGAGCAGCAGGGCCGGCGCTGGGTGGTGTTTTGATTGCGACAGCGGGCGTCTGGGTGGCTTTTGCTGTGAACGCTTTGTCTTTTGCAGGCGTGCTGTTTGTGTTGCTGTTCTGGAAACGTGAAAAGACCGAATCATCTCGCGGTCTTTCTTACCGTGCAGCACTGAAGGAAGGGTTTGTGTATGTGGTGCGGGAACGCACGATGCGCAACGTGTTGGCAGGTGTCATGTTATTCCTGCTGCCGGCAACGGCACTCTGGTCTTTATTGCCTCTCGTCGCGCGCCAACAATTGGCATGGGGAGCTGAGGGCTATGGATTGTTAGTTACTAGCATTGGTGTGGGGGCTGTCGTTGCAGCAAGAGTGTTACATGCCTTGCACCGTCGACTTCTGATGGATCGAACTTTGGCTGCCAGTATGCTCGGGTTTGCACTAGGGCTGTTCATCCTCGGCCACTCGGAAGGAGATACATTGTGGCACGATGCTGTGGCATTATTGGCTTGCTTTGTGATGGGAGCGGCGTGGATGATTTGTTTAACTACCCTCAATGCAACGGCTCAGATGACCTTAGCAAACCATATCCGAGCTCGTGGGATGGGAGCCTACATGACGACCATGGCGTTAGCGATGGCATTGGGGTCTTTGATCTGGGGGCAGGTTGCAAGTCAGCTCGGTTTGGCGTGGACGCAGTGGATTGCGGCTGCCACGCTCGTCGTTACAGCGGGGTGCAGTTTTTGGTTCCCCGTTGATCGAGAATCGGATCAGCCAGAGTGAGATGCGGAGATGTGAATCGTATCCGGTTGTCGAATTTCTACTCTGAGACCCGGTGGGTCAGCGCGGGATGACGCTGGAGCGGCCTTATGGCCACTTGCCATCATTGAACTCGCTGGGGTTGGAGAAAATCAGATCCAGCATTGCTCCGGGGGGCACGTGTAAAAATGAATACCCTGCGTTATTAGGCGTTCAGACTGC
>Ga0315321_10001948_pt1 | contig 16016 bp, 9 predicted proteins | sample M180m21515metaG_FD_203464 | JGI IMG/M metagenome (GOLD analysis project Ga0315321, IMG submission 203464) | Ammonia-oxidizing marine archaeal communities from Monterey Bay, California, United States - M1 80m 21515 | ecosystem: Environmental > Aquatic > Marine > Intertidal zone | place: USA... | reverse complement strand
GGAAAGGCATCAGCAAATCATTTGAAAAAATATCTTCTTCGGTTTTCGTCAGCGGACAAGTGCTTTTGGGTGGCGAGATCACGCCTAAAGGCTCGGCTCTTTCCCGGGAGTCGCAATATCTATATGCCGATTCCAGTCCTTTGCTGAAAGTATTCGAAAAACCGAAGGTGAATGGCTCGTGCCTGTCTTTGCTTGACTCACTCAAAAGAGATGGTTCGCTGGACCCCTTCTTCAAATGCCACATCTTTTTGACCTATGTCAAAGTCATGAAGGCACGTCCGGCAGAGTGGGGACTCAGGAACGAACCATACGGAAACATGTCCGTACTCAAGGACTTCGAGCATCTGAGAGAATTAACTGCTGGAAAAGATCTTATTGGTGAATGGTATAAGTTCATTTCCAGCGGAACAGTCACTCCATTGCGAAAGCAATTGCTTGATTTTTTTGTCTCCAGAAGCAAAGTTTCGTACTATAGGGAAGCCAAGTTTTTCGAGAAGTTCTGGAGCGAGCTCCTGTCTGCAAAATTCAACTATCACGGACATCGCACTCTAGATGACAAGTTGAGCAAGGCGAACAATGGGGAGGTCTGGGCGATTTCCCAAAAGAGCAAAACCCTTCAGCTTATAAACCCAAATGCCAACGAGACCATTCGATATTCTCCAGTCATGACATTGGATAAGAAAATTTCGGATTTGCTGACTAATGCCAGACAACATGCGGGTATAAAAACAGCAGAGGATACGAATTATCTACTTTTTAAAAAGAGTTTGCCTTACCCATTTTCTGAGAATTAGGATAAAGCCATCGCCGAAAACAATGAGCAAGACAGTCTCCTAAGCCTTTCAAACTCGCTCCAATTCGAGTAGTTTCCAACAGGTCAGTTGCATTCTCGGGAGGTGGAAGGGGCCTTTCCAAAGGTTACCCTTGAGTGACGAGCTTCGGCTCCCATCCCGATGAAGGTAGCCGAACCATTCGCCATGCTCGGGGTCAGGGAAATGCTTGTAAGCCCAGTCATGAATTTTACTGTGCATCTGCCCGTACATTTCGTCACCCGTTAACAAAAAGGCCATGAGGGTGGCGATGATCGTTTCGTTTTGTGGCCACCAAAACTTCATGTCATGCCAGTACTCCTGAACGGGCAACCCCTTGGAATCCACAAAATAAAGGATTCCCCCGTACTCTTCATCCCATCCATGCTCCCAGCTGTAGTTCAGCATTTGCAGACCGGTTTTCACGAGTCCGTCGTCCCCACGGAGTTTTCCCTCGAGCATGATAAACCAAGCTCCTTCCATGGCATGACCGGGATTAAGAGAGCGTCCGTCGAAATGATCGACAAACGCACCATCCGGACCAACCGTTTCAAGTACACAGCGAAGTTCGGAGCTCAAATGATCCCGGCGAATGGTCTCGATGCTTCGGTCGATCCATTCGTTGGCATCAGGCAATCCGATCGAATCGCGAAGTTCTTGAGCCGTGGCAATCGTGATCATGGGAAAAGCCAGAGATTTGGTCGGGCGTACTTCGGTAAATTTTGGCTCAACGCCTTGGGGGTTGAGGTTGTGATCGACGAAGCGCTTGAAAGTCATCCTTGCTTTATCGGCGTATTCGTCTTCACCCGTAGCCTTGGCAAGTTCTCCATAAGCAATTGCCGCGAAGCTCTCCGAGAACGCATAGCGGCGCTTACGGATCGGCTCGCCTTCCCGGGTCAAGTGAAACCACATGCGCCCGTCGGAAGGATCGAAACAATGCTGATCAAGAAATTCAGCCCCGTGCTTGGCCAGTTCAAGCCATTCTTCCCGGGGCTCGACGTTGTTATAAAGTTCGCCTAGCAACCAAGTGAATCGACCTTGTTGCCAGACGCCTTTGTCCGTATCGACCAAGCGACCATCCCGATCGAGCGACATCATGAATCCACCATGCTCATGATCGACACAATGCTTCGTCCAAAAGGGGAGGGTATCCTCCAGCAACCCGTCCCGATAGACTCTGCTAAGCTCCTCCATTCGCCCTTGGTTCATTTCAATGGACATGGTTAGGGGTTTTGACCGCCTATGCGTGGAGCCATATACTTCAAATATTGCCAGCCTTCCTTGGGCCACCGGCGTCCGGCCTTGAAAACAGCTTCGTTTTCTTTCATCAGCATGCTCAGTTTTTCTCGGTCGGAGATAGGGTCACGAGTATCTGCCTGCCATTCCTTCAGGGCTGTTTGCAGTCGGCGCTTTGCCTCTGTGTGCTTCGTGTCATTTGAAAGATCGATCCACTCGTAAGGGTCGACCTTCAGGTCATAGAGTTGATACTCGGGTGGTTTCAGCCAACGGGCATAACCCGTCTTCGTTTGCTTAGAGGCACCGGTCAGTTCTTTGTCCGTCAAGCAACCCGACCAGTGAGCCGCACCATGGGTTTGATAATACCGTGCCGCAGGATCCTCGCGATCTCGAACGGGTGAGTGAATCAACTTGTAGCGGTCGTCGCGGATCGTGCGCTGGGGAAAGGTGTGACGTGCAGCGTCGCAGTTGCGTTCGCAGGCCAGATACTTTCGGAACTCTATGTCGTCGGTTGTTCCGCCCAGGACCGGTCGCAGCGACTGGCCCGGCAATCCCCTCGGTGTCGGGGATCCGGCCGCGTCCATAAACGTAGGCAACAGGTCAATGGTTGAAACCAAGGCCTTAGAACGATGATTCGGCTTGGTGGAACCGGGCCATCTGACAATATAGGGAACCCGCATGCCGCCTTCGTATACCGTTACCTTTCCACGAGCCATCTGGGCTCCGTGGTCACCAATGAAAACTACCAGCGTATTTCCGGCCTTGCCTGAGTTTTCCAGTTGACTGAGCAATTGCCCAACGCAGTCATCCAACCTCAACATACAGTCGTAGTAATTACGAGCGATATCACGCAAACGTGGATTTGAGCCGCCGACATAGGGCATCACCTTTACGCGCTTCGGGTCTACCTGCGTTTCCGGGAGGCCGTCCACCTGCCCCTGCAACGGCCAGTGGGCGTCCGGGTAGTTTACCGTCATGAAGAACGGGTCTTCGCCGTCTCGAAAGAACTCGCCGGCCTTTGAAGCATATTCAGTAACCTTTCGCTTAGCGAAGTTCGATGATTTCTGAAACCGAAAATCCACGAAGTCCTCAACCGCCTCGGCTGGAATTACATGCGTCTTGCCAATCAGGCCGGTGCGGTACCCGGCCTTTTTCAACAGGGAGTAGGTCGTGGGCCACCTCTTGAACCAGCCGTAGTTGTGCGTCGCCAGGCCGAGCTGCCCGTTCTGGTGTGGGTACAGTCCGGTGAAGATCGTGCTACGGGAAGGACTGCAAACCGATTGCGTGACGTATCCATTCTCAAAAAGCACGCCATCTGACGCAAGGGCGTCGATATTAGGCGTGTTGATTACCGGATCACCGTAGCACGATAATTCGCATCCGTGATCTTCGCCTACGATCAAAAGGATGTTCGGGCGAGTAACCTTGTTGTTTTTCTCAATGGGTTCATCCCGCAAAGCAAAGATCACATCTTCGATTTCCGAGGAGAACGGGGACGCTGGAAGATCTTCGCTATTGATCAAGTTGACCGAGGGAACAGGGTAGGGCATCCATGCATAACGAACGTATTGAGGAGCAGAAACCTTGGGACTGGCAACCGACAAGGTGTTTTTGCCGATAATCTTTGCGCCTGCCGGATGAAACACTCCGTCTTCCCCACAAACCTCAAAATGGCGAGGTGCTTTCTTATCGGATGTTTCGAGACCACCTCCAACTTGCTTGAACGAGACGACCAGAGAGTCTCCTTCACGTTCGGCAACATCGAGCAAAGGCCCGGAGTAAGTCGCATGCTTTTTCAGTGCGTAAGTAGTGCCCAGCGCCCATTTTGCCAAGCGTTCGCCAACAGGCTTCTTTTCTCTGGGATGAACGTCAGTTGGATGTCCTGTGTCGATCGTGATGGCCATGCCAATATTCTCGAGTTGATCAAGAATACGGCGTTGTCCTTCGCGAAACAATGGCCATTCGGAACGATTGAGGGCAGGAAGCTGAACGAAGAGAAAGGGAAAGTCACCTTGTCCCCATTGCTGTCGCCATTGCTTGATCAGGAGCGGGAAAAGTTTTCCGTGCTCACGGACTCGGGATTTTGTTTCGGCATTCGACTCACCTTGATACCAAATGGCTCCGCGAATCGCGTAGGGAATCAGCGGCTCAACACCTGCTACCCACATGAAACCCGGCTTAAACGAATGGTTTGGACCGAACAAGTCACCCGGAATCGTTAGCCCCGACTGAATCGCTGCGAGAAGATTCTGCTGTCCACGCATCCGACAGAATTGCCCCAGTCGTTCGTTGTCGAGCCAATTACCTGCGACCAACCCCTTCAAGCCCGGATTCGACTCCATCGCCTCACTAGGAATCCACGCCTCGGTCGGCGTGCCACCAACCGCCGAGCAGATCAAGCCGACCGGAACATCCAGTTCTTTCTGTAATCGTCGTCCAAAAAACCAACCCACTGCCGAAAATGAGCGGGCGGTCTCGGGAGAAGAGACTTTCCACACACCCTCGCAGAAAGTTTCCGGAGTCAGTCGCGAAAGATGTTCCATCGCGTAACTCCCCGAACTCCCGCGAGCACCGCCTGCCAGATTCAATAACCGGAGATTGGGATTCTCCGTGGACGCAAGTTCTTCAGCAACTCCGGCGGACTGAGCAAGAGTCCATTCCATATTGGATTGCCCGGCACACAGCCACACTTCGCCTATCAGGATGTCTTTAAAAATGTTTTTTTCTGAACCGGTCGAGATTGTCATTTCGATGGGTTTGCTTGATGACTGCCTGGAATTCAAGCGTACACTCCATTTCCCGAGTTCATCGGCCCGAACCTGCTTTTCTTCAATCCCAAGCACTACTGTCACCGATGCACCTGCTTTCGATTCGCCCCAAACGGGTATAGGCTTATCCGACTGGAGGACCATATGGTCTCCGAATACACGGGGCAACCGTAGCTTGCCTTGTTCTTTTTCAACCGGGGTCATCTTGTCGACAAGCTTTTTTACGATCAAGTCCTCCAAGGGAATCCGCTGAAAGGTCATATGGGCCTGACTGCCTTCGTAAAGGATGCCAACGGTCCTCTCGTCAATCATTGACATACAAGAGTATCCGGCACTGGTCTCTTCATCTAGCAGCAAGCGATGTTCTTTCGGCCAGGTTTGGCCTCGGTCAGGCGATGCTTTGATTGTTATGTGATTTCTTCCTCGCACACTGTCAGGGTTGGAAAAAAGCAACCAATCCCCCAAATCCTCTCCGCTTTCCTTACTGGGATCAATAAGGCTGGCCATACAGGCCCGAGGCTCGATCAACGAACGCTCCGAAGTCCCGTGCTTCTTCCAAGTCTTCCCCATGTCATCAGTGGTCATCACAACCCGTACGGCCTTGCGATTGTACCGGCAATTGAGCATCAGTGTGCCTGGTTCAGTTTCCACTACCTGAGCTTCCGTCGTATCGTCGAACGCCCCCGTGCCGACCTTCCATGTCATGCCATGATCCTTTGAGTAAATGATCGTTGAACGCGGGAGCCTCTTTTTTTTGGGCGTATCCTGATACTGCGCCGCAAATACGATCGTTCCGTCCCGCATCGTGATCCCCTTCCCAGGTCCCTGCAAAATGAAGCACCACTCCGGTTTCTTCACCTGTTCGGTAATATTGATAGGTTCAGACCAGGAAACGCCATCGTCATCACTGCGTACTAGCATCAATTGACCGGTTTCCTCCGGTTTTAATCCTGGCCCGGAACCTATCCACGAACGATTACCGTGACTCCAAGTGGCAGCGACCCAAATAGTGCCAGTGGTTTGATCGACCAGTATGGCCGGATCCCCAATGCCATCATAACGCCACTGCGGATCATTCCCCATGTCCATGATTACCTTCATGGCTTCCCACGCACGACCACCATCTGTCGATCTTGACATGCCTACGTCGATATCGCCGGGGAGATCTCCACCCGATCTCCGTCGGACGTCATAGACACCGACAAGAGTTCCTTTGTTTGTAGTCGCCAGACCGGGGATGCGATACGTGTGCACTCCATCGTCACCACCATTTCGCAAGGCCACACCCATACGCTGGATGGACGGATCTTGATTTAGCTTGATCGTTTTGCCATCGGAGAAGGAGATTCTTCGGCCGGCAACACCCAAAAGATGATCGACATTGGCTTCCTTGCTCAAGCGGCAGGAGATCCAGAGGAAGTTATCGCCTTCCACAAGAGGGCAGGCAGTGGGAGGGCAGGTAAAAACCAATGGCTCGCCCTTTGCCTGCCTTGCCCCCAGAGATGCAACCGGCTTGCTGGCAAGGAATCGGTTTTGCCCGGCGCCGTGGTGCAACTGAAAGGACAAGATGTCGGATTGATTTGCGTCGCCTGCGGGCATGGCATGAAACTCAGTCAATGAAATGGGATTCAGTTGGCCTCTTGTCTCGATCTTCAGTTTGAGCAGAGCGGAGGCTTCCTTGCCGACCAGGGCCGGAAGAGTTAGTGGCAGGACCTCGACCGAAATGACTTCCTGCGGTTGCTTGGGAGCGATTCGCAGGTCATCGATAAGAATACCCGTGTCCGGAGGACTCGAGCAATTAAACTGCAACCGCTTGACACCCACCGGAAGCCCCACCTTGACATGATTCAAGAAGGCTCGCCCCACTCGGATTGTCTTGCTGCCATCATAGATCTCCTGCAAGCCTTTGCCTTGATCAACGGCGATACGAAAGGAAAAGGGTGACCGACTTGTCCAACGCTCTGCCCAGAAAGTAAGCTCACTGGCTGTTTCCACTGCTTCCGCCAGACCCAGAGTAACAGTCGATTCTTTGCCTCCGGCCAACTGGAGGCATTGCTTTCCTGTTTTCGCATGCTTGCCGTCTACGAGAACTCTGCCTGCCTCTGACCTCCAGATGCCAATCGACGTTTTGAGTTGCTCAAAGGGACCGGCCTTCGCTTTCTCGAAACCAAAACTGCTTCCCTCGTTCGCCAATAAGATTAAGCCCGACTTCTTTTCCCCTGAGGAAAACAGAACCGAAAAACAAGCAACGAAAATCAGAATGATTCCGTTTACCAAAAGATGGCTACGCATTTGACTTAAGAAAGTAATGGAACACAAAAATATTGCACCAATGGGATTCGATCGTCGAATAGCGTTCCCATTCAGATACTTCAGTCAAGTCTGCTCGCGTTCGGGGTCCAAGGGAAGAAATATTTCAAAGCAACTGCCTTTGCCTTCTTCGGTTTCAAAGGCAAGTTTCCCTCCATGCTCCACTACAATAAGGGCGTGAGCCAATGCCAGTCCTTGCCCCATCCCTTGCCCGACCGCTTTGGTGGTAAAGAATGGCTCGAAAATTCTATCGCAGATGGAATCAGGAATTCCTTCTCCATTATCCCGAACCTCGATTTTCACACCATCAGACTCAGCCCAAGATCGAATGGATATAGTACCTTTCTGTTCGTTTTTTGAATTCTCAAGGATGGAATCATAGGCGTTTACGATCAGGCTCAAGATGGCATGACTGATCTCACTCAGGGCGCAATTGACCTTGGGCATGTCCTTGCCTAGCGAAAACCTCAAGTCGACGGATTTCTGGTCCAACCTCGTTCTGGAAAGAACGAGGGCATCTCGAATGGCTTGATTGATGTCGCCAGGTTTCATGTCTTTTTCCAGACCTTTATGGGAAAACCTCCTCATTGTCGCGACAATCCCCCCTATTCGATTAACCCCCACAATCGTGTTCTTGATGGCAATAGGCAGGTTCTCCTTGATGAAATCAGGAAGATAGACACTCCCTGCCCCATTGAGAATCTCCTTGATCGAGTCCTCGATGAATTTCAGATGATCCCCCACGAATTGGGCGGGGGTATTAATTTCATGAGCTATGCCTGCAGACAGTCTGCCCAAGGCTTCCATTTTGGCGGATTGAATGTCTGCAGCAGTCGGTTTTGCCTCGCCGCCATGAGCAACAGAAACCACCCCCTCTTCTTGACCGCCGGGAGGAGAAGGCAACCAATCTGAGGAAATATAACTGTCGGGAGAAGATAAGGTTTGATCGTTTTCTTCAACCATCTCAGGGCGAATCCGCTAAAACAAATAACCTTGAAAAACTGTGATGGAAATAAACATCTTCAACCCTTAAGAAAGTGCGGTACTTCCGTCAAAAGTCAATCAGGGCTTTTGTCCGTAACCTCTTCGATTGATTCGCCCGAATCATCGGCTTCAGTCAGCGGAAGCAAAACGTGAAAAGCAGTGCCTCTCCCCTCAACCGTGTCGAAATAAATTTTGCCCTTATGTCTCTCGACGACCAAATTATAAGAAATGGCCAAGCCTTGACCTGAACCGACCCCTACTTTTTTCGTCGTAAAAAAGGGATCGAATACACGGTCAATCACCTTACCCGGAATTCCGCCACCATTATCTTCCACCGATATTCGTATTGACGACGGGTTTTCCTTCATTGTCTTGACTGTGATTTTGCCCATTGAACCTTTGTGGAAATCCGCTATGGAATGGGAAGCATTTACAATCAGGTTGATAATGACCTGACTGATCTCACTCACGCGACAAGGAACCATGGGCAAGTCCGAACCGAAGTCAGTATCCAGAAGCGCTGAATTTTTCCACTCGTTTCTCGTTATCGAAACACAATCCCTGACAATCGAGTTAATGTCGGAAGGCGAAAGGGAAGCATGGGTATCCTTATAGGAAAACCTCTTCATCGCGGAAACGATCTCCGTGATATGCTCAAGCCCTTTTCGTATGCTCTCCAAGGCAATGGGGACATTTGCCTCAAGGAAGGCAGGATCGTTAAACTCAAGTTTGGAAAAGATGTCCTGTTGAAAGGATTCATCAACGAAATGCTTAAGGAAACTAAGGTGGTCACCTGCAAATTGGGCAGGTGTCCGAATTTCATGAGCAATACCGGAAGCCATTTGTCCCACCGCTTCCATTTTCTGAGCATGCTGAAGATCAGTCTCTAGCTTTTTCCTGTTTTCAATTTCAACCTCCAACTTTTCCGTTCGCTCGGCAAGTTGAGCGGTCCTTTCTTTCACCGCCTCCTCGAGCTTGTGAACGAGCTGCCACAGCCGTCTTGAAAGAGTTTCGATCTCTTGGGGCCCAGTTTCCTTTTGAAAAAGCGTTTTGACAGGCGACGAACTGCCGATGCCATCCGAATCGCTTCCCTTGATCGAACTTTGGGTAAAAGATCGCTTTTCACTCAAAGCTTCGTCCGCCGCATGAGCCATCCTTCGAATCGGGTCAAGAAAACTTCTTTGAATGGCATAACCGACAGCCAGCATGATCAGTAGATAAGCAACGCAAGCTATACCTATGAGAGAAAAGGAATCTTTTCTGGATTCAATCATCTCCGCTTTCCTGATTTCAATCTTAGCATATTCGGACTCCAAAAATTCATTGGTCCAAAGATCCAGTTTCCCAACGGCCAAACGAAAATCCGTAGTTACTTTATCAAAGTCTGGCTGGGGAAACAGTTCGGGGTTCGACGCCAAGGCAAGAGATCCCAATTGAACCGAAGTTCTGTTGAAATCACGAAAAGCCAGCTCGTAGTCTCTAATCAAACCCTGGGGAACTTCAGGCTCGGACTTCATCGCCTTGATGCCCTCGTGGACTTGAACAAGCATGATTTCAACAAACTGAAACAAAATCGAAGGTTCATCCGTAAAGTAAGCCATTCTGGAAATAACCTCCTTGCTCTCATCCGAAAGCTTCGTCGCTTTTTTCCATGTGGGAGAGGCTTCTCCACTCGATTGAACAAATATACTGAACCGGTCGGTTTCCTCGCTCGACTGACTCATATGGAGCCATGCAATATAAAGAAGGGCGAAAGCCCCAACCAACGACACCACGGTCATGAACAGCAAATAATGCCTAATTTTCACCTCGCGGGCAGTTTATCCAGTTGACTAGAGTAAAGCTTGACTAACTAACCTTTCCCTTTCTCACCAAAACTTGAACCGAATCGGGGAAAGGGTTTTCGTCGTAAGTGGCAAAATAATTTCTCATGATCCGAAGGAAATGATCATCGATGACCGTTCCCCTGGGAGCAATCAAGGTGCCATCGGGCAATCGAATGTCTTGGTTCACTTCCATTCCTTCTGCCAAAAGCTGGGGATCAATCATGTCAATGTAATCATCCTCTACGGAAATGTCGTAAGCCTGCGTAAAAGCACCAATGATGCCAGGGACAAACTTATCCTGCGATTCTGACAGGATCTCACGAATCTTGGCATTGGAACGGCCTTCCGAGGCATAATGATCATACTGTTGGCTAAACCTCAATATTGACGCAAGTTTACGGATTCCCGTCTTGTCCATTACCTGAGGATTGTAGTCTGCATTCATCAACTTGATTATCTCGGGAATTTCACCCAAACGGGGTATACCGGAAAGGACTCCGCTTATAAAAGCTGGGAATCCCTCCATAATCTCAACGACTTCCCTAGGTAGATCGTTTTGCTTGTACACATCCTCCTGAATGCTGTCCGGAAGACCAACATGACCGAGATACGAGAAAGTGGCAGCCAATTCGAGGCGCCATGCGTCGCTCACTTCAAGCAACTCAGCCAGTTTGAACGCTGCCTCCTTTACTCTTTGGGCACGCCCGAAAAACAATGGTTTTGAAGCAGCCAGAATAGAAGTCATGGCCCGTACCGCCCCGTTTAGCGTTTGCTCAAGCATATCTTTCTCCGCTCGTATCAACTGGTACTGACGCAGAGCCGCTTCGACATGCTCCTTCATCTTGCCTGCGGAGCATGGCTTGCCCAGTAAGCGGAAAATCTGTCCATGAAGAACGGTGTCAGACACGTTTTCAAAATTTGCCGCTCCCGTGAGCAACATAGTAACGACCTCTTTGTCAATCTCACGAATTTTCTGAAGAAACTCAGCTCCATTCATAATCGGCATCTGGAAGTCTGAGACTACTACGGCAAACGGACCTTGTTCCTTAAAAAGCCCTAAGGCTTCGTCAACGGATGTAGAAACATGAATGTCAAAGGTCCTGCCCAAGGTTAACTGCAAACCAGTGAGCAAGGATTTTTCATCGTCTACAAATAGAATTTTATCGGAAACGCTCATATTGAAATGGGATTTGGTTGAAACTCATTCTAGATAGACAAATGGAGTCCCGTCTAGGATTAATATGAAAAAACGATATATAATACACAAATAAATTGGTTGAGAAACTCATCGAACGATAATGATCAAGGAAGATGTAAGCAGATCCAAAGCAGATCATGAAAACATTCTCAATCCACCGCATCAGGAAGCCTTCCTCGGGTCATTATGCCCATTGCCACGGCATAGCATGCCCCCACCCATCATCTCGTGCGACAAATCGCATCAAGATCAAAATGCGAACTGCCCTTACTAACAATGTTCCCAGTTTGACAGACTGGAAATTTCCAGTTCCCGTCCGATGCACCAAACCGGGATTCTATCCTTGCCCGGATGAAAGCTGAACCAAATTCAGCAAGTCTGACATTTTTATGCGCCTTCGCTTACTGTCAGGCAAAGTGTATGTCGGAAGAGCATTGCTTTGAATCAACTTCGAGATTGGACGATTGGTCTTGTATCCAAGAAATCGCGCTGCATCGGTAATTGAAAGCAATCGGACGGTATTTGCGTCGTTTTTCATAGGTTTCATAAAATCATTTATAGGATTGTCCCGGACCTAAATGGAGACTCAACCATACTTGCGTGGTCTGCCGCGACCTCTTGACATCTCGAATGAAGCAGTCCGGGAAATGCTCTCGGCCTTTTCCTTCAGGGACAAGACTTCGCTGAGAAGAACCCGTCTGCGAGTCACATGAGGAAGGCGATACCCCACCAGAGCGCCTCGCTCAATCATCTGGTTGACGGATCGATAATGGGCAAACCCAAGTATCTCCGCTGCCTCGGTAATTTTTATGAATCGGTCTGGATTAGTGTCTTCTATCATTTGTTATTTTCCTCATTTTCCGCTTGTTTTTCGTTTTTTTGTATCAGTGAAACGATCTCGCTCTGCCTAACCCGAAGACGGTCCGTTTCAGGTAACTCGTATGCCCGAAGCAATCCACCCCTTACCATGCTTGAGATCCTCGAGTAACTCCGTACCCCTAGTATTTCAGAAGCTTCGCTGAAGGTTATGAATCTTTCCCCGCAATATTTCATCTTTTCTCTCATCTGTATACCTACTTCCTTCGGACTCAGAATCTACTTTAAAGGTAAGCCGACGACCTCCTCGGGGACTGCGACCTTCATGACCTCCGCCAAAGCCAATCTCCTCCTCTTAGTATGTGGGATTTCGTATTCCCGCAGGTAGCCTTCCTTGATCAACCTTAGCACGGATCTATAATTTTTGTATCCGAGTATGTGAGCCGCCTGCGTAAAGGTAATAAGTCTGTTTTCGAATTCTTTCATATTTTTATATAATACTTAGCAAACCTATCCCTTAATTGCATATACACGGCAAGGCAAATACAATTTTGTATTTTTCTTAATAAAACAAATAATATCTTCCTACCTGTTTTCCTTCCGTATTTTATGACACGCTTTACATAGCAACAAATCTTCCCCTGACTCTTTTATACAATTACATTGGGTTTCCGTTGGATTTGTTTTGCCACTCCACTTTGACGACTCATCCAAACCCTGAACTACTCAGGTATCAGGTCGTTCCGACATGGGGAAAGCCCGCCTATCGGACTACCCGAAGAGAATGAAGATCGGTAATCCCTCCTTCATAATCTCCGATTTCTGATATGTGATCGTGAAACCAAGAACGTCGCTACGGCAAGTAACGCAAGCAGTCGAATGCGCATGAGGTTTGGCACTCGCTTTCACGGGGGGATAACCTGCCGCTCTTGATGTAAGCAAATCGGAAGTCAAAAGTGTGGCAAGCCCTACTGTTTTACCTTGTTCCGTTTCTTTCGAATGGTTTCCCGTAGAGCTTCGATTTCTTCCAGATCATCGGTTCGCATACTGATATAACCGGCTTTCTGGTTTACCGCGAGGTAGACCTGCTCGGCATCGGTGGCGGCGGATTCCAGTTCACCCATCACCAGATAAACCTTGGCCCGACTACGAAGATGCGGGATGGAGATCTTTTTGGGTTTCCAACTTCTAGGTGCGTCGGGCGGGGGTACCTGCTCTTTGGGAGCATGGGCGAAGGACAGTCGCTTGGCTTCATCAATATCACCGCGGTGCAAGGCTTCGTCCACCATCTTCTCGTCGTGGAGCTCGATGACGTTCTGCATGACGTTAGCCTTATTGTACCTCATGGTCGAACCGGACAATGCCAGTGCGATGCTACCGTCAGGGCGCAGTAGTAATAAATTGCTCGTTCTTCGGTTTCGCTCGACGTCTTCACCATCCACGATGATCCCCATTTTTTTCACGACCGGATGGCTCAGGCCTCCCGGGACAAGTAGGGTCGGGAATGGGTTGGGGCTTTTTTGAGACTCCAAAAACTTACGCGTCGCATTCACATCGTCATCAAGCACTGCGCTTAGCAGGTTGATGTCATCAAGAGGTCGCTCACCGGCAAACTTTCCATAACGGGCCACATAGTTGCTTTGTTCCGCATTCGAGACAAAGGAAACGATCGTCCACTTCTCCTCGTCCTCCTTGGGAAATCGAACCGTATCTCCATCGAGAGTCTTAAGCTCGATATTCAGGGTTCGGTTTGCATCCTCGGGTTCGCCGACGCCAAGAAAATGCCCCTGACGACGACCATAGGTCCAACCCGCGACAAACGGAGGGTGGTACATCCAGTAGCGGTGGTAGCGCTCCAGAAAAAAAGCCGTTATCGTCCACATGGCCGGGTGCTCGGCATAGGCGTCAAGGAATGCCCGACGATAATCTTCATGAAGTTTCCGTTTCCCGACGTCCAAAGCCAAGAGTGCGGCGACCGCAAGTTCGGGAGCGGACGCCTGCTTGCCGTCCGCCTCCGCAAAGCCGCGGATCGAGGCTTCCGAATCGACATACGTGTTGCGCAGAGACTCCCGTGCCAGGCAGAAACGGGCGACCACGTCGGTTCCCGGGGGAAGCTCGGCCTTCATGGCGACCTTGGATTCCTCGACGGCGGAGGAAAAATAGCGGTACTCGCCCTTGAGTTTCCACAAACCGAGAAGGGCCACGATGCGGCGGTTCCGGACGACCCAAAGGTCAGGCGCCGACGGATGAGAGGAAATGGCTTTCCGGCAGAGGACATCGGCTTTTTCGTAGTTTTCAAGCACTTGGTCATAAGGAATTACGTAGCGGACAGGCGGGGCGATGAAGCATGCCTGAATCTCCTTCAGTTGCTCCTCCGGGACGGATGAGTCGTTCCGTTTCAACTTCTTTAAAGCGGCTGACTCATTGTTGGTGGTCGCTTTCAACTCGGGGGGAGCGGCAGGATCAAAGGAATCTTCGGTTGGGATGATCAGAAATTCGCCCGCAAAGATGGATTGAAGATGACTGTTATAGTCCGCCCTCGTCCATTGACGGGCAAGCCAGGATTGCAAATTACGCTCATAACCCCTGCCGGCTCGGCTGCTGGTCAAGTACATCGCGGCATAGCCGGTCGGGCTGATTCTCAATACCCGCGGGTGAAAACGACAGTATGCCTTGTAAATCGGGTTCTCCCTTCCTCCTTCCATGCGCAAGGCGGGCCATTCGAGCCCGTGACTGCGAAGGATGCTCTCGCCCGCATCGGAAAGATCGTCCAAGTTTACGCTGACGAAACGAAAGCGGCCCGCAGCTGCGACCTCGGAATCCGAAACGTTCGTCTTCCAAGCCTCGGCCAATTCCTTCAGGTCCTCGAGTCCTCCCTCTTCTTTGGACCAAAAATAGACTGCGGTCGTCGTCCCCAAAAAGTCCATCGGGAACCTCGCAGTGTTACCGCCGCCCCATGCGAAGGTTCCGACAAAAGGCGCCCCGAAAACTTGGCCCGCCAATTTGTCGCGCTGAAAATTAATGAGATCCAGGTTTCCCGGCATCCTTTCGGCAATCACCTTACGCAGATCATTGACCAGCCTGTTGTTGCCGAACTCAAGCCCCATGATCATGGCGATGCGGATCACTTTCGCTTCGACCTCGGTATCCCGGTAACGATCGACCAAGGGACGAAGAGCGTTGGAGCGGGCGTGCGAGTCCCCGCCTTTGCGTGCGGACTCGGCTTGCGTGAGTAAGAGATCGGCATCGAGGCGCAGAGCGGCATATTCGTTGGGAGCGGACGCAAGCTTTTCGCAGGTCGCGAGAAAGGCCTTCCGGTTTGTCGAAGAGTTGTCGAGGCTGACCAGAGTCTGCTGAGCACGGAAAAGTATGGACAGCGCTTCGTAACGACTAGGCGAGGACGAATGCTTTTTGATCAGAGCCTCGGCTTCCCGAATCACACGGCGAATCGCGAGTTTCTTTCTGGCGACGGAAGCTGCCTTGCCGGCTTCGATCCGCTTGGCGTCGAGTTCCTTGATCTCGTCGGCTTGGATTCCTTCAACCGCATTTTGCCCAAGCAGGGGTATGCTCAAAAAACTGAACCCGACCCAAGCAAACAAGGGGACGAATCGGAAAGTTTTCTTCATGATTTCAAGCTCATTCAAGATCATTTCAGGTGGGCTTTCACTTCACGGGTTTGAGTTGAAAATCCTTGATACTTACCCCCCGGTTCGGAGCCCGGAAAGTAAGCTGTATCGTGTTCCTTCCTTCTCGCAACTCGATGATTTCAGGCTCGGTTCGTTGCCAATTGCCCTTGGTGTAGGGTAGCGTCTTGTTGACCAGCGTGCGTCTGTTAAGACGGGCAATAACCGGAGCAGGCTTGGAAACCGTACAGACCTTCATGCTCATTTCGTATTTCCCAGCCGCCGTAGTCTCGACTGTATATTTGAGGAGCTCGGGTCGTTTCCCCAACCGCTGGTAGTGGATTTGCATTCCACCGTCCCAGCTGTCCAAAAACACGACCTTGTCGGTGTTGTTCCTCGGCCCCGTGCAGGCAACCGCAGGAACAGTCATTGTTCCGTCTCCGGCA
>Ga0315321_10001947_pt1 | contig 16018 bp, 7 predicted proteins | sample M180m21515metaG_FD_203464 | JGI IMG/M metagenome (GOLD analysis project Ga0315321, IMG submission 203464) | Ammonia-oxidizing marine archaeal communities from Monterey Bay, California, United States - M1 80m 21515 | ecosystem: Environmental > Aquatic > Marine > Intertidal zone | place: USA... | reverse complement strand
CCCGTCCATGGGCACGTCGAGATCGACCTTGCTCAGTTCGTCCTTCAGCCCATCGAGTCTGGTCAGTTGCTGCTCGATGGTCCGGATCGAGTCGAAGTACTCCGAGAACTTCTCCTGATCCTCGCGACCCAAATCGCGCTTGAGCGAGCGGGCGTCCTCGAGGACCAGATCGGTAATGTTCCGGTAAGCGCTCCGCTCGTCCGATTTGAAAAGCCTGCGGTAAGTGTGTAAAGGATCGCGCATGGAGGGCGCGACGTACTCGGTGCCGTACCAGGAAATATTATCGAACTGGATGGATTCCTTGTTGTCCTTGTGGCTGTTGCAACTGAACTCCAAGGTTTTGAAAGGGGTTCCTCCTCCGATCTTTTCCGCAACGATATGATCGAGCGTCCTCGCCTGTGGATAGGGTGAATGCTTCACGCTGAACGGGCTGGCGCTCGAGAGAAAACACGATGCGCACTGGGCATGGACATCGGTCCCCGGTTGAAAGGTCCGATCCAAGCCCGTAATGAGGGATACCTTTTCCTTGAGCCGCTCGAGCGGTTTCATGGTGGCGGTCAGCTCGAGCGGATGCTCGCCCTTGGCCAGGTTGGTCTTGGTTTCGTCGGCCGTGAAATTGTCTCGGTTGAAAGTCGGCGTTATTCCGTTTTCCTCGCCCGGAAAGAAGGTGCGCCTGACCACCCCGATGGGCACGTAATAAAAGGCCAGACGCTGAGCGACTTCTTCGGTCGGTCCGGCGGCCAAGCTTTCCATCCATGGAAGGGCGAGGACCGAGCTACCCATTCCGCATAGAAAATTTCTTCTCAAAAATGATTTCATCGACATCCTGACACTAAGGTTTCGAAGGCTTTTGTTGCAAGGCAAGTTTGGTGGACTTGCCCAGAAAGGGTTCGGATTGGACGACTGCCTTGATCAAGGCCTTCATCCGGTATTCCTGGGTGGAAGCCTTTTGGGCAATCTCATCCAACGCAGGGGAGTCCGCAGGGGCAAGCTCTCGGCCGAGTGCGAAAGTCAGCATATGGCCGGCCAAGGCACGGACAAACCGTTCCTTTTCCTTGAGGATGGCATCCTTGAACTCGATCACGCCTCCGAATTCGTGTCGGCGGAAGAGGACTCCCTCCGAATCAACCCGGAGTCCGTTTTCATAATCGGCCCGCCACCGGCCGACCGGATCGAAATTCTCCAGGGCAAACCCGAGAGGGTCGAGCTTCTCGTGACAACCCGCGCAATCGGCCCGTTCCCGATGGGCGGAAAACCGCTGGCGCAAGGTCAGGCCCTCGTCTTCCTTCTTCACCTTGGGGAGCGGAGGCACGTCGGCAGGTGGAGGCGGAGGGGGAGAATTGAAAATTACACCAGCCAACCAGGCGCCGCGCGTGATGGGCTTGGTCTCGTGTGGACCAGAGGTCATCGTCATGACGGCGCTGTTGGTAATCATCCCACCCTGACGCCGGTCGGACAAGGCTTGACGGGAAAATTGCATGGTGACCGGCCCACCAATTTTCCCTCCCGGCACCTCCCCCAGCCATTTTCTCAAACGGGCCGAGCGGTAGGTATAGTTGGCATCGATGAAATCGATAACCGGACGATCCTCCAGAAGCACGGTCTCGAAAAGGAGAAGGGGTTCCATCATCATGTCCATGGTGGTCCGGTAACTGGGCGGAGCGTAGTAAAAACCAGGATAAATCTTTTCATCGGGAACCGAGGAAATGATCCGATCCAATTGGAGCCATTGGGTCGGAAAGCTGTCGCAAAAACGCTTCAGCTTGGGATCGGAAAGCATCCTGTCCAGTTGCCCGTCCAAAACCTTGGGATCGGAAAGCCGGCCGGCCTCGGCAAGCCCGAGCAGTTCCTCATCGGGCAAACTGCCCCAAAGAAAAAAAGAGAGGCGCGAAGCGAGGAAAACCTCCCCGGACAAGGTTTCTTCTTCCCAGAATGAATCGTAGAGGTAGAGAAAGCGGGGGGAAGCCAGAACCGCGGAAACCACGTCCTTCATGGTCGCCTCGAAGGTGGCTCCCTTTTTGATCGAATCGAGAGCGTGGGATAGGTAGCGCTTCAGGGTTTCCTTCTTCACGGGTCGCCTGAACGCTTGGGTGAGAAAAGGCTTCAGGCGGGCGGCAAGGACTTTCTCGACATCTTCCTCTTTGGAGGGAGCTTCAAAAAAGTCTTTCCATATGCCTGCCGTTTTCGAGCCGAAGGTGGAACTGGTCACGATGGTCCGGCTCAACTGGAAAAAAGCCTCCATCAGCAGGGGCGAGAGAGAAAGGTGATCGGCTTGGTTGTCGTACCCATGCTCGGCCCGCAAATCCTGAGGAAAAGGTCCGACCCCGGAAAGCCTCGGTTCGATCAGACCCGACTTGCCCAGCGGACGGCTGCTCACGGTCAGGGAGTCCGGCATCCCGCTCCTGATCGCCTTGTTGAAATAACCCGAACGATCTCGCATCATTTTCTCGGGAAGGGGAAAGACGGACACCTTCAGTTTGAGCAAGTCCTGAACGGCATTGGCATATTGAAAACGGTTCATCCGGCGGATCTGGGTGATGGCAGGCGAAGAGTCCCCGGCAACCGATTCGTTGAGCATGAGCTTGAGCAGACCGACCACACGGTTCTTGTCCTTTTGGGGAATGGGCTTCTCCTCCTCCGGAGGCATCTCGCCAAAGTCAATCACCTCCAGAACGGTTTGCAGCAGCTCGGAATCCTTCCGCAGGTCACCCCCTGCGGAATACTTGAGCAAGTCGACCTTGCCCTTCACCTTTCCGTCCTTGCCGTGGCATTTAACGCAATGGTTGGTAAGCAAACTTTGCAAGTCCGCATCCCGTCCGCTCCCGACTTTGCCCTCGGGTTTTCCAAAACCCGAGGACATGCAGAAGAAAAGAGCTGCCGGAATCACAAGGATCCATCTGTTTTTCAATCTAATGCACATTGCAAAATTAAATCCTTTATTTATCCAAATAAGGAAAGGGCGTCAAATGTGGAAAGGTTCTCCGGGGGGAAGTTTTCTTATTAAAGCTCCATCATTAACATCGAAAGGGAATAAGATGATCTTGGTGGAATCCCAAGAAATAAATCCCACGAATGGTTTTTAGGATGAAGATTCAGGAGTCATATTGATTCCTCGTGGCAACACTTGCCGGCACAATCTTACGGGAGTTTTGTATCTTTTTAGTCAAGATGTTCCATTGTGCCGGTCGAGGAGTCTGAGACTCTTTTTATCATGGTCGACCGAAGCAATCCCTCGAATGGACAGGCAAGAAAGCTTATGGGCGCTCATCGATGAAGGTATGTCCATCTCTGGATATTTTGATGTGTCGCATGCTAAAAGCATTGACCGAATCAGCTGAGGCCTTCTGACGGCTTTCAATGAATTTATAGTTTGTGAGCATTGATTGGCCCCAACTTTTATTTTTCAATGGGAATGCTTGAAAAATTTCTGATGTCCCAAGCCTTAATCGAAGTCCTGTGATTAACTATGATTAGGTTGCCTATCACCCGAATTTCGCTTGGTGGTTGGTTGTTCGAGTTCCAGTAGTCGATTTCGATGGTAGGACCTGCTTGGCCTGAATTAAGATCGTATTGGGTGAGCTTGAAGTGAGGCGCAGTTCCCCTGTTGTTCCTTTTCCAGTCGTAGACGATAATGCGATTCGGTCCAGCTGCTACACCACCCATTTTTTCGGTGTTTTCGGAAGTGTGGGTGAAAAGGGTTTTCTTGGAAGCGAGGTCATGGACTCGTACCGTGTAGGGTTGTTTGTTTCTTGGCGATCGCGCTTCCAGTAATCGACCGTTTATAAAAGTTGGTCTATGATACCATTCGTGAGGAAGATCAATGGAATAGGAAAACCCCGGATCATCCTCTCTTTGCACTACCCATGCATGCGTCCTATCCTTTTTGTTCTGATCGGTTTCTTCTTTCTGCATGAAAAGAAAGGGTGGTTCGAATTTGAGATGTCTCGTATTCTTTCCCACTACACGAACACTACGGTCTTTATAGTCACCTCGATAGGCGACGTACTCTCGTTCTCGGCCTTCTTGTCGGCTAATGAAATAGCAGGAATGAGACCCGAACTTTGCAAATTCCAAAAAGTTGTTGCCAAAGAATTTATTAGGGTCTCCATCTCGGCCCTTAAGTACTTGTTTACTGCCTTTGATTTCATTCTTATTCAGATCCCAACTAAGCCATTGCAAAGTTGTCCGATAGGCGGGGGTTAATAAAAATTGGACCTGCCCTCCTCCAAAACCAGCTTTGACATTACCATTTCTTCGACTAATTCTATTTTCTAAAATTACTTTTCCGAGGGTTAGGTCAACCAAGGTGAAACGGTCGGTATTGTCCCGTCCGTAAAAATATTTTCCGAATCTGCCGAATGTCGAACCATGACCACTTCTGAGCCTAAGAAGAGTAAGATTCCATTTGAGATCTCCAGTTTTTGAATCCAGTGCTTTCAAGTACAAGTCGGACCGACTTTTGTTATAGAGTAGGACGATCATTCCCTCTACGAAGAAAATGTCCTGAGGAGGGTAGGCGAAGCGTTGCCAAAGAACCTTGCCGGCAGCTTTGCCGTCAAGGCAGTGTAGCATCCCGTCTTCGTATATGAGTATTTCCTCTTGCTGTGTTTCGTTTGCCTTGGGGACATATAGCTTGGGATCCTTTAACGAAATTTCCCAAGCCGCATCATCCGGAGTTTTTCTAACGAAGGAACTTTCTTTTTCCAAGATCGGTTCGTCCGTGATAATGTATATGTTTTTGTTGAGAACAATGATGTTTCGGATGGAATTCTTAGTCTGGGGCAACGCTGATTTCTCCAGTTCTATGCCTGTGGTTGCATCAAAAAGATATAAGTTTTCTTCATCGCTAAGGTATATGGATGAACCTTGCAACGTCGGTTGACCTATAATCCTATTTGGAAAGTTTACCTTCCAAATGATCTCGCCCGTCAAAGAGTTTACGGCCACCAAGCTCGTGAGACAGTGAACCAACGCGCTTGTTCCGACGATTCCGATGATTTCCTTCGGCAGCAAGAGAGATGACCTCCATATGATCTCACCTGTTTCCTTATTCAACCCGGTCATTGAATTTGTATCTCGAGGCAAGCCGATCACTATGTCTCCGCTGACCTGCGGCGGGGTTCCAAGACTGTTTGCGTGCAAACTGTGTTCGGGCACTGATTTATAATTATACATCCATTCCATCTGACCGTCTCGGGGGTCAAATCGACCAAGGAAGCCTGTACTCGGGGAACAATAGATTGCCCCGTCATGAATCGTTAGGCACTCGCCAAACATTCCCTCGAACTTGGGTTGGCTTGACTGGATGTGTAGATCCTTATGCCAGTTTTTTCGTCCCGTTGGGGCATCTACGCAGGTGAGACGGAAGTTGAAGCCGCCTGTGGACCGGTGTCCATTCCAAGCTGCGGCTAGATAGATTTGGCCACCTGAAAATACTGGGTTGCCCAAGGGGATTTTTCTTTTTGCGTCTTCCGCTCCTGTTACGTCGAGGTGCCAGATGATGTTCCTTGTCGCTGCGTCCATGGCCACCAATCTCCGAGCATCGCTTTCATAGCCCCAACGGGTATAAATAATGTTCTCGTGAATAATTGGTCGAAACCTTCCTATGCGGTTTGTCGAACTCCCATGCACGCCGCGAAAAGCGTCGACCCATACGGGACGATTTCCGTTTGTCGCTTCGTACAAAGCCAATACGTTGCGAGTGCTTACGAGTAAATTCGAACCAACGGTTTGGAGTTCCACGAATTCGAGGCCAGGAGACCTCCGATGCTGAGGCCAAAGGGGGCGGGCAGGGAGTTTGAGAAATCTAACATTTAGGTCTGCTAGGGTGGAAGGTGCATTAGTCGGAGTCGGTTTAATTCCTTTCATTAACCGAGCTCTTATATCCTTTGCGGACGCAGTTTTTCCCATCCATGGGAAAATCTCGCTTTCATCCACCTCATCAAAAATCGAAACAAGTTCACCGATGTTTTTTTCTTGAGCCGCAGCTAACCAAATTCCAACCCGGGCGGAACTTTTAATGGCTGGCTGATCGGCATGTTCGAGCAAGTCTCGGAACGCCCGTCGGGCAGATTGTCCTTTTCCATCCATAAGCTCCTTTTGAGCATAAGCCATCAATATTCGATGAGATGTTTCAGCCCAAGGAAACCTGCGAAATAAACCTAATTTTTCCGCTTGAGTTGCCTTGTCTCGATTCATGGACCTGCGGTCTAATCGACATCTGCTCTCTTGAAACATTCGCAGCCCCATGATTTTTTTGGGATCGAGGGATTTTAATTGATTATCCAACACGAACCAAGTCGCAGCTGAACCGGCCAAATCTTTTCGTATCATGTAAGCTTGATTCTGCTCATCACTTAATGAGCCCTGAATCCAAAGGTCGATTTGTTCCTCTAATCCGTTCACCAATCCTGTGCACAGCCTATCCCATGCTTGGTTGTTGTCATCCGGTGCCATTTGTTCCATCCACTTCTGACCCTTCAGAGAGGGTTCGTCCGGCGTTCCTATCCATAACCCTCTTAATGGTTCAGCTCGTCTTGTAGCCTTGGCGATTATTGGGTCGACCCCGGAGTCGTCGAGTTTTGCAAACAAATCTCGAAGCAAAGTCGGTGCTCGTGGTGATCTGATTGTCGAATGAAATCTAGCCCTCGCCAAGAGCCAGTCGATATGATGGTTGTTAGCGATTACCAATTCGTCGACTAGCTGCGCTGCTTCCAGATGTCGTTTTTGCCTGGATCTCAGAAAAACGAGCAAGGTGGAGGCGTCGAGCACTGCCGGTGAGTTGGCATCAAGGTAGCCCGAACGTCGTAAGGCAAGTATGCGCTCTGCCGCATCATCGGACATGTTTTCGATAGGTGTGAGCGGGTAATCACCTCTACTCCTCCAAAGGCTTTCAAGAAAGTATTGCGGTGGAAAAGCTATGTAACGCTCCTTGTCCTTGGCAAACTTTCCTTCCACAAGAAAAGCCTCACGAACATATGACGAAACCAGCGACCACATTTTTGCATGGTCGTTGCCTGCGGCCTGCAGGAATTTCGCAGGATAACCCGAACTCGGCCAATCGTTTGAGACGAGTTCCATGTATTCCGAAAGACAGATGCGTCGTAAGGCGCGACTGGCCAAATCGAAGTTACCCGGATGGTCTGATATCAATTCGTTGAGAATTCGGGCGCCAAGCGTGAAATTTCCCTCGACGAATGCATTGTCCGCGTACCCGAAAGTCTTTTCAAAATCATCCTCTCGATCAGCCTTTGCTGAGGATGTGGAACTAAGGTGTCCTGACCAAAGGGCCAAAGTGATTAAGCCAGCTTTGACGTAGCCAATCATTTGGGTCTAACCTTGGATTCGGCTAGTGTTATACCCTTGGCCATCTCCTCTTTTTTCTCATCGAGTATTCTCATCCGAAGCCACCAGCTTCCGCCAAAGGTTGCTGTCTTAACCATTATTCTGTTGGAACCCTTTTTTAAGTTGATCTTGACCGTTTTGGTTTGTCTAGGTTTCGACCTCATGCGTGCAGACGTTCTAGTGCTTAGCTCATTGCGCTGAAACGTGAAATCGGCGACCTCCTTTTCGTCGACCCAAATTTTTTGGCTTAATAGTTCCCTGACTTCGATCTCTAAACGGACAAAACGTTTCTCATCGGATATCAATTCGGTTTTGGCGTAAGCGACAGCATAGCGAACCGGCACCGGCATATGCGTCGCGACGTGCACTTCTCCTTCCACACTTTGGGCCGAGGCTTCAACCCACGTAAGGTCTAGTTCTTTATTGTTCGCTTGTCCTCCGCCAAATTCCCACCGATACTCAGTTTTGTAGGTTTCTGCATCATCATCTTGTTCCGGAGCATAAACTTTTGCCGCGGCGCTGTTCTTGTTATCGTTCAGGAAAGGCCCTACAATCATCCAATGACCTACAAAACCTTGGGCATTCGAGATGTCTGCAATTCGTTCGTTGTTGCTGAGGTCGTTCAATGCCTTGGCGGCCGCTTCCCGGTTCAGGTTTTCTTCACCACCGAGAAAGGGCTTCAATACCTCCAGCGCGGAATCAAATTCATCAATCGTTGAACGTTTCCCAAGGAGGTCGAGCGCTGCCAGCAGAACACTTTCCTCTGAACTACTTAAGGAACGGGTCAAGTAGGCGATCAAGCCTTCTTTGGGTCTCGAGTCCCAAGGTGCTCGTCGGAGGCTTTCGAGCGCGGCTTGCGCGACATTTGCGTGCTCATCGTGTACATAAGAACGAAAGGTTTCGAAAAGGTCCTTGTCGGCAATCAAACCTCGGCAACGTACGGCCATTGCCCGTGTGATTGGATCTTCGCTTTTGAGATAATGTGAAAAGAAGTCCTGATATCTAGACGGTTCGATTTTACTAAGTGCGTTCAGGCCGGATTGTATCGCCTCTTGTGGCATTTCCTTGCGCTTTCGCCAGATAGCGGACAACAAATCTCCCAATTCCTGAGTTGGGCAAACCTCAGCCATTAGCGCAGCAGTGTTTGCATGAAACTTGGTTCCTTCCGAAAGCAGCATTCCCCTTAACGAGGCAGTGACGATTTTTTTGTCGCGGGTGGACAACAGCTTTTGGCCTAATTGAAATTCCGTCTTATTCGGGGCATAATGGGCAGTCAGGCGAACAAGCAAGGGAATCGCTTGGTTATTCGCGACGGCAAGAGCCTGTAAAATGTCTCGGCCTCGTCGTTTGTTTGCCTTCGGGGCATAAAATAATTTTTCCAGACGCGTGAGTGCCTCTTCGGAACCGACATGGGCGAGGGCTCGCATCAGGTCACTCGATATCGAACTCTCCTCGGTTCCTGTCAATCTTTCAACTGTAGGCCATGCCTCCTTTGGGAATTCACTCGCATAGAGAGCGGCTGCCATTGCGCGAACCTCCATGACCGGATCTTTCAATAGTTCACGGGCAACGGGAGCCGATGTCTTGCCGCCGACTAGGTCGAGAGTTTGGAGGGCTGCCTTGCGAAGAACAGGGTCACTATTCCCAGTGGCCTTTTGGGCCGAGGGAATCATTTTCTTTCCTTCGATTTTAGCTAAAGCCAGCATGGCTTGTCCTTGCAACCAAGGGCTATGTCCTAGCTCGAGTATTTTTCGAATTGCGGGAGCTGCTTCCATGATCTTCAAGTTGCCAAGTTCCTCCATGGCCACTGACTGAAGAACCCAGTCGTCGACGGACAATTGCTGGACCCACCGATGGATTTCAAGTGCCGATGGAGCCCGCTTTTGCTGTCCGTGAGAGAGTGGTGCCAAGTAGGCCGCGCAGAAGGCCAAGCAGATCAGTGTTGTCGGAAGCTTATGTTTGGATATAGCTTTCCTAATGAGAGCCCTGACTTTGGGCCTTAGTCTCTTGTGAAGTCTCAAGTTTCAATTACCGCTGGTAGATCGGCAGAAACCGGTAGGGCACACCCAAGATGAGTATGGCCATAGAAGTGGAGTAGGTGTCACCTTCCTTGATTGACCATCGCCCGTCGTCTCTTTGCTTTTCCAACAAGGTTTTGGCGATGTGGGGGTAGTAGGAATTGAAGTCGGCTTCTCCCGATTGGTACATGCATTGAATGGCGTAATAGTTACCGTACAAATAATGCGACCCTCCGCTAAATTTTTGGTCCGGATAGGCATGTAGAAAACGCATGCCTCGCTTAACCGCAGGATGGTTTCTCTGGCCACACATGATAAGCGACATTACGCCTGCTCCTGTTCTTGCAAAGCCAGGCCCACTCGGTCCGCTGTAACCGAATCCACCGCTGGTTTCATCTTGGCAAAATAAGACGTATTTGACTGCTTTATTAAGTGTCTCGTCGGGAACGGAAATTCCTGCCTCCTTAGCCGAGTTCAACGCTACTGTTTGCATAACCGTCATGGATAGGTCCGCGTCTCTTGGTTCGGGGTTGTAACGCCATCCCCCCTGATTGTTCTGAGATCGAATGGTGATTTCGACGGCCTTTTTCAATGTGTTTCGCAAGTTAGGGTTTGTGCTCTGTCCCCAAGCTTCGGACAAGGCGAGGATAGCCAATCCGTGCTCATACATTCCGCCGTGATGATTTGGGGTTCCCATGTAGCCTGCATGTCCCTTTTTCCCTACTTCCACCAAGTATGCAACTGCCCGATCCATATTTTTGCCATAGGTTCCCCGACCGGGAACATGGCCTTGAAGCATAAAGGACATCAAGGAAAGGGAGGTGTCGGCCACTGGGTGCTTGTCGCCCCACTTCCCATCTGAATTTTGTGTCTTTGCCAAGAAACCAAGGCCATTACTGATTGCTTCTTGGACCTCCGGAAGCAGACGTACCCTGCCCACTCGTTGCGCTGTCGGCGCTTCTTGTGAAAAAGAGTGAATCGGAGCTAAGGCCAATACGCTTAAGGCGACGGTCAACGTTCGCCCAAAAGTAGTTTTGGTTTTCGGTTTCATGCAATCATTCCGCTAGTACTTCATAATAGTCAGCGACTTGTTTCCTGAATTCCGGAGGCAATTGCTGTACATACTTTTGGATGGCGGCCGCACGTCTCCTTCTTTCGAGAGAATTCATGGACATTCTCGTGCGTTTGACTTGATTCCCTCGGACCGTAGTCGAGGAATAGCCGGTGGAATCAATTTGAGGGTCGTCGGGTAAAATTCCCGGAGGAGCAGGCGAAAAGGATCCCGGCACGGGAATTCCTGATCCCGGAACCGAACTTGGCGGACCTATTCCAGGTGCTCCCGGACCCGGAGGTCCTGTGCCCGGAGGTCCTGTGCCCGGAGGTCCTGCGCCCGGAGGTCCTGCGCCCGGAGGTCCTGCGCCCGGAGGTCCTGCGCCCGGAGGTCCTGCGCCCGGTTCACCAGCGCCTGCGTCACTAGGAAATCCATCGCTCGGCGACCCATCGGCAAATGAATCTCCAAAAGAGTCTGATGGATCTGCGAACGAATCGGATGGAACCGCGAAGGAGTCCGAGGGGTCGGCAAAAGAGTCACTAAGCTCTTGAGCATCGGCGAAGGCATCAGCTGCCTCGGCCGCCTCGGCTATTTCAGATTCTAACTGGCTGATGGCGTTTTGTAATTCGTTGATCGCAGTCTCTTGAGGTGGCAATGCCCCCTCTTGGTCTCCTTCCGCCAGTTCCTCAGCTGCTTCTTCCATGGCATCGGAAGCTTCCTCGAGAGCTTCGCTAGGTGCTTCTCCTGCCACCGCTTTCTCCAAGTCTTTTTGTAATTCCAGTTGCTCGGCTTGTAGCTCGGAGGCGTTCTTAAGTTCCTTGCCGGCATCTTCGACTTCCTCCTTAAGGTCGACTTGCTCCTCGAGAATTCTCTTCAATTCTTCCAGTACGTCCTCCTTTGTGGCAATTTCGTCCTCTTCCGATGAGAGAACTCTCTCAATTTCCTTGAGTATCTCTATGGCCTTGTCTTGATGTTCTACGGCCGCGATTGAATCCTCTTGTTCGATGGTTGCCAGAGCGCTCCTCAAAGACATTTCGGGTTTTCTTTCTTGTAATACCTTGTAGGCACCCATGAACCGACGGGCGAGGGATTCATCCGTTGCCTCATCTGCGGCACCTTCAAGTAGTCGTGCGAATTGCTCCAATTCCAGAAGTGTTTCGTTTTGAGCTCTTACCATTCTTGGTTTGTCTGCAGTAGCAGCACCTTCGTTGATAAAGATCATTTTTCCCCACCTGGCCGTTTCGCGTCGGAGAAAGGATTCCCGTTTGATTAGGGCTCGTATTTGTTCGAGGAGAACATCCGCAAGCAAAGCTGTCTCGCTGGCCTTCAGCAGATCATCCAAATCAGTTATTATCGCCTTTATCTCCTGCTCCGCTTCGGACAAGTGGGGAAAGGCCTCATTAATTTGAAGGCGAGCTTTTTGAAGGTCCTGAGCTGCTTGTGGCACCCTGGTGGCATTCACTTGCTTCAAGGCTGCGCTCATTTCCCCGATGACGGGTCCTTTACCCTTTTTTGTCAGAGCGTTGGACTCCAGGTCCTTGAGCAATCGATCAATTTTTCGAATGGAGCCACTAAGCTGGCGACGTACGTCACCTTGTCTGCGCTCTTCACTTCTTATTCTTTCGGTTGTTTGCAAGACATCGGTGCGCTGTGTTTCTTCACTAGTGGCGAGAGTGGACAACCCAAGGAACACGATAGCTAAATTCAATAAAAGTGATCTCTTCATTGCTTATTCCTTTTTTTCTTCCGCCTTCAGTTTACTCACTTCGGTCGTTGCTCTTCTTTCCGAGTCTCTGGCTTTCACTATGATTTCACGCTGGGCTTCGAGTTCACTATTGAACCATGCCAGATAACCCTCCTCGCTTAAAATGGTCAACCTGCGGGTCGTCGAAATGTTAATGTGAGACCCAAGGGGCGGAACCATGTCGCTCACCTCGATCGAAAAGGTGACCTTGTCGGCAGGTTTCAATTTCTCTTCCTCTGTCAACTGTTCGTTCATGGGCCAACTATAACGAATTTCCTTTTGTGTCCCCGACAGTTTACCTATGGCGATCCTTTTTTCTTCGCCGCCATTGACGGAGTACAAAAGAGTTGCTTCTCCAAGTTGGTGATCATCCGTAGCGTTCGCGACGAGTTGGAGAACTTTGTCGGCTGTGGCTACTCCATTACCAAGGGGTTCCACCAATTCGATGTCCGGCACTCTGTCCGGAACCACTCGCACCAGGTGTTGAATGTCATTGTATTCGAAACCATACTTCTTTTCGGTCCATTGAAAGCTGTATTTTACGGGTTCTTCGGCTACTATTTCAAAAACGGCTTCCCTACCGTCCGCTCTGACGTTGGCATCCACCTCATCCTCCCCCAAGGTCACCTTTAGCGCTCGAATTGCAGGCTGACATTTTAGGGTCCACTTGATGAGCGTGCCTTGAGGGACGGAGAGGTTCAAGTTGTCTGCGGTGGTGTCGTTCCGATCCAAGTACTCCGGGTAGCTCAACTCGATACTTGTGTCGGTGATTTCAGGTGTGGGAGAAACGGATATTGTGAAATCGTTCGAGCGGTCGTCTCCCGTCTCCACATAATAATTGAAACGCTCTGAAACAGAGGGTATATCCCAAGTGTAGACATTACCTGAAACGAGTTTTTCTAGAGATTTCTCTTCACCGCTTTCGAAGCGTACGAACAAGTGTCCTTTTTCTGGAATCAATCCTTCGACTTTGGTGCTGATTGTTACCGTATCCCCCGACTTGATGGTAATGTCGCCCGTGGTCGAGAGAATTCTCGTTTCTGTGGGGTATTCCAATTGCTCGCCAAGCATTCTCTTGAAGAGCAAACCCATTTGCTCCTGCCACTCGAAACCTATTGCCATAAAGATTGCGATGCTGGCCAAGGAAACCAAGGCAAGGCTTCTCAACTGTCTAAAGTCGACTACCTCGCGAAAGTCCAAGGGACGAGTTAGTGAGATTGCCTGCAGTCGCATCGCTTCCAATAGGGCAGGGGATGCTTGATTTTCCTCAGCGTCAAAATTCTTGAATTGCGTGAAAGAGACGAGGACGGAACGAAGTTCGGGGTGCTTGTTCTCAACTTCCAAAGCTACGCGAAGCGAATCGAAGGGTTTTAGGTGGCGCAACCATTCGCGCCATAGTACCCAAGCAAGAACCGCTATGTTGAGGATGAGCAACAATGTGCCCGGCGCCTCCCATCGGGAACGAAAGAAAATTTGCCAGTCGACCACCAAATCCACCAGCACCATGGCTACCAGCCAGATGAGGAAACGGGCTAAGCCCCGCAGGTGGAAGAAGCGTTGCTCCTGTTTCCATGCCTCTAGGAGCTTTTCATCGATCATTGCTCCGGACTCTTCTGCTTGCTCGTTCATGTTCGTCGTCCGGATTCTAGACTAGGTTCTCTCTCCTTCTGAGGTACCATTCCAAGCCCGTTAGGAAAATTAGGATCACGAAGATCGCAGGTATGTCCCAGAGGGCTTTCTCTCTTCGGATCGTCAAGGGTCTAGTCGTTTCGTCAGTTCTCAGAAGTGACCCTAGGTTTGCCAACTGGTAGCTGGTGGAGTTGTCTTCCTTTTCTTCATCAAGTGAAAGCAAGAGCCTTTCCCCTCCGGAGAGGGCGGCTATTTGATTGGCGACATCTTCGCGCATGGCGGTTTTCCGTTGCTCGACAGGAACATTCTCCACTTCGAACTCCAACGTGTTGGAAATCGACGGATCGCTACCCCGAGACGTCATCTCAAATCGACCTTCCTCCACTGCGAGCATCGAACCGCCATAGAGACCGGGGGTGCCTGGCACCGGAGTCAATTCAAGTTCCGTGGGTAGAGTGCCTGCTCCTTCTTTCTGGAGCAGTACGGAGTAAGAGGTCTGTTCTACGGGCTCAAAGGCTTCCGTTAGTACGTTTGCGAAGAGCTCTACGCGTTCGCCGGTGGCATATTTCTTTCGTCCGGTTTCTAAAGTTATCTGTTTGTTCTGACCTAGAACCCGAGATAGAGCGAGGAACTGAATGGCCTGTCCCCAGAACCGGGAATGGTATTGATCTCCAACCTCCCGTCTAAGGCGCCAAAGGTCAGCTGTGCCGACGAACATGGTCTTGCCGCTCCCGTAGCGTTGCCAGGCAACCAAAGGGTAGGAAAGGGCTGCGTCATCGATTGGCAAGGAAAGCAAGGTGGTCGCTCCGGGTTTGGGCCCATCCAGTTGGGGTAGGTAACCGAGTGGACGTACGGCTGACCAAATCCGTTTGTTCAGTTCTTTTGACGGGGATAGTGAAACTACCGCACTGTCTAGACCTGCGGTGGTAACCACAGGGTGAAGCATCGACGGCACTCCTCGCCATCTGGCACCACCTATCTTGACGGGCAACATTTCCGCCACCTTCGTTTCGGAGTAGGTAGTCGGTGATCCCGCGGGCCCTGCAAGCATGAGAAGGGAACCTCCACCTTTTTTCACGAGCTCGTTCATCCAGTTGATCTGTTCGGCGGAAAAATAAGAAGAACGCACGTCTCCCAAAATCACCAAGTCGTATTTGAGCATGTCTTCGGCTTTGGATGGAAAGGCGCCTAAGTGTCGTGGTGAGGTCGCGGCTAGGTACTTGTCTCCTTGAGTCATGAGGAAGCGAACATTGAGTCGCGGGTCTCTAAGCAATACCCATCGCAAGTAACGATATTCCCATCGTGGCATGCCTTCTACGTAGAGGACGTTGATCTTTTCGTCTATGATGCGAATCTTATGGGTTTGTGCGTTGTTGACCCCGGTTGTCTCGCCCGGGAGGGTTTCGATAGAGGTCGTTAACTTGGCTGTTCCGGCTTTCCTTTCTGGTACGAATAGGAATTCCATAAATTGAGATTTTCCAGTCAGGGTGAGTTCCTGAGTCTCGACGATTTCGTCATCCACTTGCAAGGTTACTTGGACGGACCGCTCGTCGAAGCCACTCGATTCCACTTGGACGCGAACAGGTATTTTGTCTCCGGTGAATGCCACTTCCGGTGCAATCACACGTTTCAGCTTGAGGTCCGGTGGCGATGGCAATCCGAAGGCCAACGAATAAACGGGAATCCCTTGTTCCTTCATTTTGCGGGCCACTTGGCTAGGATCCGTTCCCTCGATCCAGGCAAAATCACTCAGCACAACGACTCCCGCCAGAGGTTGACCGGCATGTCGGGCGACGGCTTCCTCGATGGCGGAACCTATCCGCGAACTGTTCGCTTCCGCAGTTTTGCCTCCGAGCCATTCTGCTTCTCCCTTCTGATCCGAGACGGGCTCGAGACTATCCCCGAAAGCGTAGTACCTAACGGCGAAATCATCTCCCATCTTTGCGGTTATCCCTTCCTCTGGATCAGAGATCGCTTTTTTAGCCAATGACAACCGTGTGATTTCCCTGGATTCTTTTTTTGGTGTCGCGGTATTATTTGTCCGATTTGTCTCGTCCGGTGGAGTCTGATCGGTGATTGTCATACTCTGCGAAGTATCCAGAAGAACTAACAAGTTGCGTTGTTGGGAACGAGTGGAAACCATGTCCAAGGTCGGTTCCAAAAGAATCATGATCAAGAGTAATCCGGCAAGCAGGTAAGACCCGCCCATGACCACTCTTCGATTTTTCGAAA
>Ga0315321_10001942_pt1 | contig 16040 bp, 16 predicted proteins | sample M180m21515metaG_FD_203464 | JGI IMG/M metagenome (GOLD analysis project Ga0315321, IMG submission 203464) | Ammonia-oxidizing marine archaeal communities from Monterey Bay, California, United States - M1 80m 21515 | ecosystem: Environmental > Aquatic > Marine > Intertidal zone | place: USA... | reverse complement strand
ACTTACGATCCGCAACACCGGCTGCTTGCTCAATCGTTTGGAACTCGGCACCGGGCAGTTGCCTGAAGAATTGATTGGGTTCCGAACTGTCGCTTGCTTGCGGATCCCCGCCTGTTTGCACGACGTACAAATCACAAAGCCCATCCAGATCATAATCAAAAGCTGCAAGTCCACCGCCATTGGCTTGGTAAAGAAAGAAGTCCACTTCATTGATCGGATACTCGCTGATGAACTCAACGTCGATCCCGAGTTGTCCAGCAATGTCACGAAACGCTACATCACTCGACGTTCCTTGGTCAGACCGTACGGGCGACTCTACCAATCCCATCCCCTTCCAGCTTGGCACCGGATACTTGGCAAGCTCGATGCCCACGAGCTGCTTAAAACGTGATTGCAGCACCGCCTCACGGGTTCCCGTTTTTTCCCATGCGGCGATCTGATCAAGTCGCTCGCTCAGTTGCGAACTTGAACGAGGATCCCCACCCTGCATCCGCAAGGCATATTGATACCAACCCAAAGATTCCCAAGGTCGAACCAGGCCCTGCAATTGCTCGCCAATCCACATGATCTGGCTATGATCCGCAACCGAGGCAATCCGAAACAACTGATCCAAGGTGGCAAGATTCTTACGAACAATTGCAGCGTTCTTATCATCTCCAGTTCGTTCCAAGGTAGCGGCAAGCAATCGCAATGAAGCTCGATCCGTCGGATCAAGCTTCACGGCTTCTCCTAAAGCTCGAATCGCTTCCTTATCACGACCAGAGCGAACGAGACGCTGGCCGATGGCAGACCAATATTCCGGCTGTTTCTCAGTTCCCGCTGCCACGCCTTCAAGCCACTTTTCAAACGCAACCTCATCTGCGGTCTCAGCTATCAAACGACCACGAAAAGCATCCAAGGCGGGATGCGAAACATGAGCCGCGAGACGGTTGACGGTTTCAAGTGCTGCCTCTGCATTTGAATCAGCAACCAACAAATTCCTGGCTTTCCCCAATTCCAACAGGGTATTCGTTGGGTCCCCAACCACCTGATCCAATGCCACCAACATGAATGGGCTACCCAGCTCAACCAAACTCAATAGTTCACGGGGCTGTGCGGCATTGAGACGGATAAGATTTACAATGAAAGGTCGCGACTCAAATCGACGTCCTTCAGCATTTAATAACTGAGCCATCGTGCGATGAGTCCTCGGGTCATCCGGTGCAACTCGGATGGCTTCCTGCAGGTCTTCTTCCGCTGCAGGCAGGTCACTTGCACGCAAGTGCCAATCAAATGCCGTCAACCAATCCTCAACGCCTTGAGCACCATTGAGTTTTCCAATGGCTCGGGCAACTCTGGCTGCGTCCGCAAAATCTCCTTGCGAGGCATGCACCGATGCCATGGTCTGCAACGCAACTTTGTCTTCGGGTGACTCAATCAATACCCGCTGAGCCATCGTGAAAGCTTGGTCAGGCTTTCCCTGCTGCAACAAAGCCCAAGCCTGACTTCCGGAGGCAACTTGTGAACCCTGACTCGCGCCTCCCTCATTTGCCTCCGCAGCACCCTTAGCGCCGCCAGCCTTTTGTTGCGAAGTTGCCTGTGCCCCCTGCTTGGTATCACAGCCAATCGATCCCAAAACAAAAAAAGAAAGGATCAGTACCCAGCAGCAATATGCTCTCATCCCTCGCACATCACCTTGCTGATTCCTGAGGGTGACTGATGCGTTAGAACTCATATTGAAACTCAATTCACTGACTGACCGGTCTAGCCAGGCTATTGCTGACCGCAAACTTCCGCGAGGCCGTGCGGTAAGAGATCATCCCACACCCATCTCGATCATCCCAGAGCAAATCGAACTGTAGCGATCAGGTTCTGACGAGCAGGCATTCAACCGCGTCAAGCCACATAACTTTTACCATGCCTTTGACACCCTGCTATTCGCAACAGATTCAGAAGTTTGCTCCTAGCTCACATTCTAACATCCAGACGCAAACTGCGGCGATCTTTTCCGATTCACAGGAATCTCAAATCTGATGTGGGATTCCGGCAGGGATCGCAAACTCAAGAACCGTTTAGGCTGGCAGGTGCCTCGACCTGAACGTGATTTCAGACTTTCTGTCGGGCGACTCTCGAATCATTCCCTCTCCAAACGACTCGCTTGATCCTCACGAGAAGGCGTGAGCGACTCGAAATGATTTCGGGCACCAGCCATCGGGCGAGCTTCCTATGAAAACAGAAGCACTGCACCCGTCTCGCACTATTGGTCAGCAGGCCGCGATCTGGCCTGAACCACCAAATCGATGTAGCCACCATCGATCAACACCTAAGTCAGGGTAGCGCACCAAGCGAAAAAAGGCTCTTGGATTCTGATCGTTCGAGCACAGATGAGCAGTCGGAAATCACCGATTTCGCGCCATGACAGGAAACAGCCCGGTAGTGATCAGATCACGTGGCGTGGGAACGGGAGTACCGCGATAATGCATTCGTCGCACAGTGTTACCGTAAAAGTGAAAGGGTCGATAAGGACGACGCACTATAGGTGTTTTCTCTAATTGCTGACGGTAATCGCCTGTTGCAATGATCACGGGTGACCAACCCGGTTCAGCAGCTTTCACCTCGCCAAGAGTCACGCAACTGGCAAGCAAAGCGCATCCTATTAAAAGCAGATTCTTCATATGTCGATATTTCCTTTCTACAAGTCACTGATATAAAAAGCGTGTTCCGCAACGGTCATCAACCCGGTGAATTCACTTCTGATTGACCTGACAACCAACCTGATGTCAAAAGCAGCGTCCATGAACAAATCGAAACACAAACTCATTGGATTTGCTGTTCTGCTGCTAGTGCTGGCAGGCTACGCGCTGCTGCCGCCGGAACTGCAACAGCTAATCCAACCCCGACCTGAAGCCGCCCGCACCTCTCAAAATAATCAGGATGGTCAACGCCTCAACGGACGAGAAGTCAAATCACAGCAACTTGATATCAATTCCAAGCAGCAGCGAGCCGCAAAATCCGCTCAAACGGAATTGACTGTCAGAAACCCTACAGACATCGACACTGAAGGCTCGACGGAAAGCCGAAGGTCCAAAGAATTCGCGCAGGCTACACGCCCGACCCGTGATGACTCACGTCAGAAAACAGGTGTCTCCCAAAGATCGCAAACGATTGCGTCAGCGAACCCTTCCAGCAGTGACCAGGCCCGTGGGCCGCCCAGCAACGAAAGCCAGCGGAACCAGCCTTCCGATGGCAACCGACAGGGCTTGAATCAAACCGAAACGCCGGTCCACGGTTTGCTGCAGGAAATTTCAAACGACCAATACCTTTCTCCTGCTGGTTTGATTTACGGCCCCGGTAGTGCCGAAGGTCATCGACTGGATCATCTAGCGCGTCACGTCAAAGACCAACCACGACGCCCCGGCAAACATGGTGTATTTGATGGGGGCATGCAGGGCGCATTGAAGACCATTGATGATGCTTACCAGCGTGCTCAAAAGAACCAACGAACAACCAAGACCGTGGACCGCAATCGCACAATCTATACAGTTGATCTAGGAAAACGCATCGGATTCATGGGTGGACAAGAGGGTGATCGTCGTCGCAATCCAATGGCCAGACGGGTACGTCTGGTACTCGAGGGAAAACGCGTTATCACTGCCTATCCCATGTAAATCGTGACAGACGCAACGCCATCTTCGAATGCTGAGTGCGTGCTTTCAACTCGTCGCTTCATCTCTCAATACGCAGCAAGCACGTCATGCTGACGAGGATCACCGTTTTTTGCACCGATGAGTGATTCGATACCCTACAATTCATTTGCTGTGGTTCGTACGCACGCCCGTCTGGTTGACCGACAGCATGAAGATGATCGGATCCGTCATGCTGGGATTGAATAAGTGAAGAAAAATACGAATGCAGTCACCGATGCAACAAGCGAACAAGAGCAAGACTGTCTAAATCCCTACCAACCCTCTGCAATTGCAAATCCAATCAAACGACTGAGCACCCGCCAGTTAATCGGTTTTTCAATCATTTCGCCGCTGATAGCATGTGTCTATGGCCTGTATTCATCATGGAGCCCCATCCTATTTGTTGGAGTGATCTTGTTAGGAACACCGCTTGCGCTGATGGCACTCATGTTAAACAGGCGAGAAATACATCAAGCGGCACAGCTGTTCCAACAAATAAAAAAAGAACGAAGTGATCGACTCGACTTGACACAACAAATTCAAACAACAACACCACGCTTCAAGTTTATGAAGCCCTAAAAGTTTCACGTACCTGACACTTGTTCATTCTGACGCAGCCACCACACAAGCATCTTTTTTCCTGACATGAGCCCCCAACATTCAATCGATTTCTGCCCACTTTGTGGTGGCGGACTTTGCGGCATACGAATTTGCGGCACTCAACGTGATGACGTCTCCGAACAAGCTTCAAACCTCAACCCTGCATCACCTCATGGGCTCGTGGTGTGCGATGAATGCGATGCGATCTGGTTGGAACCCGATCTGACCACCGCTCATCACTATCCTGACGTCGAAAACGCAAAATGCCCTGTCTGTCATGATGCGTTGTGGGGAGCGAATAGTCGCTGGGCCAATCGCGACGACCTCACTCGATTGCAATGGGACTTGGCTATCAACCCTGCGTTGGACATCACTGAGGGCTAAAACACAACGAGGTCAAATCTCAGGAAAGAATGCGGATTGCCTTGGACATCAAAGACAAGGCAGGCTCAACGATAGACATCTACAGCACGCACTGTCGTCACGTTTCCCTTATAAACCACTTCATCACCCGGTTTCAGATCCCTCAGTTTGTCCCAGCCCCCATCGACCGGCCACAAATCACGAGGCTCACCGGGACGAGCGACCACGAAACGTCGCGTGCTCAAACAAATCAGCACCGCTTCACAATCTTCGACTGTGACGTCCTCGACACTCGGTGGTGAAATCGTTTTACTGTCCATCACTCAGGATGATTCACATACCTTTGACAAGTCTGGTCAACCGACACCCCAACGCATGCCGTGCTTACTCGAATCCAAATTCCATCATCAGTCGACTCGACACCAATTCCCGACGAACTGGCTGCCCGAATCACGTCCGCTCGAGGCGAAATTGAAGCATTTCAGGACCGCTGGGATCGCCCGCAAATCGAACAATTCGTTGCCGCTGACTATCACTTAGTCTACCAATGCCTGAACTGGACCTTGCAGTTCCAACCCCGTTTGGGGCAACGTTTTCTCGAATGGGGAAGCGGCTTCTCCATCGTCAGTGCCATCGCCGCTGAAATGGGCCTCAATTCCTTCGGAATCGAGGCTGAACCTGATTTGCTAGCAATGGGTCGCAAAACAATCCAGACATGGAATGTTAGCGTGGAATTAGTCGAGGGCAACTTTTTGCCACCCGGTGCAGCCCAACTTTCTGACGATCCAATGCTTCCCAGCCTGAGCCATGACGTGGCTGATGCCTACCAAACAATCGGATTGGATCTGGATGATTTTGCGTTGGTCTACTCATACCCATGGCCCGGCGAGGACGACTTTCACGAGTTCGTCTTTGATCGCTACGCAGCATCCGGTGCACTGTTGATGCTGTTCTGCGGGCCCAACGATGTTCGACTGTGGCGCAAGGCGAACTGAAGTTCAAACTTTCGTTTCAAAGATTCAGCGCCGGTCAGCCTCAGGCATCGACTTCAAAGATTGCTTCGATTTCGACAGCAATCGTCCCTGGTAATGCGTTGGTTCCGAGAGCGCTACGAGCGGCGACCCCTGCATCTTCACCGAAGACATCGCGAAACAACTCACTGCAACCGTTGATCACGGCAGGTTGTTGATCAAAGGAGTCTGTACTGCGAACCAGACCCAACAATTTCACGAGACGTTTGACTTTGTCGAGACTTCCCAAGTGTCCCTGGAGCGTCGACAGCATTCCCAGTCCGGTCACGCGTGCAGCTTCGTAGCCAGCTTCGACGTCCATATCCAGCCCAAGGCGGCCGGTGATCAATTTGCCAGTGGGCAGCAGCGGTCCGTGACCAGACAGGTAAGCCATGCCACCGGATACAACGATCGGTTTATAAACCCCCATTGGCTTGGGTGCGGTTGGCAACTCGATACCCAATTCTTGCAGTTTGGCCTCAGCGCTCATGTGATTCTCCGAAAGTCAGTTTCGCGATCAAGCAACGGCTAAACCGGCTCGATCAGGTGATGGTGTTAAGGGGACAATTTGAAAAGATGGTATTCTGGGGCACTCTGAGCAAGGGGAGGTACCGCAGAAATGGGTTGATTCTACTTGATTCTGCCGAAGACAAGTTCGCGCACGCGTTGGCCTTGATTTTAAACTTGGGCTGCATGCCAATCTTCAACAATTTTTGTCACCGCTTCTAATGCGTCAATCAATCGTGGCCCTGGTCGGTTAAACAGAGCTGATCCATCAAAGTGATAGACATGCTGGTTACAAACAGCATCCAAATTGAGCCATAAATTGTCGGCTGCATGTTTTCCCGAGGTAACCGCATCCCATTCACCCCTGGTGCGTTGTTCACTCATCCCACAACACGCGACAAGCAGGATATCAGGATTCACACTCGCAAGTTTTTCCAGAGACAGTACACGTGATGGCTGGCTTGTCTGACCGATCGGATCGACTCCACCAGCCCAATCAATCAACTGGGGTGTCCAGTGCCCTGAGCAGTAAAGGGGATCCAACCATTCCAAGAGGGTAACTTTTGGTCGCAACACCTGATTTCCGGCATATCGTTTTTCAACAGTCTGACGAACACGGTCGATGCGTTCATCAATCGCCTTCCTCGCCCGGATTCCGGACTCAGAGCGCCCAGTCGCTTTCCAGATCGTTGACGAATCATCCAATACGCCTGTCAAACTTGTCGCCGGCAAGTCCAGGATCTCACAATGTTGTTCGAGATCATCGATACACTGCAACACGTCGCGTTCATTGACGGCACACACATTGCATAGTGTCTGGGTCAAAATCAAATCAGGTTTCAGAGAACGTACCCTGTCCTGATCAAGTTCATACAGGGATGTCTTTGTATCGCTGAATGATTTCACGGCAGCATCGATCTCACGACTGGACTGCGTGGAATCAATTTTCGACTGAGTGACGCGTGGCAAGGCGCAAATTGCAGTTGGAAAATCACATTCATGCGAGATGGCAACCAGACGATCAGCAAGTCCCAACTGGCAAACCCATTCGGTAGCTCCGGGCAGCAACGAAATGACACGTTGTGCATCAGCGACGGTTTTCATTTTTGCGTTCCGTAGACCTTTTCGGGGTCGACCAACCTGTCCTCAGTAATATTCGCAGCACCACCCTCATCAATGCTTCGGAAAAAACAACTGGCGTAACCCTCATGGCAGGCAGCACCGGTCTGTTCGACCTTCAGCAGAATGGAATCGGCATCACAATCGACTCGAATTTCGGTTACCCGCTGGCGGTGTCCACTGGTTTCACCCTTTCGCCACAATTTCCCCCGGCTTCGACTGAAATAAACCGCAGCGCCTGATGATAGTGTCTCTTGCCACGCCTGCTGATCCATCCAAGCCATCATCAGGACACGTCCGGTGGCAATATCTTGGGCGATCGCGGGCAACAACCCGCTGGTCCCATCGAACGGCAAGCCTTTTTGAAAATCAGGAACGTTAGACACAGTGCTTTTACCTGCTGCAGAGGAAATGATCGGAAGCATGAATTTTCGGGCGGAGACAACACCAATAGCGTACTTGGCCGTCATTATCAGTTCACCCCATCCAAGGGGACGTCTGAAACACGAGGCCTGGTTCAAAATCCACCTTGCTCAACATGATATCTCGCCCACGATTATAGGTGCATTCGTTAGCGACGGAACGATGGGCAAATCGCGACCTTTCATTTGGTGGGTCAAGCAATTGGCAATCGATAGTCGAAGCAACAGGTATCGTCAGCCAAAGATGCTCAGCGTCGCTCCTGAAGACGCAGCCTCCATCGGAACCCACAGATGTCCTCGCCAACCCCTCGAATATCTGTTGTCCTGCCCGTCCGAAATGGTGAACATCACGTTGAATCCCGAGTGATTCAAGTCCTCGAGGCTATGTCAGATCTGACACGGGGAGCCACAGAGGTGATTGTGGTTGACGATGGAAGCAAGGACTCCACGCCCGAAGTCCTGAGTGAGTTGAAGGCCCGTTATCCACAAGTACGGATTGTTCGCCACAGTCGTCCCCGGGGGCTTGAAGCCGCCGGTCAAACTGGACTGGAACGATCAACCGGCGAACTCGTTTTCATTCAGGAAACGGACGCTACCGTACGGATAGAAGATATGAGACGTTTACTGCGAATGAGCGAAGACAAGTCGGTTGTCGCCGCCCGCGCAGAGAGCACACCACGCCCACTTTCAGGTGCTCTGATGCGTCGTCTTCGGGCCTTCGGGACCCATGCAGATACTGCGGAATCGCCTTCGGAATCACCTGCCACCAAGACCAGCCTGCAAATGATCCGACGCCCTCATCTGCAACAGCTGGCAAGCCAACGCGGCCGTCACTACCGACTCAATGGTGAAACAGTCCACTCGACCTCGTTGGAATCAGCCTGATCTGACAGTCTGATCTGAAAGCCTGAATTGGCAGTGCGAACCGACGAGCCGGCACCTAATGGCCACACCACATGCACTCAAGGGTGAGTGAAATCAGTCACGGAACATCTCCTGAACTTCCTTTGACCACTCATCCCAACCCTCGGCCGCTGCCTCGAAGTCAACCCGCATCCAACGAACAGGGTCGCTAGGTAGTACCCGCGGTGGAAATTTGCTGCCGCGATGCACCGGTAATTGGCTACTATTGCCCATCGCAAGTCGATCCTCCGTTTCGGGGCTGACGAGATAATCAGCAAGTTCTGCAGCAGCCACAGCATGAGGAGCATTCTTAAGCACGGCGATTGTATTGGGAATTCGCAGGGCTCCCGCCTGATCCGGAGCTTGATCAGGAAAGACAATTGCAACGGGCTCACCACTATCTTTTTCGATGATCGCGTCGTCTGTATCCGTCAATCCCCATGCCACGCGTCCCGAGGCAACTGCTTGGGCAACTTGCTTATTGCCGGACAAAATCACTGCATTTTTTTGAATGGCCTGCATTTGGCTTAGCGTAGCCTCACGACCTTGCAATTCTCGAAGCACAGCAAAATGTGTTGCCGTCGTCCCGAATAACGGCCGCGCCATCGCACATTTCTTTTCCCACTTGGGATCGGACAGCTCGGTGACCGAGGTAGGGTAATCGGCCGGATCCGGGATCAACTTTGTGTTGATCAGCAACACACGCGCACGAGCAGCAAACCCACACCATGTTCCGTCGCGGGCAACCATGTCCGTTGGATAACCCGGGGGCAGATCCCAGCTCATCGGTTGCAAAAGCCCCAATTTCTGGAGACGCACGGTATGCATGATTTCATTGTTCCAGAACAAATCACAAACAGGCTTATCCTGTTCGGCAATGATGCGATTGACCAGACCGACGGTCTTGGTTGATTCAACGTCAAATTTGGGAATGACACCTGTCTCATGATCCGTGGATCTTTCAAATGCGTTAAGAATGGGGAACGCAAATTCCTCGTCCAGTGCCGAATAAACGACGACATCGCTCTCAGCACGAGGCACACATCCGCTGGCCAGCACCAGACACAACGCAACCCCAACCCAGCCAAGCAGTTTCACCCTGACAGCAAAACGAAAAATCCATGTAGAATGGGAGAATGTTTCAATCACAGTTAATCTTCGGTGTGGGTTGTTTCTTCGCCTTACTTGTCGCCCCCTTGAGGGCCGACGAGCTTTTGGTGCGGGACGGCCGCTACATTCACTTGACCACGGATATCGCTTCCGCAGAAGAGGCCGAAAGTCTGGTGGCATCTTTTGATGCCGCGGTACCTCAATGGATTCAGTTCTGGAATCTGGACACAAATGCAATCACTGACTTCAAGGTGAAAGCCTGCGTGATCCGTAATAAAGCCGATTTTAACCAACGTGGCCTGATTCCGGCGACCGTTCCCAATTTTCCTTTCGGTTATGCGATGGGTAGTCAAGTTTGGGTCCTGGCACAACAAAGCGAATATTACACACGACACTTGCTGCTGCATGAAGGTGTCCATTCACTGGCTTACCACTTGTTCAATGGCGCTGGACCTACTTGGTACCAAGAGGGATCTGCTGAACTGCTGGCAACCCACCACCGGTCCGGAGCTGCGATCAAAATCAATCAGATTCCCCAAAGTCGTGATGACGCACCGTATTGGGGACGATTCAAACGCATGGATCAGGCAACGAAGAGCAGCGAGGTCCCCAGTATTAACGCGGTGCTGGGTTATCAGCCAAATTTAACCGGTGATGTCGCCACCTACAGTTGGAGTTGGGCTGCCTGCATGATTCTGAGTAGTTACCCGGAGTACCGCTCGGCTTTTGTGACCGCAGCACAACGAGGTAAGGAAACTGGGCCTGCCTTCAATCGCGAGCTGCAATCAACCCTCGGTAAGCAATGGCCGATTTTGGCAGCCCGCTGGCGTTTGGCTTGCCACGATCTGAACTACGGTTTTGACTGGAACAGGGAGCAGGTAAAGCTTTCGGCAAAGGACCCCGTCTGGAATGGCAGCGACCTCCAGCTTGAAGTCCGACCAGATCAAGGCTGGCAGTCCTGCGGGGTCCGTATTCCGCGAGACGCTAAAATCAGCATTTCCGCCGAAGGAGAGATCACCCTTGCAGATCAACCCAAGCCGTGGACAAGCCAACCGTCGGGGATCACCTTCCAATACCATCGTGGCCGCCCACTCGGGCAATTGCAATTCTGCTTGCTGCCCAACGCCAATGATCCCCAAGCAAAACGGATCAAACCACTCGAGATTCAAGAAGTGAGTGAACCGTCGATGGTCAATGTCCCCGAATACAGTTGGCTACTATTTCGCATCAATGACGAATGCGGAAAGATGAATGACAACCGCGGCAGTTATCAGGTGTCGATCAAACGTGCCCAGTGAGCCCACGAGAAATGCGAAAGGCAACACTGAAAAGGAGTACGTAGCACCTTGGCCTGCTCGGATCCCCAGCAAACCGGGTATCAAGAACCTGAATCGAATGGGACATTCAAAGCAGGAATCGATAACTTGGAAGCCCACTCTGCTGAAAGCGTTGCCAATCTGTCTTCAGGTGGTTGATACACCATGGCATGCATCAAGCCATCGAAACGTTCGATATGGCGAAACAACTCATCTTCGACCCAATCCACCCAGTCCTGCGTTTTGGGTGCTGACAAGGAAGCGTACCCTGAAGTTGAGCCCGCATTTTGCTGAGCATCTCTGACCTCGTTGACGAGTTCCTGGCACCACGAGTCAATGGCAACCGCGCTGGCACCCAAAGCGATTAATTTTGCGGCATCCGTTGCTGATATTTCACCTGGCACGACCCACAAGGGTACGTGTTCAGCCTGCTGTTCATCCATCATCGCACGTGTTTGCTTGACGCAATGTGCAAGTTCCAGTGCGTTCAGATCAAGCTCATTCAATCTGAGGATAACCCCGTCGGGCTGGCTGCGAAGAACCGCCGGCAGTTCTTCGTTGAGACGATGAGGAGCCATTGAAACGAAGACAGCGGCATCCCCTGCCAGCAAACGCAATTGATTAAGTTTTCCTTCGAGCTTTTCGAGACCTTCAACATCAGGAGGGAAGGAAGCCGCCGGCACCCAGCCTCCTCCCGCAAGTGGCGTCTCTGCCTGAGTTTCCTCCCACCGCCCAATTTCCTCCGGTGTGTACGCGAACCGCCCTGTTGGATCCCGCCGCATTGCGAGTCGCACATCAACGATAGCCACACCATCAAAATCTCGGTCGCTCAAACCATAACGTTCGGGACGGTAGGGAATCATTCGCGGCAAAGACTCTGTCTCTTGCACCTGCACCCCAATCGTTTCACCAGAACTGGCCCCATGCAATTCGGGCTCGTCATCCACCGAGGCAAGGTCGCTACGTAACGCACTGACGAGTACTCCCAATCGAGCAACCGCAGCCGCAATAGCGTCAGCCGAATCAATTTCGACCTCTGACCATGGCGGGTCATACCAGAACAATGGCAATTTCAACGAGACAGGATTTCCATCGGTCCGTTCAATTTGTGTTGATCTATCTTCGGCAGGCGCGCCGACCCAAGGCGTATCCATAGGTGGAGGCAGAAAACAGATTTTTTCCAGACGTTCATTCATCGATTCAATTCCAATGCCGGCGTGCATTTCCAAAGTCGTTTGAAGCTTCGTTTCGCTATCGCCAATTCGGATTCAGTTCCCCACGCTCATTTGCTTCAGCTTCCAGCATCGCTGCCGGCACGATGCGACGAAACTCTTTTGCGTCACCACGAATCGACGCATTGATGAGCAGTAGCCCCAAACGCAATTGCTCACGCTTTCGCAGGGGAGCATCCATCACTCCGGCAGCAAGACTTGCGGCAGAACCTCGAATGAACACTGTCGCGTTACTCATCGCATCACCAAGGTTATGACCAGCATCACCACCGATCACGATCATCCCTCCCAACGCACCAACACCTGCCTCATCACCTACGTCACCTCGGACAAAAATGCCTCCACCTCGCATCGCGGCTCCACAACGATTACCCGCGTTTCCGTAAATCGCAAGTGTCCCGCCTGTCATGGCCGCTCCGGCACCAACACCGGCGTCACCACGCACGCGAACCGCGCCGCTGATCATCCCCTCAGCTACACCATTCCCCACGGCACCTGTCATGCGAATGTCAGCCTGCTTATTGAACGCAAACGCGTAGTCACCGAGAGGCCCTTCCATCTTGATCCGAATCGGATGATCCAAACGCATCAGGACGGCATCCTGGCCAGCCGATCCATTGACCTCAATCTGAGTCAAGTGCTCATCGTTGTGACCAATTGGAATTTCGTGGATCGCCTGGTGAAGTTGTTGCACGCCCAGATCGAGTGACAATCCATCCAGAGTGGAGCGAGACAGAGAGTCACGTCCCCCGACTGTCGACTTTATATTTGGCGATTGATTCATGATTGGCTCAGGGTTGGTTTACTTGTTAGCCAATGGCTGAGAGCTGGGGTTGAAAACCGAAGTCTGGAAAAGGTAAGTGCCGAGCGGGCGACGAGGTAAAATTCAGGCGTGAGATATCCACAAAACAGGGTAGCGGACATTCAGCGGCGAAGGGAACCATGTTCGCTTCGCCCTCTAACAGGACAACACTTCGCGAACAATGCTCTCCAGTTTAACTGCTGCAGCGATCCCCGCCTCCAGCACTTCCGAATGATTCGCCTTGGTTGGTTGATCGGGATTCGCGACGTTGCTCACCATCGAAAGTCCCAAGATCCGCATTCCTGCAGCAGAAGCAGCCAATACCTCCGGAACGGTGCTCATACCTGCCACATCAGCCCCTATCCGCCGCATCATTCTATACTCGCTGCGAGTCTCGTAGTTGGGTCCCAACGTCGCAAGGTAAGTCCCCGGATAGACGTTAAATCCATCTCTCACCCCCACTTGAAACGCAATTCGTGATAATTCCGAGTCATAGATCTCATTTCCCCGCATCAACCCCGGGCAGTCCGCATCCACTTTCTGCTGATGCTCTGGGCCGATGCAGAATTCGCTGGATTTCTGATCTGGCGGCGAATCAGAGTTTCGCATTCCTCCCGAACCTTGGAAATTGCAACATCCCATGAAATTCAGGTGATCACGAATCACAACAATGTCACCCACACAAAATTTTGGATTCACGCCACCCGCTGCATTGCTGACGATCAATTGCTGGGCACCAAGTCGAGCCATTAACTTGACCGGAAACGAAACTTGCTCATTTGACCAGCCTTCATACCGATGAAATCGGCCCGCCATCGCGATGACCGGCACAGCCTCGATGGCCCCAAGAATCAACTCGCCTCGATGCCCCCCCGCAGATGAGGCGGCAAAACCGGGAATGTCTTCGTAACGCAACACGACGGGATCAAGGATTTGGTCTGCCAAGCCTCCTAGCCCACTACCAAGAATGATTCCCGTCACAGGACGCTTTTCAGTTCCTGTATCGCCACCTTTGGAGGTCACGAACTCGACTGCTTGTTGGAGCAGTTGACCTTCCTGATGCGCTGAATCTACAGTCGGTGACTTTGTGCCCATCGGCAATCAAGCCATCCTGTTGTGATTGAACTCTTGAACAATTCCATCCACGACAGCAATCAGCTTTGGAGTCGCCTCATTCGCAACCGCAATGATCTCTTGGACATTCGATGGTTTCAATGCATCTGGCAGGCACATATCAGTAACAACGCTGAGTCCAACGGTTTTCAAACCGCAGTGAACAGCAACAATCGCCTCGGGAACCGTGCTCATACCGACCACATCCGCCCCGATCATTCTCAGGTATCGATACTCGGCTCGAGTTTCCAGATTGGGTCCTGCAACAGCCACAAAAACCCCCTTGTGGATATTGATATCACGTTCTCTGGCAATCTTCATCGTACGATCAATCCACTGCTGATCGTAGGGTTCGCACATGTCAGGAAAGCGGGGTCCGAGTCGATCATCGTTGATCCCGATCAGTGGGTTATCACCCAGCAGATTGATTTGATCTTCAATCACCATCAAATCCCCTGCATTAAAATAGGGGTTCAACCCACCGCAAGCATTGCTGACAATCATCAGTTCGGCGCCGAGTTCTTTGAATACCCTGACAGGCAAAGTGATATCTTTTAAAGAATACCCTTCATAAAGATGAAAGCGGCCCTCCATGGCCACGACGGGTACGCCGGCTAAACGCCCACATACCAATCGCCCTCGATGGCTTGTCGCCGTCGAGGTCAAAAAGTGCGGAATATCTTTGTAGTCGAGTGTGGCTTCGACCTCAAGTTCCTCGACAATGTCGCCCAGCCCGGTACCCAGAATAATACCGACCCTCGGCTTATCACTGAACTCGTGACGAATTTTAGTGCAGGCTTCTTGAATCTTGTCGTAAAGGTCGAGCATAACTTTCCCTCGAGGTTATTGCAGGCAGTTCCTATCATAGCGCCGTGACCCCACATCTGCGACCGCCCAGCGATGCGTTAAAATATAGAAGGTCGAATTCTGTTGTATGATCGGCTTTTGCAATGTGATCAGCGCTAAACTGCTGATCGCTGATATACGAGACATCCGCCCGAGTGCCTGCATCGATTCTTTATGACTAACCCATCACCCGACGTTTTTGAAAAACTGGCAGCCTTTTATTTGGGTCGTGATTACGATCTCGCAAAGCGGGAAATGACGGACGATCTACTGATGTACGATGCAAAAGACCTTTGCACCCACGCAATGTGTGTTGGCATGACCGGTAGCGGAAAGACGGGACTCTGTATTTCTCTACTGGAAGAAGCTGCGTTGGATGGGATTCCCATCATCTGTGTTGATCCTAAGGGAGATCTGGCAAACCTGCTGCTGACATTTCCGAATCTGAGCCCCGACGATTTTCAGCCCTGGCTGGACGAAGGTGAAGCTGAACGAAAGGGAGTCAGCATCGAGCAATTGGCGTCCGACACTGCCGATCAATGGCGTGAAGGTCTAAAGTCCTGGGGGCAAGATGCTGGTCGTGTTCAACGACTCAAAGATTCCGTCGACATTTCGGTCTATACACCAGGCAGTAACATCGGACTGCCAATGACCGTATTGAAAAGCTTCGATGCCCCCCCAGTTGAAGCAAGAGACGACGCCGAACTGTTAGGTGACAAGATCACCGGAGCCGTCTCTGGGTTGCTAACCCTGATGGGGATCGATGCCGATCCCATGACATCATCGGAGCATATCCTGCTCTCTTCGATTTTACAAAAACAGTGGAAGGCAGGAAAGAATGTTGGTATCGGGCAGTTGATCCGATTGATTCAAAAGCCACCAATCGATCGAATCGGAGTCGTCGACCTTGATTCTTTCATGTCAGCCGATGCTCGAAACAAACTCGCGATGCGACTCAACAACCTGTTGGCATCACCCGCATTCGCCTCATGGATGGAGGGCGATTCCTTGTCGATCAAAAGCTTGCTGCAT
>Ga0315321_10001940_pt1 | contig 16046 bp, 15 predicted proteins | sample M180m21515metaG_FD_203464 | JGI IMG/M metagenome (GOLD analysis project Ga0315321, IMG submission 203464) | Ammonia-oxidizing marine archaeal communities from Monterey Bay, California, United States - M1 80m 21515 | ecosystem: Environmental > Aquatic > Marine > Intertidal zone | place: USA... | reverse complement strand
TCACGCACAAAATTATTGGGACTCCAAAATAGGCGACGAAATCGGAAAGGTTCACGGCGGATATGATAAGGACTTTTCGGAAGTTCTGGGAGTTGAAAAACCGCAAGGCGTTAAAAGTTACGCGTTTTGGAAGGAACAAATTTCAACTTTAAAAAACCAAGCGGATCCAAAATTGTTGGCCGATAAGGACCAAACAATCGCGGAATTAAAAAAAGCGGTTGAGGAATCCGCCGGTTCGGAACATTTTAAAACTTTGTACGATAAACTCCAAGCCGATTCGGAAACGAGAATCGCGGAATTAACCGGACAAATTTCAGAGTTTGAAACCAGGTCCAGAACGAACAAAATTGAATCGCTTATCAACAAGGCAATGTCTGGAATGGAGTTCAACACGGAATTGCCGGAGGACGTTCGACAGTCTTATATTGACGGCGTTATTTCAAATTTAGTAAACGGCGCAAAAGTAATGGAGGACGGAACGGTCACATTTTACGAAGGAAACGAACCGATTTTAAATTCGAAAACTTTGGCAAAGATGGACGCGGGCGAAATTTTGCAAACCAAATTGGCGTCGGTTTTAGGAAAAAAAGGCGCGAACGGTGGGGGCGGAGTTGATCCGAAAACATTAAATCCGAACGATCCGAACCGTTTAAACGTATCAGCAACAATAACGACGGCAAAGACACAAACACAATTGAACGATGCAATCATTAAGGATTTAGCCGGGAAAGGTTTGAAACGCGGTTCCAAAGAATACACGGAACAAGCGGACAAATTATTCGCCGAACATTCTAAGGGGTTGCCGTTTAATTAATTTTTATTATTTTAGCACATAACAACGTCGACATTTGTCAAGGGTAAACGAAGCGACAATTTTTTTTAATTTAAAACAATTTTACAATGAGTTTAGTAAACACTAGATTACAGGCGATTAGATCGCAGTATTCCGGAAGCCTTGACAAGTACGAAGACAGGTTATCCAATTACGGAGCGTGGCAAAAGTTTGTCGACGACACAACAGATCCAGAATCAATTGTTTCGGCGGACATCCTGGAAAAGGCGGGAATGAGCGCGGGAAATACTTTGGAAATTCCAGTAATTGACGGGGCGGACGTTACAATTTCAAACGTTCGAACGTGTACAATCGGCGACGACGAATCAAGTTCGGCACTCGTGACAGTTACTTTTGCAACTTACCAATTCGGTTTCACAATGATTCCTGGACAGTACGCAAACAACGAAATTGGTTATATGGCCGACTTCGAAAGAAAAATAAAGCGTTACGGGAAGAAATTCGCGGAAACTTTGGACGCGTCAGCAATTGCGAAATTGGAAGCGGACAAATCGGTTGTGATGAATTCGCCATTTATTGGAACGGGTGCAAAATACGGCGCTTTAGTTGGTGACGCAATCAACGTTGGAACGGCTCAAAAGCAATTTTTCTTTAATGATTTGGGCGTAATTATGCAAGGCGACGACTTCGAAGGACGCTACAACGTTATTGGGTCGACAACTTTACAAAGTACGGTTAACCAATATTTGAACCAGGGAACGCAAAACGGCGTTAATTCTGTTTTTCAATTCGGACAATTCGATTTCGGATATTCGAATAGAGTATCGGTTGACGGTGCGGGCGGAAAGGAATCAACGGCATATTGTATGCCAAAGGGAACACTGGCAACAATGAACCGAAACATTCCAGACGCGATAAACAACGAAACAATCAGCGAAAACAATTGGTTTGATTTATTCAGATATCCAATTGTTGATTTGGATATGGCGTTAAGATATTCGAAAGAATGTGCGGACAACGAATCAGCGGTTGGAGGAACTCAGCCACAATTAAAGGCGTCTGTAAAAGAAACGTTCATATTTTCAACGGATGTTGCTTTTGTAACTTCATACAACCGTGACGCGGTAACATTACCGGGAGCAATCCACAAAGCGGAATTGGACGCGTAGAAATTTAGCAAAATTAGTTAGGTTTTCATACAGTAGAAAGAAAGTCGGATCGTAATTGGTCCGGCTTTTTTTATGTTTATTTTATATTAATGAATAAAAATGTTCATTTATTAAAAATAAATACTTATCTTTAAAAAAAACGCAACACATTATGAAAATCTCAGCAAATTATTTAGCAAAAAAACTTTTTACTTCTTATGCAAAAGAAGAATTATTAAAAGGTAAAACAGAAAAAGAAATAAAAGAAAATTTTACTTTGGAATTGTTAAACACAAAAGCAAAAGATTTTTGCGATAAAAACGGGTTTGAATTAATAGATTAAACAATCCCCTTCGGGGGTTTTTAAACGCAAAACATTATGGCAACAACAAAACAAATCCAGACGGCGAAAATTCAAATCGCTTTATTTATTTTAACGGTTTTAATCTTAATTTCATCGCTTTAATTATGGAAAACAATATCCGCGAAATTTTAATCGATTACCACATCAAAACAATTGAATTTGACGAAGTGGATCCGGACATTCAACGACTTTGGGCGGAACAACACGTTGACGAATACTTGAAAAATTTATAATGTTAAAAATAAATACTGTAACGATGGAAGAAAAAATATTTGAAATATTATTCAAGACAATTTTAACTAATACCGAAATAGACCAATGTACTAAAGAGTTATTGAATTTATTTAGTGTTAACAAACGTGCTTTTAATATAACGTACTTAGGTAATGATGAAATAATTAAAGGTTTAACTGTATTAGCAGGTAGCAAAGAAGAAGCTATGCACAAAGCATTATTATTAAGAGATTCAAAATATATTTATAGTGCTATTGAAGTTAATGTTTGTTAACGGTTAAAGTAAAAGCTTTGTATTGCTTTTTACTTTTGTGTTATAGTTAGTTTAAAATACTATGAATAAGCAAACTAATAATTTATAAATAAGATAAAATTTAAACCAAATGACAGTTGAAAGACTAATAGAGGAACTGAAGAAATACGATAAAGATTTAATTGTTGTTTTAGAAACTGAGAAATTTTGGGATAATATAGGGCAAGTCGTTAAAAAAGGAAGTACTTTAAGTTTAAAAGTTGACGATTACCAAAGAGAGGAATAATTAACTATAACATTGAAATAATAAACTGCCCTTTTTAGGGTTGTTATTATAGAATGTTAAAAGCCGTTTTTAAATGGCTTTGTTTTATAATCCTTTTAAATTTGTATATTTGATTAAATCGATTTTAATATGTTTAATCCAACAACAATTCAACAATGTATGGTTTCGCTTTTAGGATGGCGAAACGATGCGAATCCAGACGTTCCACAAATAACCAATTCCGCATTGTTGCAAAGCGACTCCGGTTTAATTTATAACGATTTCCATCCGCTTTTGTCGATTGAAAACATCGTTAACACTTTGCCGGAGAACAAAACTATTGACGATTATTTGGCCGAAAAAGTGGCGTCCGGGATTAGTAAGGGATTAACGAAAGTTATGATCGAAAAGAAATTAAACGAATCAACAAAAACGTTGTTGAATAGTTCAAAGTTGTTTGACGGAATCGGAAGGTTTCAGGACACAATTATTTCGGACGGTTCGTTTGTTGGGATTGAGGTCGAAATTTTTCCGAGTTATGGAACGAAAGTCATAATCGACAAAATCGGTTTACAGTTCACACAACCGCAAACAAATTTGCCAATTTACATTTATCATACGTCACAAATTGACGCGATTAAGGTCGTTTCCGCTACAACAACAAAGCAAAATTCGTTGGAATGGTTGACGTTATCCGAAACGATTGATTTCGCGTATTTGTCGGATCAATACGATTCCGGCGGATTGTTTTATATTGGATATTATCAAGACGGGATCAGCGGTCAGGCAATAAAGAAGGATTTCAATTGGATGCAAGGACCTTGCAACACGTGTCGAGGTGGCGCGAACGCAATGAAAATTTGGAACGAACGATTAAATTTTGTTCGGGTTGTTCCGGTTGAGGTTGAAAGTTCGAATTTAAACGGAATACAAATGTTTGATTATACCAAACGAAAATATACGCCGGTCAATAATTTTGGAATGAATTTCGGCGTTACGGTTCAATGCGATGTTTCGGACTATCTTTGCGAACAAAAATTTGTTTTAACTGATTTAATCGGAAAACAAGTGGCGGTTGATATATTGAACGATATGAAACATTCGACACGTTTAAACAGAATCGCGAACGTATCGCAAAATATGATAATTCGGGATTTAGAGGGCGACAGAGAAACGAACGAACCAGGTTTGGCCGTTAGGTTGTCAAAGTCAATCAAAGCGGTTGATTTCGATTTTTCAAAAATTGATTCGCCGTGTTTACCTTGCAATAAAAAATGGGGAATTCGTAAAGGATCAATTTAATTATGGCGTTACCATTTGCGGGATTGAAAAAGTCGGTTAGTCGTGTAAAGGGCGATTTTATTGTTGACGTGATAAAATCAATCGTTGAAGAAAATTCGAACGAAATAATTGATTTAAACACGGAAAAACAATTGTTTGACAAAGGAATCGGAAGCGACGGCAAAAAATTAAAACCCGAATATTCGAATCCGTACAAAAAACTAAAAAAGGCATTAAACCAACCGACCGACCGCGTCACTTTACGACTGGAAGGGGATTTTTATAAGTCGTTTGAAATTATAATCGGAGAACAACAATTCCGAATAAATGCGACGGACAAAAAAACCGATTGGTTAATAAAACGATACGGACAAAGGGTTTTCGGATTAACGTCCGACAATTTATCTTTATTTCGTGAAATTGTTGTAAAACCGGATTTATTAAAAGAAATTCGAAAAACTTTAAAATTATGAGTTCATACGCAAATCCAACCGTTCCAATCCCGCCAAATCCCGTTTTTGTGGACGCGGTTATCGGAAAATTACAAACATTATTTGGTTCGTTGCCGTGGTTGACGCATTCGTTTGGCCGGTCCTATATTAAAAAAACAAATCGCGACGGCGGGGAATTTTTGGAACCGTGGGTTTATCAATCAAACGGCGAATATTATTCAGTCGAATTTAACGACAATTTGCAAGCAATGAGTTTTTTTGAAGTTGGAACGCAAACGATAAACGGCGACTTTGAAAGAAATGTAACGAATTACTACGATATTGATTTGGGCGTCATTTTTTGGGTAAACTTGAAACGAATTGATTCGACAAAGGGCGCGACGTATTATTTTACGGAACAATTGAAAAAGGACGTTCGCGATAAATTAACAAACCAAATTCCAAGGGGGGTTCGCCTTTCGATTGGATCCATTCAAGAAGACATCGACGACATATTTTCGAATTATTCGTTTAATCAATTGGATCAAAAGGATTATTTTACATATCCGTACGCAAGTTTTAAATTCAATTTAACCGCAACCGTTCCAGAATCGTGTACTATTTAGAAAACGTATTTTTTTATGGTTTATTAACCTGGGTTGTCATTCACTTATTGGATAAATGGGGACTACGGGACGAAATTAGCGGACGTGCGCCGTCCAAACTTATTCAACGCGCAATTGAGTGCAATTTTTGTTTGGCGCATCATATCGCCTTTATTTGCGTTTTGCCGGAATTGGTTGTTTGTTTAGATTTTCGAATTTTGTTCGTACCTTTATTTTCAGCCATAACCACAAATAAATGCTTAAATTAGGAAAACACAAAATCGAATTTTACGAATCAATCGATTCAATGCCGTTTTGCCGGTTCAATTCATTCAATAAATTTGTAATGTTGGACGCGGAATTGGGTTCCGACGTTATGGCGTTCGATCAAAAAGTCGGGAAAATATTCCAATTTCTGGGAAAAGAAATGGTCAAAGACGCGTTGGACGAAATGTATAATTTACGGAATACTTATCACAATATTTTATCGGAGAACAACGTCCGAGGTTTGGCGTTCGCCTGTTTGGTCCGCAAAATTGACGGCGAATTAATGGAGGACTTTTCGGTTGATAATTTAAAAACTATATTGGAGAAGTTTTCGAGTTGGGGACTTGAAATTGGACACGTCAAAAACAAAACGACAGACGTAAAAAAAAACTAGAAATTGAACTCGAATTGTTCTTTCCGAACAAATTCAACAACCTTGATCGTAAAAATATATTTGTTAATAGAAAAAAACGTATTTTAGCACTATGCGACGATTTGTTGACCGGTACGGAAAGCGACGTTGCGGAAAAAATAGAACGTTATTTGTTAACATTGGTTAAACCAAAAACTTTCAACGGGTCAGGGAGTTACGAAATTGAATTCGACAAGGCATTCGAAGAACTTTGCCACACGTTGAGTTCAAACGCGAATGGTCGCGACGTTAAACGAATGACAGTAAAAGAAGTTTACATTCTTATAGAATTAAACAATAAACAGTTGAAAAATGGCGGAAGGAAATCCAATTAAATACAGTGATTTAGTAATCGACGACGGCGCAATCAAAAGATTGTTAAACGCCATTGATACACTCGAAAAACGTTTTTTGCAATCGCAAAAGAATTTTAGGAAAGAAATTGAAAAAACCAAAAAATCAACCGAGGACTTCACGGGAGCAACCGAGGACCAGGAAAGCGAATTGGAAAAACTTGAAAAGCAATTGGAAAAGCTAATTAAGGCGAACAAAGAATTGCAAGAAACCGACGGACAGTTGGCGGAACAAAAGAAACAAGCCGTTAAAATCGCGAAGGACGAATCTAAATTGCGCAAAAAATTAATTGAACTGGATTCGGAACAATCGAAAGTTAACGCCGGATTGAAAATGGACATTTCGGAACGAAACCGATTGTTAAAAGAACAAATCAAGCGCGAAAAAGGATTGACGAACGCATACGACGACGAATCGAAAACACTTGGAAAACTTCGAAAACAATATAAAGGTTTGGCCGTTGAGGGCAAAGAAAATACAAGGGAAGCCAAAGCACTTTTGAATCAAGTCACGGCGTTGGATGAAAAATTGAAAGCGATTGATAAGTCCGTCGGACAGACTCAAAGAAGCGTTGGAAATTACAAAGAACAAGTCAAAGAAGCGTTGGAGGAAACCGGGGCGTTTACCGAATCAATGGCCGGAGCAATTGACACGTCCGGGGCATTGGGTGGCGTACTTGGAAAACTACAAACCATTATTTCCATTTTAACAAAGGCACAAAGCAAGTTAAAAGACGCGGTCGAAGACGAAACGGACGCGACAACACAACAAGCGGTTGAAACAAAAAAAGCGACAATAATTCAAAAACTTTTTGGAAAGTCGGCGAAGTCATCCGCAAAAGCGATGCGAATTTTAAAAGTTGCTTTAATTAGTTCCGGAATCGGAATCGTTGTTGTTTTATTGGGGACTCTTTTATCCACATTAGCAAAAACGCAAGCCGGACTAAATGGACTCGACGGAATAATGCGGTCGTTTGGTGCGGTCCTTGAGGTTGTAATCGGTCGACTAATTACGTTCGGTTCATCTTTAGCCGACATTTTTTCCGTTGTTGTCGACACGTTTGTAAAACTGGGACTAAAGTTTGAAAATTTTATATTGTCAATAAAAATCGGATTTACTGAATTAAAAAATTTAACGGGCGATTTTGAAAGCGAATTGGCGAAGTTAAATGGACAATTTGACGAAAACGAAAAAAAAATAAAAGACCTTTCAAAAACAATTGATTCCGATTTGGACGACGCAACCAAAGGTTTTGTAAAAACTTTTAAAGGATTAGGATTGGCCGTTTCGGAAGCGGTTGAAAAGGCTTTGGAGTTGTCAAAAGCAATCGACAAAGTCAAATTAAAAAACGCGAATCTTTCTATAAAAATGGCCGAACAATTGGCGATAAGTGAAAAACAAGAAGAAATCGAAGGCGACGCGACACGAACTTTTGAGGAAAGACGAAAAGCGATTTTATTAAGTATTAAGGCACAAAAGAAAGCGTCGGAAATAGCTCAAGAAATCGCCGAAAACAATGAAAGAATTGTCAATTTAGAGTTGGACCAAATCGAACAAAATCGAGAACTTTTAACGGATGAAAAAATTCGACGAATTGAAGCGGAAAAGGAAGTTTTGGAAGCCAAAAAGGACGCAAGTATAAAAGAAACACAATTAAATAAAGTTAGGCGACAATTATTGCAAGATGAAATCGAACAAGATTTGGATATTTTTATCGATGGATTTGATAAAAGAAAAACTTTGAACGAAGAAATTATCGCCGACGAAACGAAAGCGTTCAAAATACGGGTTCAGTTATTGAAAGAAACCAAACGTTTGTCGGACGAATCATTGAAAGCGCAAATTGAAGGACTGGAAAAACTTTTACAAGGTGGCCAAAAAACAATTGATTTCAATAATTTAATAAAACAAACAAATGCCGAATTGTTGAACCAGGAAATTAAAAAAATAAAATTATCCGAAATTGGTCGACAAAGATTGTTTGAAGCAATTCGAGAACGTCAACAATCCGAAGTTGATTTGGCAAAATTAGGCGTTGAAATTGAGCAACAAAGATTAACTTTAAAACAACAAATAAACGATCAACTTAAATTATTAACGGCGGACAACGTCGAAAACGAAAGACAAAAAGCGTTTGAACTTCAAAAAATAGAAGAAGACAACGCACTCCGGGAAATTCAAATAAAAGAAAAACTTTTCGAAAGAAATTCGGAGGAATTTAGAAAACTACAATTAATTAAGTCGGAAATTTTACAAAAGGGAGTTGAGGACCGCGCAACAATTGAATTGGAAGCGTTGACAAAAGAAAACGAACGCGAACAAAAACAATTGGAACTTGATTTGTTAAACGACAAAAAGAATCAAGAAGAAATCAACGAGGAATTGACAAAGTTAAAAATCGAACAATTAAAAAAGGAAATTGAATTGGAGGAACAATCCGGGCGCGATTCCATCGACAAGCAATTGGAATTAGCACGATTGACAAACGATTTAATTTTGGACGAAGAACGAAAGAAAGCCGACGCAATTCGACAAATTCAGGATGTTACGGCGGACGCTATTTTCACTTCATTCCAAAAAACATTGGACAAACAAATCAGCGAATTGGATCGATTGGAGGACAAACAAAACGCCATTGTCGACAGACAGACACAAAGAGCAATTGAAGGACTCGAAAACAATTTGGCGTTTGAGGAGGACGCATTGGCCGACCTGGAGCAAAAGAAAATCAAAGCGCAAAAGAAACAAATCGCATTGGAAAAAATAAGCGCATTATATAACGCGTATTCGAGCGCGTCGGCGTCTGGGGATTCAAACGCAATTATTACAGTATTGCGCGACTTTAGTATATTGCAAGGACTTGAAAGCGCGATTTCGTCGTTTGGTTCGGGAACGGGCGAACACGGTTCGATTGAAGACAGTTTGAACGCAAACCAAAACGGTTCGAAAAATGGGAATTCAATTCAAAACGGCGTTGTTCGTGGCGAATCACACAAAAAGCGCGGTTTCGGGGTTCCGGTATTGGTTGAAGGAAACGAAGGGATTTGGAAAGGTTCAACAATGGATAAATTCGGAAAAAACAATTTTATCGCATTGACAAAGGCGATTGATTCCGGCGCGATTGGTTCAAACTTTATGCAACCGCAAGTCAACGCGATGCAAGTTGTCCAGACTGGCGGATCCGATCCGAGGTTGTTAAACGAAATGGTCGCAACACGGAAAGCGATTGAAAACAAGCCGGAACAAGTTGTCGACGTTGAAAAGTTTTCGCGGAATGTGATTGATTTCATCGACGAAAGAAAAACGGGAAATAAGAAAATAATTAATCGCCATCGAGTAACGCGTAAACGATTTTAATAAATGAGCAAACAAAATATAACATTCGAAATAAATGGCGAACCAGGAGGAACGCCGGCGAATTTACCGGAAATCAATTTGTCGGCTCAATGGGGAACGCGCGAAGGACAGACGGAACAAGAAATTTCGACAAGTTCAATTGATTTTGTATTGGAGGACGCGAAACGATTGAACAAACACGTTGACGACGGTTTGTCCGGTGGCGTTGGTATTTTTGAAGGGGTTCCATACAAAATAAATTTGGACAATCAAAACATTTTTGACGGTTACATCGATTTAACAAACGACGCGCAATTCATCGAACGTGAACGAGTTTTGGCGAATATAGTCAAGACAGACGGCGCGGATTGGTTGAACGATGTCGCGGACGGTTTTTCGTTCGGTTATTTGCGCGAAAATGATTTTATTGTTTCATCGGATTTTGAAACGATTCCATACGTTTTGAATTATAGGCCGGAAGCGTTTATCGTTGGACAATTAACAATTGCGCTTTTTTTATTACAAAAAGAATTGGTCGACGGAATTCGGCAAATCGCTTTGGAGTCCGCGAATTTGGTTGCGTTAATTCCGGCGTTCAACATTGCCGGTCCAACAATTGACATTGGAAAAATTGTCGCACAAAGTATTCGATTAGTTGCGCAAGTGGTATATACAACCGCGGTTGTTGTTGCATTAATACAAACCGTTAAGGATTTAATTAATCAATTCTTTCCGCCGGTTCGTCGCTATTTAGGAATGAAGGAAAAAAGAATGTTTGAAACCGGTTTAAATTATTTAGGTTTGGAATTCAAATCAACAATTTTCGACGATCCAATTTGGAAGGACGCAACCTTTTTGCCGAGTAAACGGAAACGGGGCGGGTTGTTTGGAAGTACGGACGAAATCGGAAATCCGAATTTACAATCGGCCGTGTATAATTTCGGCGATTTTATTCGGGTTATGATTACGAAATACAATGGCGATTTTAAAATCACGGACGGCGTTTTTCAGTTTGAACGGCGCGATTATTGGGATAATTTATCAACCTATATATTGCCAGACGTTGAAACAAACCAAACAACAAGAATGTCCGAATTAAGTTACAACACAAGCGAATTTGTAAAGAATTACTTTATTTCGTTTGAATACGACATCCAGGACCAAAACACTTTGGACGACGACGACGGGCGGAATTATCAAGTGATTTCGAATCCAATTGCAACCAACAACGAAAAGTTGAGAATTGGAAAAGGATTGGCACAAATTCGCCCGCCATTTGCGTTGGCCACAAAAAAAACCGGTTTAACTGATTATGAAAAAGTATTGTTGGGAGTCGCAAAGTTGACGGATAAAGTTGTCGGATTCTTTGGAAGAAGTTCAAATTTGGCCGGGGAAATTCGCGATCGCGTCGGAATGATGCAATTGTCCGCCGATTCAACAACGGTTGATAAGTTTTTGTTCATAAATAATGAAGAACTTTTAAGCCAACAACCAACCGCCGAAATGCTTTGGAATAGTTTTCATTTTATCGATTCATTCGCGCCGGTTGTTGATCCAATAACGGGAGAAACAACGCACAATCAACACGTGATAAGAAACGCGGAAAAGGTTCCGTTTTGTTTGGAAGACTGGAATAAGATAATTACAAACAATAAATTTACAACCGAAAGCGGACAAACGGGGGAAATAATTTCAATTGATTGGAATTTTCAACAAGGTTTTGCAAATATCCAATATAAAACAAAGCAACTTTATACAAAAAATCTTATCTTAGAATTTAATTATGGACAATAAGGTTTTTGAACAATCGTTAAAATTGGCGGAACAATTTCAAAAAGACGTTGTCCAGGTACCGAATTTATTCGATTCGATGTTGCAAAATTTATTGCCAAACGTTTCGAATGAGGACAAAGTAAAATTGCAAACACTTGTTAAGGAGTCAAACAAGTTGATTGAAGACGCACGGAAAACGGGCGATTTTGTGAAAATAAAACAATCGATTGACGATTTAACGAATAAGTATGGGCGCAATAATAACACGTAGAGAGTACACAAACGAATTCAGGCCGGAAAACACTTCTTGGTTGCTTGGAAACGTGGGCGATCGAATTACGTTAGAAATTGACGTCGAAATCGAAATTTCCTTCAATTCGTCTTTTTCAAATCCTATTGAATCCAACGGAACGGAACAATTAACGCGTTTAACGGGTTCTTACCTGGATGACGGGTTTTTCATTGGTTCAAACATTTCGTGGGATTACGGCGGAACTACGGGCGCGGGGGTTGTCACGGTTTTAACGCCAACAACAATGCGCGTCGGATCAATTACGGGAACATTTCCGGTTTTGGGCGTTTATCCTTTTAACGATGGAACAACGGTCAATCCGACAATTTCGATTGAATCAACCGACAATGTCGAAGGCGTTGTTTTAAATTACAATTTAATTGCGAATAGTGACGTGGCGTCCGCGTCTTTAAACTCATTAATTGACGGAACAACTCCGCGTTTTGAGGTTGGCGGATTAGATCCGGCGGACACGGTTACAATTTTACCAATGACGACGTTTGGTTTTAATTCTGGGCATTCTATTTTTGGGGCGTCAATTGTTGGGAATGGCAAAGTCGGAGCGGTCCAAAAGTTTACAATATCAATTGAATTTCAAATAATTCCATTATTCGACAATTTATCAAACTTTGAAAATTCGGTTGCGCCGTCTTTTTTGTTTGACAACGAATCGTTAACGGATGTTTTTCAATTAACTTTTTTACCACAAATAAACAATCCAAATGTTTTTGTTCAAACGGATTCAACGTCGACCGCTTTAAATGGGAACGTTGGTTGGTTTGATGAAAATTTTAACGGTAACGCATCGAATTATTCGGTTGTTGGCGTTAATTACACAAATATAAACGGGACCAATGTCGCGTCGGTTTCAAAAGACGAACCGACAAATTTTGTAATTACTGTAAACCAAACCGGAGCAACCGCAACGTCGAAATATAAACTTTCATTTTTTACAATTCCGTTTGATTTGGAATTGATACAAGACAATAACGAAACAAATTATCAAAATTTAATTTTAAACGACCTAAACCAAACAATTGACCAATCAACCGCGGGTTTTGTTTATGGCGGGTTCCAAAACGGATCCGGCGCAAGTATGGGAATCGAATTTGTTTCAATAACACAAAGCGGGTCAACCGTTTCAATAAATGGACAATTCCAACCAAATTCCGCCTTTACTAATTATTTTGATTCCGTTAACGATAGCAATTGGAATTATGGCGTTGCACTTAGTTTGGCGGATGAATCATTGGCCACAAATATTTCGGATCGTACAACATTACTTTGCGAATTTAATCAATTGGGTGAAACGCCGATTTCGTTTGTAACTGGGGACATTTCAACCGAATTTTTGAGTCACGCGCAAACAAGTGAAAACGCCGGAACAACAACTTATTCCGGAGCGGTTGAGGACGAAATTTTGTCTGAATCGTTGATGTTTTTAGATACGGCAAAAAATGAAACGATTAATTCGATTAGTTTTTTAATTGAAGGATTCGACACAATAAACGGTTCGACTTTTGAATGTGAAAAATATTCGATTGACACAACGGGGTTTCCTATTGACGGCGATTTGGTCCAACAAATTTCGGTTAATACAACACGCGGTTTTCAAATGGCAAACGGCGTTAATAAAAATTTAATTGAAGTTGTTCGGGACCAAACTTTGGACACGGGAACAAAAAAAGCGTATTGGTTGAGGTATGCAATTCGTCCGCGTTGGGAATACTGGATTGAGAATTCAAACGTTCCGAATGATTTAGTCGACGGAACAAAACGATTCGACGGGAAAAATCAAAATTGGGCGCGACTTGATTCGTTTTTGAATCAATGGGAATTGAGGTTTTCAGTTCAAACGGTTTTGAATAGTTTGTCACAGGTTTTAAATACGCGTAATTCGTCAAACATTTACATTCGTACATTTGAGGAATCAACGGTTTGGGACGGTTCAATAAACCATTACAACGAAACAAAAACGGTCAATCTTTACACGGGATTAAATTCGGACGGAATAAGAACGAACGCAATTTTGCCGACTGAAAAAACATTGGTTGAAGCGGATTTCGATTTGGAAGACGTGGCCGGCGATGTTGGTTCAATTTCCGCATATTACGGCGTTATTCGAATCGAGGTTTTTGAACAAGGCGGAATCAAAGGAATTGAAATGTTGTCGTCTGTTTTAGATAATAAAAACGACATTTTAAAACCGGTTAGCGGTTCGGCAAAATGCAAAATTGAAAAAATAAGCGCGACAAAAATAAGATTGAGCGCGTTAATTGACAATAATTTTTTAAACATTTCCGGAGGGAATTATAAAACATCGGCGCGGATTGGTTATTCCAATTTAACTTTGCCGGGGATTTATGGAACTCAATACGGAAATCAATACGGATAAATAATGGCGGATTTAGGGAATAGAGCAAATGTAAATAGTGCGATCGATTTATTGTTGGACGATTTACAACCGGACGAAGCGATTCAACCATCGGATCACAATGTTTTATTAAAAGACATTTTGGACACGTTGGCAAACGGTTTGTCGACTGTTTTAAGAACGGGAAACACAACCGACGGCGAAAACTTAACAATTACAAGTTCGTCGATATTTCAATTTTCAAACGGTTCGAACGGGCGATTGCAAAGTGATACGTTAACCGCGTTCAGAAATTGGACATTACCAGACACAACCGGAACAATCGCGTTGTTGTCGGACATTCCGAGTTCGGTTAATATTTACACGGCGAACGGTACAATTGGAACGGGTAGAGTTGCAACTCTTACAGATACATTAACTTTTAAAGATGGCACTGTAAACATTCAAGGTGCGGGAACGTCAACGGGTAGCGCATTAGCTATTTACGACAACGATACAACACCAAACAAACTTTGGGACTTCTTAGATAATGGGAATGTAAATTTGGGGGGTACTAGCGTTATTAATCAAGATAGCAATGTTTTACAATTCTCTAATATTAACAGTATCGGAGGTTTGAAATTTAATGGAACTTCAAACAATGGAATAGGTTTAAACCTTGCGAACGGTTCAAATGATTTTGATTTCGTTGTGGCTGGAAGTTTTAACACTTTAATAGGAACGGGAAGTTTAGGTTTGTTAGTTGGTGGTGCTTGGGCGATGCAAGTGAAACAAAATAGACAAATTTCTATTGGTTCAAATTTTGAACCTGTTTCGGGTTATGATTTATCAGTGGACAAAGCATATTTTGACACTGAAATAACAGTTAAAGCTCCAGCCGGTATAATGCAGTTTAATGGGTATAGAACAAATGTCGTGAATCCATCGACTCCAACCTTTCCAAACGACAAGGATTTTGGATTGCATAAAAACACGGCAACGGGTCGTTGCTTTCTTGGTTATAATGACGGGGGAACGATTAAATTTGTTCAATTAACAACAAGCGGAGTTCCAAATCCATCAGTTCAAGAAACAAATTCAACGGCAACATTCACGATAAACGCGGACGAAGAAACAACGGGAGTTTTGACGGCTATTGCATTAGCTACGACAATAGCAAGTCCAACGGGAACGCCGGTTCAAGGTCAAAAATTAACTTTTAGATTTAAAGACAACGGAACGGCTCAATCGTTAACGTGGAACGCCATTTTTCGAGCGATTGGATTAACTTTGCCAACAACAACAACGGCAAACAAAACAATCTATATTGGTTGTATATATAATTCAACCGAAACGAAATGGGACGTTATCGCAATAAAAGAGGAGGTTTAATAAATAAATAAATAAAAAAATGGAAAGTTCAAATTCAATTTATTACAAAATTACCGGAACATTAACAAGTGATTTCGGCGAAACAATTACAAATCCAGTTATAAAAATCGACGTTAATTCAACCGGCGCGGAAAGTGACGGTTTGTTGAAATGCGAATACAAAGTTTATTTTTCAGAACAAAGTTATTTGGACGGAAAATATTTTTTTAAATCCTGGGATTCGGAAGAAAATCAAAGAATTGTTAATTTCACTTATCCAGTTGCCGAGGTTCCAACGTGGGGATTTATGACATATAAGGAATTGCAACGCAAAATAATTGCGGACCAATTCGGTTGGACAATTGAAAACGTTGTTTTAGTCGAAGAAAGTGAATAAGAAACGCGAAGAAAAAAGGATTTTGGATTCGTTCGACGTTTACGACGTTCCGGACGATTACAAAGTTTTGATTCAAAACGCGATCAATTCGGAGGAATGGAATTGGTTTCAGGATTG
>Ga0315321_10001936_pt1 | contig 16052 bp, 12 predicted proteins | sample M180m21515metaG_FD_203464 | JGI IMG/M metagenome (GOLD analysis project Ga0315321, IMG submission 203464) | Ammonia-oxidizing marine archaeal communities from Monterey Bay, California, United States - M1 80m 21515 | ecosystem: Environmental > Aquatic > Marine > Intertidal zone | place: USA... | reverse complement strand
GAAGTAAGCCGGCCCCTGACGGTGCACCGAGGGGTCACTTAGCGAGCGCGCGGCCGCCGTCGTATGCCCAAAATACGAACCTTCGAAGCCCAACGCGACTTGTGCCTCGGAGCGGTGGTAGCGCATCACTCGAAGCGCCTTATCAAAGCTCTCGTCGCGTGAGGAAGTGAGGTAGAGATGAGGCATCTCGGGGGTAAGAGCACCGACCCACTCCGCCGCACGGACAACCGCAGGCGTGATGTAGTTGCAAATGGTGATCTTGCTGACCGCCGGCCCGAAGAGCGCCCCCGCCTCTTGGTATCGAAGAAGAGACGCTGGAGCTTCCGCAAAAGGTTGCGAGATACCGGTCGCAAGATCCACGACCGGGCTCGGATCTTGGCGCTCGCTCGCTTTCAGGGGCGTGATGCGGAAGGGACCCACCGGCAAACGGTAGTAAATCGCCTCAGCGTCCGCCTCTCCGTACTGCCCCGACAAACGCAGCAGCTCATAAGCCCCGAGGGACTCGTTGATACGCATCATGGCGTCCGTCGAACCCACTCGATTCCGACCTACACAATGAAGGTAACGAGGCTCACCCGACTCTGTCTTGAGTTCGGCTGCCGCCGCGACTTGCGCTTCTTTGAGCCTCCGACCGAGACCCAGACCTCGATACTGTGGGTCCAAGGTCAGCGCGACCGAGTAGAGAGTGTCGTTCAGACCGAGCCGAGGATCGCGGTCTGGACCGTGCATCTCAGCCACGAACTCCAGGGGTACACCGACCACAGATCCGACGACCTTCCACCCCTCGGGTGTCTCGACTTCAGCGACGATCGCGACGCCATCCGGCCCTTCGAACCCTCGGCGGAGTCTCGCCTCGGGATCTCGTCGAGCCGGCTCGTAGACCCTCTTCTCCAAGTCGAGCACACCAAGCATGAGTTCATCCGCCGACGAGGAACCCACCGCGCGAACTCGAATCGGCGCCTCTGCCTGCGCTCTCACCTCATCACGGGGCGACGGCTGGTGATCCTGCCACGCGGGCGGCTTCTCCCCAGGATGAGCTTCAAGCCACTTCAGGCTGGCACGAATCGCATCGAAAACCCGGTCGATATCCGCTTCGCGGTAGGCTGAACTCAATCGGTAGCGGATCGTCTGACTTCCTGCACCGAAGACGACGACTCCCCGCCAGAATCGCTGGCCGAGGAACGCGAGCATATGCGCGGGGCTGGGGGTATCGAACGCGAAGGCGTTCCCGCAAGATCGCGGATTTGCGACAAGCTCTGGGAAGCGAGCCGCGATGGCATCAAGCCTGGGCATCACCCACCCTTGCGCACGGCACGCCGCTTCTCCTGACTCCATCATGCTCGCGTGCAAGCGACCTCGAACCAACGAAGCCGTATGGGCACTCGTAGGCTCTGGATCAGCAAATCGACTCATCACGATACCGACCTGGGCGCGCTTCGCGAACGTCACACAATCCGGGGCATCCGGCTTCCCGTCGGCCGTCACATACCCAAATCGTTGGTGCCAAACAAACGTTCCGCCAAGGCCAAAGCCGCACTGAACCTCGTCCACGATCAGAGGCACATCATGATGTCGAGTCAGCAAGCGCAACGCTCGGTGGAAACGAGCGCTGATATAACGATCCCCACCCTCACTCTGCATGGGCTCGATGATCACGGTGAAGTAACGCTCGCTAAGGAGTTCCTCATGCACCTTGAGCAGGGACTGAATCTCCGTGCTAAGCAGCGCGTCCTCCGTCTGCCCAAACTGGCTAGCTACCTCTTCGAGTCGCCCTTCACCCACCAGCGCCTCAAAGCCCTCCGGGCTGCGCGGCTCCGCTTCGTTGGGAGTGGCCCAACCGGCGCCTGGGACGAAACTGACCTCGTATCCAGCCAGCTCATACGGCGCGCGCTTCTTCGGGTTGAAGCTCGCGTGCAATGCCAAAAGCGTCCGGCCAGAGAAGCTCCCCTCAAAGCCGAGCACCCGCTTGCGCTCTGGAGATTTGGCTTGGCCGTGGCACAAGGCGAACGCCTTCTCCACTGATTCCGCTCCGCTGTTTACAAAACTTACATGAGGCAGAGTCGGAACCAACTCTCGAAGGGTCGCCGCGTAGGCTTCGACGTAGGGGTCGTCACCGAGACTGGTGTCGTACGCCTTGACGAGCGTCTCACCAAACTCACCATCCACGTAGGCTCTCACCACCTCATCGGGAGCAAAGCCAGCCGGCACCGTAGCGGTTTGGCTCATCCCATCCAAGACGCTCAGCGGCTCTTCGTCCACCGAAGTAAAATAAGGGCCTACCGACCGTAGGTGGTCAAAAACACCAGGCTTTTTCTCCCGAACCATCCGACCGCCGGCGTAAAACCGCTCTAGCCATCGGTTCGATTCTGGAAAGTCTCCTCCTTTCGGAAAGAGAAGCCGTTGGGGTCTGGGCGCCGACAGAAGATCGCGTGATTCCTCAACGCTCTCCTCGTTTACGTGCTGCGCCTCGAGTTCGTCCAAGTCCCGGATCGCCATGGATGCCGATACTAGTCGCTCCCTCAGGAGGCGCCAGCCCTTCTGTGCTGCTTACCTCAGTTTTTTCGCGGGGGGGCGACCGACCGACGACGGGCCGGGCTCACATCTCCGCGCATGGACGGTGCCGGTGGGGGCAAGGTCAGGCCTGTGGGCTTCTCCAAGTACTCGACCAGAGCGCCACTCGTACGCCGAAGCCGGCGACTCAGCATCGTCGAGATCTTCATCAAAAGTTGGACCGCAATCCGCGGGTAATCTCGTATCAGCCGGTCAAGCCCATCACGCGTGAGCACCAACATCGTCACGCCTTCCGCTGCGCGAGCGGCAGCTGAACGCGGCTCCCCGTCGAGGAGCGACATCTCACCGATGGTGTTGCCAGAGCGAAGCGTCGCCACCAGCTTGAAATTGCCGCCCGAGTCCTCTTTGAGAATCTCCACGGTGCCCTTGATGATCAGACCCATGTAGGGCTGCACGATTCCCTCTTCGAAGATCATGGAATCCGTGTCGGCATGGACGACCTCCATATACCGAGCCACCGCCTTGACCATATGGTAGTCGAAGCCGTGCACCCACCGTGTGTTCTCCAAGAGGTGAACTCGGCGTGAGTGTGTCAGAACCTCTTTGCGCATCGTATCCATCTCACTGAACGGATCTGCAACTGGCTGTGCCGCTATCATGCTTCCCCCTCGCTCGCATCTAAACTGCGCGTGCGTCCCGATTCTGGTTGTACACTGGCTTCTAACTCATTGGCCATTTTGCGGGTCAACATTAGACCCCACATCCGAAAGTCTCCCCGAAGGCTCCACGCCGCGTGGCGGGCCGAGAACCACGATGCAGGTTGGTTCTTCTCGAACGCAAAATGCCCCAGCCAGGCCCCTCCGTATCCCACAACCGGGATCGCGAATAGCAACCACGGACTCCACACGAGGGCCGCGACCAGCACCGCGCCAGCCAAGCTGGTTCCGATGAAGTGGCACACTCGACAGCTCACAGTTTGGTGCTGGGAGACGTAATAGGGCCAGAACTCCTCAAAGGATTGAGGGCTCGGAAGAGATGGGGAGTTAGAGTCGGTTGCTGTCATCTTGGGGAGGGGAGCCAGCGCTCTGCCTCCTAGATGACATTAATGACCTCTAAATCAAGTCCGCCTGGATAAATATAGCTGGTGTAACTTCCAAAACCGTACACAACGATGCCGAAGGGCCCGGTTGAGACCACTTGGTGCACTCCTGGACGGATCGCGAGACGCGCCGTCTGCATGCCACTCGCCCCCACCGCCCGCCAATCGGTGACCGCCATTCCATCGACCATCACTTGTTGACCAGCGCTCGCCGTCACGTTCAGATAGGTTAGTGCATAAGAGTCGGGGGCGAGGAAAGTGTAGTCCGTACGGAACTGCTCGGTAGGAATGGCTAGCGAGAAGGCGGGGTCACCGTTTGCGCCAGGCATCGAGGTCGACAGACCCTCATAATCCTGACCGACCAAGAACTGACCCACGAGAATCGCCTCCGATGACGTAACGCGGAAATCCTGCCGGGTTTCAAACTCGTAGCTCTGACCCGCCGCCAAGGTCGCGTCGGGCGTCACCGCGGGATCAAAGCGGACGACCGTACCGTCACGCTGGGCAAGAATCCGGATGACATTGGGCTCAGACCGGAGCGGCTGCGTTACGCCCACCGTGAAGTCTTTACCCCAAGCTTCGAGGGGGAACATCGACTCCTCAAGATGATCACAAGCCCAACGGTTGTTGGGGACGAAGCTGCACTCATGGCCTCCGATGACTTGCACCGGGCCGGTCGCCGAAATCGTGGTTCCCGTCAGATCGTAGTCATCACCCGCGTTGCAATAGGTCACATGCCGTAGGCACGGGTCGGGGATGATGCCGCCAAAACGACCACAATCGATCATGATTTGATCGGTGCCCGCTGACGTACAGGATGTCGGCGCGGCGCTGTTGAGCACCAAGACATCTCCCTGGTTCAGCGTATAGGTCGCCGCGCTTCCCGGCGCCTGGCTCTGAACCGAACCGTCTACGGAAGCCGCGATGTTGGCAGCCGCAGTCACGGTCACAGTCACCGGTTCGTCGCTCACCCCGACCACCGCAGCAAACCCTGGGGTCGCGCTGACCGAGCGCGCTGGGCTTCCGTCTGGATTCGCAATCACCGAGCCAGAAACCTCACGGAACTCAATCTGCAGCTGCTGCGTGGGTCGGCTCATCACCATGTAATTACCCGTCAGCACATGCGTAGGCAGCAGCAACGATGCATCGTTTGTGAACGAGAAGCACTCACCGTCTGGGGTCGCCTCGCCGGCGCAGTCACGGGGAAGCCGATATTCCAAAGGGTTGAACTGGTACACCGTTACTGGGAGGCTAGAGACCACTCGATAGGCGGCGCCCCGGGCCAATACCGAACGTGGTGTCGAAGTCGAACCATCCGCGCTCACCTCGGTAGGCGACTTGATGGAGTCCACCCAAGGCAGGCGAATCACTTCGAGACCTCCAGGCGCTACGCTGACCGTGCTGACGCTACTGCCGCCACGAGTCACTTCCACCGTCGCCGCAGCGGTCTGTGGATTGGCGACAGCAACCGCGAATTGGAACTCGGACGCCACGCCATTCATCATCGCCGTCGGCCAGTACTCACAGCCGATATACGAGTTGCTGGCTACCGCGGTGTCACACGGATGCTCACATGAGCCAGACACGGGGTTACAGACTTGACCTGCCGCGGTGTCACACATTCCGTTCGGAACGTAAGCGGAACCATCCGGACTGCAGATCAATGGATTGCCGGACGGGTCACAACTCCCGCGGCCCGGATAGCATGGAGAGCATCCGATGTTCGGAACGCAGACCAAACCCTCAGCTGTACAGTTGCGTGCCGGGCCTCTGGCGTTACCGCTCCCATCGCATTCCTGCGCCGTACCCCGGTCACAGGCGAAAGTCGCACCAGGGGCGCACGCGGGCATCGGGGCGGTCATTCCACCATCAGGGCCGCTTCCTCCTCCACGTCCCCCGGTCGGGCGGGCCGGCGAACAGGCCGCTATCGAACTCCCCAAAAGCAAAGCACTACAGACTAAGGCTCCACGAGAAACCCGTGAGAACAGACCAGTTTGCGGAATCAGCAAGACAACCTCCAAGAGGATTTAGGTAACCCAAACAACTGGAGGAGTCCAGACGAGCCCTTAGCGAAGAAGCAGGCGAGAGCCCAACCATGCTTCCCGAGCAAGCCCCCCTTGCAACTCGAGCACTCGCCTCGTCTCGTCATGGCAACGATACTCTGAATCACCGGCGGGCAGGCTCCTCTCGATCGCGACCAACAACTCTTCTGCGTCGAAGAAGAGCGCGTCGATGGAGAAGCTCACCCCTTGGTTATGGATGCAGATCTCGGACGGCTCCTGAAAGTCCAACAAGATTCCATGAGAGACCTCCAAGGAGTCACGGCCCCTCAGCCCTTGCATCCACTCCGCCTCAGTCTGGAGCCTCTCCACCTCGACGGTGAGCAGAACGTCCCCGTCTTCCGACACTAACTCCGCAATAGCACCGCTTTGCGTAGAGCTAGAGCAGGCCAGCCAGAGGAGCGGCACCAACCCCAAGAGCAGCTGGCTTCGCTTCATAATGACTGCAGAAAGCTAAGCAACGCCGCGCGCTCTTCGCTCGTCAAAGCCTCGTAGGAATCTCGGGATTCCGCGGCTTCCGAATCGTGCGCTGCAATGGCCTCCTCGAGACTGAATGCGCGGCCATCGTGCATGTAGGGAGCGGTGCCCGAGATGCCCCAGAGCGGTGCAGTACGGAACTCACGCGGCTCCGCATCATCATCGGGAACCCCCCCCGCGTCGAATGCCGCCACATCGTGAAGAAGGAGATCGCTGTAAAGCGCAGCCACCCCCCCTCCTTCTAGTGGAAGGCTTGGCGTATGGCACGATGCGCAGCCCACTGAGGCAAACAGAGTCTCGCCCATCGCCTCAAGGGCTGGGTTTTGCGACTGCCTGGCTGGAGCCGCCAACTCCCGCATGAAGAATACCAAGAGCTCGAGTTCCGCGGCGCTGACCTCGGGATCCGGATACGGGTCATCATCGGTCGTCACGCCGAAGCGAAGGCCCTCTTGAGCCTCCACGGTGGCCCCGAGTTCCGCCGACATCGCGTCTCTCGCGAATTCATCTAAGTTTGGGACTTGGGCCTTCCAGCCCATGCGACCCAGCTGACCATCGGAGAGGATATGCGCCCGGCCGGAAATACCATCACCGTCGCTATCCATCGGGTCCTGCCCCGCCAGAATCGCCATCTCCGAAATCCGCTCGATAAGTCCTAATCCAAAGAGTGAGGGCGTCTGCCGTGTCTCGAAGTGGTTGGCCATGGGATCCACGCCAGGTCGAACGCCGTTCACAGAATGTCGGTGCACCAGGCTGCCCATAGCCGGCACACGAATCTCCCCCGTCACCGGGTCTATAATACTCTGCCGGATCACATCGACATCGGTGGGCCCCGCTCCGCCAACGGTCATTCGACCATCAACCATCGGCTCAAAATGGCAGCTGCGGCACGCATCGCCGTTGAATGCCGGACCAAGGCCCGCGGCGCGGAGCATATCGCCATCAAAGATCGCTCTACCGGCGAGGAACTTAGCCGACTCCTCGGTGCTGAGTTCCCGAGCCGGCCCCCCGAGTGTGCCCACCTCCCCGATAGGAGTGTTGGGAGGAATAAGCCCTGCGCTTCGTTGTTCACTTCCTCCGAGCGAGTCGAGGAATGCATGTAACTCGAGCTTCTGGTCCTCGGTAAAGCCCTGATACGCCGCCCTGGAACCTGCGGCTTCGCCGCCGTGTAACTCTATGGCCTCAGCGTAGGTGTCCGCGCTACCGTCATGCATGTAGGGAGAGGTTGCCGCCACCCCCCACAAAGGCTGCGTTCGGAATTCGCTAGCTAGCGCCGCTTCCATCTCCAGACCGTCGCTGTTTTCGGCGCCCATATCGTGGATAAGAAGGTCGGAATAAAGAGGTATCAGCCCCCGCGGGCTCTCGAGTGCTGGCACGTGACACGCCGCGCATTGGGCGTCCTCAAAAAGGATTCGGCCTGCTTCACTCTGCGCGGTCGGTTCCAGTGGTTCGGGTGCCGCCAGCAACATCGCGAAGGAAACGAGGTTGAAAAGATCCTCTTCCGAGAGCTCGGGATCCATCACGTCATCGTCATCGGTGAGGGCAACATCCGGTGCCCCCGCCTGCCCAAGCCGTACGGCGCCGACATCGCCCGAATCTCCACCGAGCCCCGAGCGGCGTCTGGCCACCATCTCATTGGCACTCGGAACCGGTAATTGTGCCCGTCTCTCGTTGGGCAGAGGATCCGACGTGATCCCTGCATGATTGAAGAGCGGGCCTCGCACGAAGTTTTCGAGGGACGGGAACTGCGCTTTTCGACCAAAGCGTCCAACAAAACCATTCAGCGTATTGACCCGGCCGCTGATGCCATCAGCGTCACGGTCCTCGGGATCCGCATGTCGCCGAATCTCTTCTGCCGGAATCTCCGCGATCAGTCCGGCGCCGAAGAAGGGAGTCGCGTTGCGGGTCGCCATGATATTCACCGCAGGATCCGTCCCAATGCGGGCTGGCGAATGCAGCGAATATTGCAACTGCACACCGCTCTTGCCACGGAAGTTTTGCGACCCATCGCTCAGCTCTTGGGCCACTAGCAGAAAGTCACGGTACCGCGGACCGCTCCCCCCAAAAGTGGGGCGTTCATGACACGCTCCGCAACTCGTGACATTGAAATCCGGCCCCAACCCCTCCGCGGGTGTGAAGCGATGCCCCATAATCTCTCGTCCCGCCTCGAAGGCTCGACGCTGTTCCTCCGTGGCCGAGGGGAGCACCTCACCCAAAGCTCCGAACACATCATCCGGTATGACCGGCGCATCCGGTCCAGGGCAGCCGACGACGAGCGATGCCAAAGCAAGGAGACCGACGAGCGAGCCGGGAGCCCTCATTCTCCTGTTCCCAAACTGCGGCGGAACGCGATGCCTTGGTAGGGAGGTCCACTGCTATTGAGGTTCCCGCCCACCGCGAGTAGCCCGCCGCTCTCATCTCCAAAAATATTATGAAACGCCAACCGAGTGGTTTGGTAGTCGTCACTCACCACCGCCCCTGTATCAAAGTCGACAACACCTAGCTGTCCTTCGTTACCCGCAACATGAATCCGGTTCGGATCCCGCATCCAGACCCCGTTCAGTCCAGGCAGTGGCGCAAGCGAGTGCGCCGTGAACGAAGTCCCATCCCACGTGACCACCGTGCCGTTATTTCGGCCAGCGGCCATGGCTACGCGGTTGGGGCCCAAGCCCCAGACAGAGATGACATCGTCGCCCGTACCGACGAGCTGCTCGGTCCATTCTGTGCCGTCATAGCGGACTACCGCGCCCCTTTGACCGACGACCCACACGTCATCAGGACCGCTCGCCCAGACCTTGAAAAAAGCACGTACGTTGGGCCTTTCGAGTTCCGGCATCTCGATCACGCTCCATGTGGCGCCATCGAAGTGCATCACGGTCGCAACCGAAGTGCCAAGACCTCGTCCGCCCACTGCATAGACGTCATCGGGTGCGTTCACCCAGACTCCCCACAGATCCTCTTCGGTCGGTGTCTCCATAGGCTCCCAGGTCGAGCCATCCCAGCGAAGAGCTGTTCCATCGTTGCCCACCGCAAACATCACGTCAGAAGAGAGGCCATGCACCCAGTTCAAAAGCGGCAGTCCGTCCAGGCCTGAGACCCTCTCCCAGCTCTCGCCATCCGACCTGAGCATCACGCCGGAATCTGGCCCGCCGCCGACCGCATAAATCTCCGTGGCTGAGGGACCCCAGGCACACATCAACCATCCAACGTCGGTCGCATCGAATTCTTCGGCCCAAGACTCATTATCGACGGGTGGATCTGATGGACAGCCGCTCGCAAAGACACAAAGCAAGATACCGGCGGGCAACACCCACTGCAGTCGTGACCCCTGAAATTGTCTACGAATCATGTCTTCTCACTTTGCAAGGCCCATACCAGCACTCCTGATATAAAGGTGCATCTAATCCATCGCGTATTCAAGGCATGGAGTGACTCGGTCGGCACGTGGGCGACGATTCTTGGCACAGGCGGCACGGACTGGCTCAACCCCGCAGCCTGTGGAAGACTACCCCCATGGCTCGTAACTCTTACCTTCTGGCGCTTCTTTTGCTGGTGGCATGCGACACCGGAGGCCCCAATGACGCAGGGATGAGTCCGGACGGCCCCCTCGAAGCTGATGTCGACGTGGGCACTCCTCTGCCCACGAGCCGACTCGAGTTGGGTACCGGTACCACCCGCTTTGAAACCATCGACCCCGACAGCACCATGGAACTGCCTCTGGTGCTTGGGCCACAAGGCGGGTGGCATATTTTCGCGTCCGTGCGCCTTCATGGAATCGACGTCAACCGTTGCTACCTCATCTACGAGCTCAAGGATGACACTGGTGAGGTCCGCAATTATCCGGCGGAAATCATCCTCAGCGAGCGGCGGGTTGTTCGGGAGGGCGACCATTGGCTACGTAGCGGCGACCTCGTGATTTTAGACATCACGATGCCCAGCGATTTAGTCGGCCAAGAGCTCACGATCGAGGCTACCGCGCGCCCCATGGCCGGCGGCGAGTATAGCGATAGCCGTCGGATTCGGATCGGTGATGAAGTCGACGGGACGGGCGGTCCGGGCCCCGGGAGTTGATCTAGCTTCCCGCCGCCGCACATTCACCAAGATAGCCGTGATCATCAAGTGCTTCCGGACTCACCGTAATCGCACTGAATGCCTCGTGGTCCAACTGGTCACGCATCCGGACTTCGATAATCATATCGCGCCCATCCGCGCAGGCCGGTTGCGAGAGGATCGCCCTCCACCCGAGGATTTCATGGCCTCCGAGTTCATTGGGCACCAGGTCTAAATAGACAATCGATCGGTCTCGGGTCCCAGGCATCCCCATCACCTCCGTGGTCAGGTCCATCTCCACCCGAACCGGGTTTAGATTCTCCGCCCGGACGCTCAGCCACACGTGCCACCCGCCTTGAGGACCATGCACTAACTCCACAGTCCCTAGGTCTCCGATGGCCTCAAACCCATATTCTCCTGTACCAAGCGCAAGGCTCGCGGCCCCGGCGCCCGTCGGCTCACAGCCAGCGAGCGTGCTGAGCAAGAGCAGCACGGACACACAACACCCCAAAAACTGCCGCATCGCCGGATGGACGCTTCGCCTCTGCGGCTCAAGTCTCTCGCTAGGGTGGTTTGTCTTCATGGGATGCTCCTGCCCGTTACGAGAGAGCAAGTCCAGTGCCAACCAGAAACCGACAGAATCACTAAAGAAACCCTGGGTGGGATGAGCGACCCCACCGGTAGAGCGGGGCGAGCACGCGCGCCTGGCACGGCGTGGCACATCAGGCTTTCTTCGGTCCAACCAAAGTGCGGAGGGTGCACCGAGTCACGTCCTGCCCCGATTCGTCCCGCAGTGAGACCACGACTTCATACTCCTGCCGACCGCTGCTGTGCACGACCGGAGCCTCACAGATCCCAGTGATGGTCCCTCTCGCCTTCTTCAGATACTCGATTTGCATGCCCGCCACGATGAACCGCGCATCATCGGGGAGTGAATACGCCAAGGCCACGTTGCCCGTCAGTTCGCCAAGGTTGGCGAGGGCCACCGCGTGAACACACCTCAAGTGATTCCGTAGGTGGGGCCGATCGCGCATCGTGACCCGAGCGAAGCCCACTCGCAGCTCCCGAACCTGAGCTCCTATCGAACCGGTATACGGTGCAGCTCGCCCCACCATCATACTGAATAGCCGACGCCCTCCAGGCATCCCCGCCATCCGATCCCAGCTCGCTCTGACGAAATTGTTCCCCGTATTCACATTTGGCACAAGGCGTTGAAATACGCTCCGACTCGACATCATTCCATCCCGTCTGCTGAGGTTATCGGCAAAAATCATGGTACGCTGCAGTCTGGCTAGCCGGCAAGGAGACCGCACTCAAACTCGAAGAAGATGCCGGTCGCCCATGGAGTAACAACGATGCTAATCGATGACATCGAGGGATTCGTAAAGCTGGCCCTCGATGGTATCCGACGCCATTACCCCTACCACTTCTCCTTCGTGTTTCGCGGAGAAGAGCGGCCCGGGCTCCCCTCGGAGGTTCACCCCGTATTCTGTGGTTGCTACGACTGGCACTCCGCGGTTCACGGGCATTGGCTTCTCGCAAAGGCCCTTAGTCTGCCCATCTCCTCTCCACTCCGACAACGCTGTCTATCCACCCTTGATTCACAGCTTCAGCCCGCACCTCTTCTCGTGGAACGCTCCTACCTGCTATCTCGACCGAGCTTTGAGCGACCCTACGGCTTAGCCTGGCTACTCGCACTCTCGGGGGAGATCCGCAGCATCCCAGAAGAACGAGCCGCAGCATGGTCCTCCGCCTTGGCTCCAGTTGAGTCGGTCGCCCTGACTCACCTGGTCGAGTGGCTCCCCAAGCTCTCCTCACCGATACGAACCGGAACCCATAACCAAACCGCCTTTGCTCTGAGCCTCATGTGGGACTGGTCTCTCGCAAGCGACCGCCCTGATATCCGGGATCTGCTGACAAAAGAAGCGCGGCGGCTGTACGGAGAGGATCGCGACTACCCGCTGCACCTCGAGCCCTCTGGAGAAGACTTTCTTTCGCCGTCCCTGAGCTCAACATCCCTCATGAGTCGAGTACTCCCACCCCATGAGTTCCAGATTTGGCTCAGGCGAGTGATACCCAAGCTCCAAAGCGCATCCGCACTTATCCCCGCGACGGTCACGGATCCAGAGGATGGCCGCTTAGCCCATTTAGACGGGCTTAATCTCTCGCGCGCCTGGATGCTCCGTGACCTGATAGCGGCTCAACCCGAAGACGAGTCCGAGATGCAAAGCCTCCGAAGCAGCGCAGACGCACACCGCGAGGCAGGCCTCGGCTCGATTTCACTTAATCACTACTCTGGCGCCCATTGGTTGGGTACCTTTGCGACGTACTTGCTGGACCGATACCCTCGTTAGGTACGTATTTTATGGAATCGATACACCGCCTTGAGCTGAAGCGAAAGATCGCCACCGGAGGAATGGGGGACGTGTACCTCGCCGTCCAATATGGAGACGGGGGCTTTGAACGCCAGGTGATCGTAAAGCGACTGCATCGGCACCTCGCAGAGCAACCCGGGCCGCTGATGATGTTTCAGGAAGAGGCGATGCTTCTCGCTCGTCTTGGCCACCCCGGATTCCCCGCCATCTTCGACTACCGGCTACACCGCACCGGTTGGTATATCGCCATGGAGTTCATCGAGGGGCCCAGCCTGGAAGAGCTCCTTCTTACCCAGCGCGGAGCCGACAAGCCTCTCCCTTTGGAGATGGCCCTCGGTATCGTCGCGCAGGCGGCTGCCGCGATTCATCACGCTCATGAGTTGCAAACCAGCGAGGGCCGACGGCTGGAAGTAATCCACGGAGATCTCGCCCCCGGCAACATCCTCATTCACCGCAACGGAGTGGTTAAGATCATCGACTTCGGGGTGGCTCGCACCGCTGATAATGCCTCTCTCGCCAATCGCCTCCAAGGGACCTTGCGCTATATGTCCCCAGAGCAGATTCGCGCGCGCCCGAGCATCGGTCCGCACGCCGATATCTTCGCCCTAGGGGTGTTGCTCTACGAACTCTCCACCGGCCAGCGTCCCTTCGACGGCTCGGATATTGAGGTCATGACCAAAGTGGCCAGCGCGGAGTACCGCGCCCCGACGGAACTGATACCTGAGTTCCCACCAAAGCTTGCATCCCTCATCGCAAGCTGCCTCGCCCTAAACCCTGACGATCGACCGGTCGACGCAGCTGAACTCACGTGGGCCATTCACGACTTGGCGCAGGATCTCAACAAGCCCATCGATCCAAATACTCTCGCCGATCGACTGGCCTCTATTCTTCCCAATAAGAGGAAGGCCCGTGAAAGTATCCCGAGCCGCATCGAGTCGAGCCCAAGCGAACCCGAGGAGATTCAGTTTGAGTCCTGGACCCCCGAAGCCGCGGATCCTCACACAGGCGATGCCGGGCTGAACGAAGTCATATTGCAGAGCTTTGTCCCGCAGTCGGGTCTCGACGATGGCCGGCTAACGGCTGCATCATCTGAAGATCAGAACCCCTGGGACGACGATTTACTAACTCTGGGCGGAGCGGGCGACCCCGGCGAAGAAGAAGAGGATGTCACCCTGACCGCCGCTTCCGAGCTCGCACTCTTTAGCTCGTCCGAACCGGAAAACGAGAATCCCGCCGCTGAGGTCGCCGATAACGAGAAAGCGGACGACGAGGACTCTGCCGCCGAAATAGACAGCAGCGTGGCTCTGGATAAGGCGCTTGAAGAAGACGGCTCAGACGAAGAAGACGAGTCGCAAAGCTAGAGTCTGCTCCGACGCTCGAACCGAACGCCGAACGCCAATCAAGGTACCTCAGCTATTCGTTCCAACCCCGCTCGATGCTGACCCCGAGGGTAAAAGCTCCGCGACTGGCCCGGGGCTCACACCCTGCGCCTGAAAGCTTCCACAGTGGAGCACAGGCAAACTCGGATATTTGGGACGCCCCTTAGCCAAGCAGCGATAAAAGCGTGACCCCTTAGCGGAAATCACCGTCTTGCACTTTTCGCAATTTCCGCAGAGTCCCGGCCTTCGCATCGCTCCCCTCTTTCTCACTCCTGAGGTATCATGCTCCGACAGTGAACGCGATCAAAGCTGCACACTTTCTAAGGCTGGCACGATGGCTCGGTCCCTGGTCAGACGAGACAAAGGCGCCCCGTAGAATAGGCCGACGTCGCACCTGGATCTCCACGGACCCAGCCCTCCAAGCTTACGTATATAGGGCCAAGACCAACCCACGGCGCAGTCTGCTTCTGCTACCCGGCGTTCACTTTCTGGGGCCCGACCACCCGAGCCTCGATCGGCTGGCGAGGATCATGGCCAGCATCGGCTACCTCGTGATGGTCCCACGGGTGCGCGCGTTTTCCGAATTGCAGATCCGTCCGGATGCTCTGCTCGACGCAGAGTTGGCATTGCAGGCCTTCCGCAGACTGCCCGACCACCCGCCGGGAAGCTCTATCGATGTCATGAGTATCTCCTTCGGCTCCGCTCTCGCCATTCATCTCGCATCTCATCAGGAGCTGAAACGACATGTCCGACGCGTGGTCGCCTACGGTGGCTTTTACGACTGGGAGGCAACGATGCGTTTTGCCCTATCAGGTCGAGCAAACGATGCCCACGACCCGCTCAACCGTCCCGTCGTGTACTTAAACTTGCTCGAGGAGTTCGCGATCGACCACGAAACGCGAACCGAACTCAAAGCAGCCTGGACAGAGTTCTGCCGCTTGACCTGGGGACGCGAGGAAATGAAAACGCAAAATGTCCACCGCAAGGTCGCGAATGACCTCGCCGAGCGGCTCCACCCCGATGCTCAGGACCTCTTCCTGGAAGGCTGCAATGCTTCAAGGGCGACTGACCGGAGCCAAGAGCGATGCCTGGAAGCTCTACGCACCGGAGACTTTCGATGGCTGGACCTGCACGCGAAGTGCGCACAGATTCGATCCCCCGTCACCATCATACACGGACGCTCGGACGATGTGATTCCCCATACCGAGGCCGAAAGACTCTCCGAAGCCATTGGAACAGGTGCCACCACAGAACTTCTGATCACCGGGCTATACGCCCACACGAAGTCGGATATTCCTCAGCGTTCAAACCGCCTCCAGGAGTGGCGCATGATCCTACGGATTCTGGGCGCTCTCCTGGGCTAATCGAAACCTTGCGCGTGCAGATCACTCAACAGGTTCGTCAGAACGGGCCAGTCGAGTGGCTTGTGAAAGAGCGCATGGCCCCCCAAAGCGAGCACCTGCTTCTCGTTAAGGTCAGGACCGTACCCCGAGCAGATCACCACCGGTAGCGCAGGGAACTTCGACACCACCGTCTCCAGGATCTCAAGTCCGGTACAGTCCGGCATCGCCTGGTCGGTGACCACCGCCCAATACTCTTCGGGGGCCTGCTCCAGAGCAGCCAGCGCTTCCGCCGGTACCGTAAAGGCCCGAGCGGTTAAGCCGGCTTTCTCTAGAACTCGCACCGCCAGCCGCGCCAAGGCGGGTTCATCATCGATCACCATCACACTTCGCTCAGACGAATGCGTCGACGGCGTTCCGGTCGTCTCTGCGATGCGGCGAGTGGGTTGTTTCGCAACTTGAGACGGTGGCTGACTATCGCTTTCGGGGATCCGGATGATGAAAGACGTTCCATTCCCTAACGTGCTTGAGACCTCGATGGTCCCCTGATGCTCGCTTACAATCCCATGAACCATCGCGAGACCAAGCCCCGTGCCGCCCGACATTTCTTTCGTCGTGAAATAGGGTTCAAAAATTCGTTCCTGAACTTCCTGGGGCATACCAGAGCCGTTATCGATCACTTGGATCACCACATCTCCGTGATCATGTCGCGCCGATAGTCGAATCTCCCCACCCTCAACGCCCATCGCATCTTCGGCGTTATT
>Ga0315321_10001932_pt1 | contig 16062 bp, 9 predicted proteins | sample M180m21515metaG_FD_203464 | JGI IMG/M metagenome (GOLD analysis project Ga0315321, IMG submission 203464) | Ammonia-oxidizing marine archaeal communities from Monterey Bay, California, United States - M1 80m 21515 | ecosystem: Environmental > Aquatic > Marine > Intertidal zone | place: USA... | reverse complement strand
CCTATCATACGATGATGATGGCGATGGTGTGCTAAACGAGCAGGACCTGTGCCCCCAGACTCCAACTGGTGCATCTGTCAACATGTACGGTTGTTCTGCATCACAGCGGGATACCGATGGAGATGGATATATGGATGATGTCGATGCATTCGTAAATGATTCAACTCAATGGTCTGACGCAGATGGTGATGGCTATGGAGACAATCCAAACGGCACCTCTCCAGACATATTCCCTGCAGACTCTACTCAGTGGAGTGATATCGATGGAGATGGATATGGAGATAATCCAAATGGTGTAAACCCGGATGATTTCCCATTCGATTCTAGCCAGTGGCAAGATACCGATGGTGACGGCTTCGGCGACAATACTAACGGTACAGCTGGCGATGTATACCCTACCGATGCGAGTCAATGGGCTGATTCAGATGGTGATGGGTATGGTGACAATGATTGGGGTAACAACGGAGACGCGTTCCCCGGAGATGCTACTCAGTGGTCCGATGCAGATGGAGATGGCTTTGGAGATAATCCAAATGGCAACAACCCTGATGCATTCCCTAATGACAGTACACAATGGGCAGATAGTGACGGAGATGGATATGGAGATAACCAACAAGGAAACGACCCTGACCGATACCCTTCAGACCCGAGTCAGTGGCATGATAGCGATGGTGATGGCTATGGTGATAATCAAGATGGAGTCAACCCTGACGCATTCCCTAATGATGGAAGCCAATGGGCAGATGCTGATGGAGATGGGTATGGAGATAACCAAGCAGGATTGAACCCTGATATATTCCCTAGCGACCCAACTCAATGGGCAGATGCTGATGGAGACGGCTTTGGTGATAATGCAAATGGAAATTCTGGCGACCAATGCCTAAACACTCCTTCAGGAGAAGTTGTAGATGAGTTCGGATGCTCAGAATCACAAATTGATTCAGACGGAGATAGCGTAGTTGATGATGATGATTTATGCCCAAATACAATGCCTGGTCATGAAGTAAATTCGCAGGGTTGTTCCCAGACTCAAATCGATGATGATATGGATGGAGTAAACAATACTTGGGACACCTGTCCAAATACATCTCCTACATCAATTGCTGACAGTTCTGGTTGTGCCTCCGAACAGAGAGATTCTGATGGAGATGGCGTAGATGATTCTCGAGACATATGCAATTCAACTACTGCCGGAGATGAAGTTGATGGGGTAGGCTGTGCAGAATACGAGAGGGATAGCGATGAAGACGGGGTAGATGATGCAAGTGATGATTGCCCTGCTACAAAAGAGAATGACGAAGTTGATTCGAAGGGTTGTTCTTGGGCACAAACAGATTCTGACCAAGACGGCATCGCTGATGACAAAGACCTGTGTCAACTTTCAGTTCTCGGCTCCACCGTAAACCCTGATGGATGTAATGATTCCCAATTGGACGAAGATGACGATGGAGTTCAGGACTCACTAGATGATTGTCCTATGACTTCAGCTGGTGCAATGGTAAATCAAGACGGTTGTTCTTCTTCACAAACCGATAGTGATGGAGATGGGCGAGATGATGCTTCGGACATTTGTCCGGAAACCATGTATGGAGCCATTACTGATCTTGATGGATGTTCCTCTGAGCAAAGAGACAAGGATGAAGATGGTATTAATGATCTCGAGGACAAATGCCCACATTCTGAAATTGGTGCATTTGTGGATACAAATGGTTGTGCTGATGACCAGAAAGATAGCGATGGAGATGGAATTAGTGATGCTAATGATGCATTCCCTAATAATGCGGATGAAGCAAAGGATACAGACGGTGATGGCGTTGCTGATGGAGATGATTACTTCCCTAATGATGCAAGTATGTCGAGAGCAGATGAAGCCGAAGATAACTCTTGGATAATTTACGTTCTATTATTCGTATTATTGGCTTGTATTGTTACAATTATTGTTATGCGTATTGGTGGAAGACAAAATAATGAAGATGGCTTCATCAAATCAGATGAATCTATGCTAAACCATGCGCTCCCTGCTGAATCTTTACACGAAATGGCTGCACATGATACTACAGCAGTTGCCGAACAAGAACGTTGGTCTGATGAGAATGGGATTCATTGGACCCGTCAACCAGATGGGTCTTTGATGTACTTTGATGCTGTTTCCGGAGAATGGAAATATCAATGATTCATTCAACTGTAACGGACTTAGCCAGATTACGTGGTCGGTCTACATCGCATCCCAGTGCTAGCGCAGTTTGATATGCAATTAGTTGAGTTGGAACCACAGAAAGTAATGGTGAAAGTAATGGATCACAAGCCGGTATAGGAATTGCTACATCAGCCTCTTCTGCAATTGAGTCTCCTTCTTCGTGAATGAGAATGATTTTCGCACCACGTGCTTTACACTCATGCATTGCCGCCATTGTCTTTTCACGATGCTTGTCATTAGGTGCGATTACTACTACGGGGCTACCTTCTTCTAGCAAAGCAATCGGGCCATGTTTCATTTCTCCTGCAGGGTATGCAAGGCAAGGAATGTAAGCAATTTCCATCAATTTTAAGGCCCCTTCACTAGCGACAGGGGAAGAAAGGCCGCGACCAAGGAACATCACACTCTTTGCATCTTTGACCAATTCAACAGCCTCATCTATCGGTCCTGGATTGGAAAGATATTTCTCCATGAGGTCAGGTATTTTTTCAAAATTCTTCACAATTAGTTGGCCCTTTTCACGAGAAAACGAACGTGTTCTACCCATTCGCATAGCAAATAATAGCAATGCTCCGACCATATTTGTGAATGCTTTAGTAGAAGCTACCGCTTGCTCAGGCCCGCTATGAATGTATACGCCTTGCCCACAAAGCCGAGCTATGGAAGAGCCCACTACATTCACAATTCCATGTACAGAGCCCCCTTTCAATTGAATCTCTTTTACCGCAGATAATGTATCTGCAGTTTCTCCTGATTGTGAGACCGCAAAGTGAATTGCATTCGGATTAATTACCGAATTATTGTACCTAAATTCACTCGCTACATGAGCCACTGCTGGTATTCGAGCTAGGCTTTCAATTGCTAATTGTCCAATTCTACATGCATTATATGCTGTACCACAGCCAATTAATCTCACATGGGTTGCGCTATGTAATCGCACTGGTTCTAATTTTAATCCCCCAAGTTTGGAACTTCCATTTTTATAATCTAGACGTCCACTTATACACCTTCTAAGTGCTTCAGGTTGTTCATAAATTTCTTTTAGCATGAAATGAGGATAACCAGCCATATCCGCTTCACCCCATTCTTCTTCGAGCACTGTAATGCTAGTGTCTGAAGAGCCCCCTTCAAGGCGAGTAATGTCAATTCCTGATTTTGTTATGACCGCCATATCACCATCTTCTAAGAAAAAGATGTTCTGAGTGTGCTGGGAAAGTGCGTGCGGGTCGGAAGATACAAAGGTTTCATCATCGCCTTTCCCAATGATCAATGGAGAACCATTACGTGCACAAATTATCAAATCATGGTCTTTGAAAAGAACACATAACCCCCATGTTCCAGTAACTCGTTTCAAAGTCTGCCTAACCGCTTCCAATGGCTCTTGGCCAGAATTAAGACCAATTGTAATCATATGAACAAGTGTCTCGGAATCCGTTTCTGAACGTAATTGAATTCCTTTTGATTCAAGGCGTGTACGTATACCTCTGGCATTATCAATAATCCCATTATGAACCAAAGCAACGGTGCCATCCGAATTAAGATGCGGATGAGCATTCTCATTGGTGACCAAACCATGTGTTGCCCATCTTGTGTGCGCAATACCAATATTTCCATCGATATGATTTGGTAGTATTTTGGACAATTCAGAAACCTTTCCAACTATTTTATGGACCTGTAAATTATCATTTTTAACTGCAATTCCTGAGGAATCATATCCCCTATATTCGAGTTTCCTCAAACCCTCAACAAGCAAAGGTGCTGCAGATCTATTTCCTAAAAAACCAAAAATTCCACACATGATTGAGCCTCACATATTGATTATTTCAGAGCATATTGGACAATCCATTTTCCTTAATGTCATATCTTTGACAGTGATACCGGCACCACATGAAGAACAAGTTATCTTTCTCTCCGGGGCAGGCATTGCTGGAAGTGGCAGTGGGGGTAAATCACCTAGATTGGGCAGCATCGGCATTTCACCAGGCGCAGGAGGTGCTGGCAATGGTGGTAACTCGCTTAGGATTGAAGCATCGAGTGGAGGAAGGCTTCCTGGTGGCGGTATAAATGGTAGAGTTTTAGAAATTGTTTCGAAAATCTCCTTCGCCTCTCTGTCATCTTTACGCTTCATTCTACGCTCTAATCTCTTTGATGCGGTTCCTGCTTCTACCTTTGCTTCTAATTCTGCAGATAGGTCGCGCGATTCAGAATCTTCTTCATCTTCTAGAATCACCTTAGGCTGGCTAATAGAAACCTGTAATTCAGAATCACCATCAGTATCGATAGCAACGAGTGGACCTGTGTCTTCTTCGGTGTTTATCAAAAGTTCTAAGTCACTTCCTTCTGCTGATACTTCGATCTCTTCTTCTTCCCTATGTGATCTTCTTAATACAAGAATTACAATCCCAAATAGCATGAATAAAAAGACTCCAATTCCTGCTAGAGAAATCAATTTATCCTCAGTAGTGTCGCCAGGTAGTGGGCTTAGAATTTGGTCTAATATGGAATCGCCTTCATCAGTACTTTTTGGATAAAGGTATACGACTTTCTTTGCACTAATTTTACCAGATGGAGAGGACATTACCACAATACCATCATCGCCAATACTTCCTGCTCCAACGATATGACCTTCTGCTATCAGGTTCGATAACCCGATTTCTGAATCTCCTGTACTAAACATTCCATAGCGTGTTACTGGGCCAAGCACTCCGATTTCATCATGGAATAATTTGACATCACTATCTGAGATTTTCATCATCACAATTTTTGTAGCACCTGGCGCTGATGTGTTTGTGTATTCATCTACGGACCAAATTGAATCCTGAACGACTGTGATAATTTTTGCTGTACGTCCGCTTCCTTCTATCCAAGCAGCAACAAGAACGTCCTTGTTTTTGTGCTCCATTATTACAAGTTCAGGCATGCTGGCATCATCGCCCGCAGGTGCTTGGAAATCAAACGGAGTTTGAGATATGATTCCTTGAGCGTAGAATAATCCAACTCTCTCTATTCCAGTTACATCATCCCTCATTGCTTGGTATAGGAAGTGAATCGAATCTTTACCGATTGCTACAGCCAATGCATCACCATCTTGTGGTTTGATATCAATATCGGAAAGCACATTCATCTTAGTTGTCCAGCCCGAACTCGATTTAGCATCCTCATTATGAATCATGAAAATATTTGTTACATCATTCCATGAACCTCCGGTTAAAATATCTCGGTGGTATCCTGCAAGAACAATCTCATCGCCTCTTACACCAAAGTCCATCCCCCAATAGCTCCCTTCTGATTGCTTTAAGGCGGTTAAGTGTGAGGTTGTACTACTCATATCTCCAAGTAATCCAATACTAGCCATACCAACATCGGTTAAAGTATAGCCAAGTTGATCATCAAACCTCTTATTCCATGCAAGATGTACTCTGTTGTCCTCTCGTAGAACAAATGCAAATTCTCCAGCCCAATTAGATTCGATTAATGTATCACCTGGCATTCCGAATTCAGGTGTTAATGTTCTTGCATGTAATTCTCCATCCTTGGTGGTGAATAGTAGTCCGCCGCCTCTAGAACTGTCAGTTCCATCTCTTATACCAACGAATCCGAGCACCGCCTCTCCATCAGAAAGGGTTAGACTGTACTTAGAGCCAACTTCGAATTCATCAACTATTACTTTGAAGCGCAATTCTGAATATTGTGCAGTCACTCCATTCCCTTCAAGCACAACACGGTGTTCTACTACACCAACTGAATCGTGTGTGTTTGTGAATTGTGCCTTTGCATTTCCTGAAGAACTTGTGGAACCAGGTATTACTGCAATGAGTCTTGTATCTCCTGGAATCCACCCTAATTCATCCTTAGTATAGAGTGTCATTTTGATATCTGTAGCATCATTCTGGCCAAGATTATCTACCCGGACATTGATTGTGTAAGGTATTAGAGTATCTTCATCAACACTTGGTGAAGGGATGGATGCGAAAGTTGTAACAGCGCTGGTTAAGAAACGTAAAGTTGGTTCAATAGGTCTCTCTTCAATCTCAAATGAAAAGGTATACTCATTGTCACTTTGGTCATCACCCATCAGCCCATTAGGGTCAATTTTTATTGTAACATCATGAATTCCTGCTTCTGTTGCTGACCACCATAAAATTACTGCGATAGTTTCACCTTTATCCAATCGTGGCAATTTGCCTTCACTTGGATAAGTACTCGATTCTTCACCTGGTGCATCTAGGGTTAGATGTAGATCTGTTGCATCTAAATCGCCAGTGTTTACCACACTGAAATGGACTTCTAATATTGTACCAGCTACTGCTTTACTAGCAGGTAAATCCTGGTCCATTATTTGGACAGTACCTTGGAATCTTAATTCTGGAGCTGCAGGTTGATTGTCAATAGTAAATGTTCTACGAACTACATCGGACTCAGCACCGCTAGTGTTCACCAATTTAATTGAAATTTTATGTGATCCATCATCCACATCAGTTGAATCCCAGGTAAATGACCAAGCCTGTGTATTGAAATCTGTATCATCGAAAGTAACAACATTTTCCCATTCTTCGGAATTGACTCTGTACATGAGATGGCTTGGTTCAATCCCTTGAGCAGTTCCACTGAAACTTACTGTATCGGTCAGAGTGGAACCTGATGATGGTGAGCCAAATGTGACTATCATTCGCCCAATATTACCCCACCTTACATCACTTGAAACTAATTCATTATCTCCGATGCCTTTAGCTTCAATAACTACATTTAATTCATCAGTATCAAACCAATCGTCCTTGATCAAAACGTCAAGATACCAGGATTCAATGTCACCGCCAGCGGCAGTCCAATCGAGTAAAACAACTTCTTCAAATCCATCGAGGTATTGTGTAATTCGGATATCGATTTCATTCCAAGGACCACTGTCGGCAATTATTCCACCTTCAATTCTGATGATTTCTCCTGCTACAAACCATGAGCCATTGACTAGGTTGGTAATTTCTACACCTGCTGAAGTATCGTTATCTGGAGGAACAATAATTCCTCCTCCGCCACCTGTAAGTGGGGCACAATTACGTTCTAAAGCAGTATCAACAGCACAGGATGCATCGAGCAAACCAAAGCCCCATTCGTCATTCCAACGATCAGAAACACCGGTTTCCGAAGGACTTCCTTTCTCTTCGCTTGAGTTACGTAGTATGTCTTTTACCTCTTCGGGAGTGAGATCAGGATTAGCTTGTAGCATTAATGCCACGACACCAGAAACAAGCGGTGTTGCCATAGAAGTTCCATCTTTTGATTCGTATGAATTATCGGCCATAGGTCTTGGAGAACCAGGTAATGAGGTACCCGTTGCTGCTGATGCTGAATAAATGCCACTTCCATAAGCGGTGAGATCAGGCTTTAATTCGTCCCAATCATCATCATCATTATCACTTTCACGCGGACCTGAATTGGAGTAATCTGCCATGAAATCATCTGTACGATTAATCGATCCTGAATCATCACCCGAACCAATTGTGATTGCTCCATCTGCACTACCTGGTGACGCTATACGTCGCTTTCCATCATTACCAGCGGCAACAATACAAGCAATTCCGTGGTCATATGTTGCATTATTTACTAAGCGGGATTCTGCACTAGTTCCATTGTCACCAGTATCATTTGGATCTAAGGCATTACCAATTGAACCAAACGACATCTGCCCAATATGAATTCCACTAGCGCCATCTCCCCAATTTGTATCTTTGTTGTTAATCATCCACTGTATTCCATTCAGTGAGTTTTGTGAATTGGTACCTCCGCTATCGGTTAGTACTTTCACATCGACAAGGAAAGCTCCGGGTGCACCTCCAATGTGTACACGTGATGAATCTCCAGTTCCCAAGGCAATTCCTGCTACGTGAGTACCGTGACCCTGCCCATCATCTGGGTCTTGAGAGCCATCTGGATTGGATGCTTGAGATGTTGCATCATATCCTGCAACCCACTTTTGGTCATCATAGGAATTAGCATCTAAATCTGGCTCATCGTCTTGGTCATCAAAGTCATTTAGAGAACGATGCTCATTATCTACACCACTGTCTAGGACAGCAATCACAATTCCTTCTCCATCATAACCGCGGTCATATACAGTTCCAGAATATTCATCCGAGGGTTGGATGCGAGTTGCAGGGTTTGCAGTCTCTAGGAATGTATCCATGACGTTCTGCATCTCGATTACCACAACTGAGTTCAGAGCATGGATTTCGAGTAATGAACTTACAGGCACATGGTCTACCACGATAGAGTCAATTGAATCAAGAATTTGGAACCAAGAGCCTTTCGCTTCCCATCCATGACTGGTAAGAATTGCTACCAAGTCATCGATTTCAGGTTGTTCAGGGTGCCAAGCAAAGTCGACAACAATCGCAACTGTACTACGACCATCTGCTCCAATAATTGAAGTGGATGAAACTGAATCTTCACCGGCTATTACTTTCTCAAGTCTGTCATCCATGCCATCGAAGTTTGAATCTGGGCCATAAGAAAACCACCAGCCATAGTCTTCTGATGCAAATCTACCATCTCGATCGGGTAACCTTTCATCTACTTCTTCGATGATTATTTCTTCAGAAACAGGGGATGCTGAAGCCAATGCAGAAAGGTCTGCAATAAGAAAAACTGTGACTAGTAAAAGCGCTTTGAGGTCTCTCATTGGTGTCATCCCGCCCTACGGGCGGTTTGCATAACACATGAACCTTGGGTGTTTACGAGTCCCTACGGGACTCAAGGCCATACTACATGGAATTTATTCGAATCACATCTTATTCGCATTTTCTTAAGATGAAGATTACCGCCACAAACTGGACAAGAAGCACGTTCCGCGATTTCTTCTAACCAAGCCTGTCTTGTCTCTTTTTCGTCGCCTTCATCGTGAAGTCGTTTTACTAGTTCATCGACTCCTTCAAATGGATTTTCTTGGGAGATTTCTGTTAGTTCAATTTCACCTTCCCATTCGATTCCTTTTTTCAATATTGGAAGTGTTGCATATGCAAGAATAAAACCCCCGAAATGTGCGATGTGAGCAACATGGCTTACTTCAGATAATCCATATACTTGCCAAGCCTTGTAAATTTCAAATCCGAAGTAGAATAAAGCTATCAATTGTACAGGCCATTTCCTAATCAAAATTAATGGGAAATAAACCTCATCTTCGGGCCATCCACAAAGGTATGCTCCAAGTATTCCAAACGCTGCACCAGAAGCACCTAGAGCCGGAGAGTAAGACCCCCCATTTGCAAGGGTCCAAGCAATAGATCCGCCTAACAAACCTATCATGTAAGAAACCAACCATCTACCCCTTCCTAATCTCTCCTCAAGTGGTATACCAACCAGTGCGATAATTATGATGTTTCCAAGTACATGTAGAGGGTCGTTCCAAGAGTGTGCAAAACCGCTTGTAATCAGTGTATGAAAGTGGCCATCTTCAACGAAAGCCGGCACCATTACAACTCTAAGATTTAATTCCCACCAGCCAATGGAATATTTTCCAAGTACAAAACCCCAAATCATTTGTACGATATATCCGAATAAGAGTGACAGTGTCATAGCCATTGCAATTGACGCTTTATGATACCACGCCCAGGCTAGAGGACCAAGAATTGCTACTATCCAAAGTCCGAATAATATCTCCTCCATGTTAGGGCGGAGGAGGCGGCGGCTTGAAGCCAATGCGGTCGCTCGGAACTTCTGATGGGAATCATTGAACTATCCAATGTCACCGTTCGCCGGGGGCGTTCTCAGGTGCTGGATAGTTGGTCTATTTCGGTAGACGGCGGCGAAGTTGTTTGTCTATCTGGAGAAAATGGATGCGGCAAATCTACAGTTATTGAAACAGCTGCTGGACTTATTTCAATGGAAAATGGGTCTTGTGAAATATCTGGCCAACTAATTCGCGACTCGCAAGGCAGAAGAGGGCGGACAAAATTCGGTCTTTGTCTACAAGATGATTGCATAATGGGCGACGAATTAGTGGGCGAACGTATTTTGGATGCCGCTGGTTATGATTTCGATGTTTCTGAATTGTTAGCAAAGTGGGGACTTGACCATAGAATACATGACAAAGTCGCTATGCTTTCAGGAGGGCAGCGAAGAAGGGTTGCGCTCCTCAGCGGTCTGGTTCCAGCCATGATTTCATCGAAACCAGTTGCGGTTTTATTAGATGAGCCTGATAGTGGATTAGATGATGACTCTGTTGAAAAATTGGCAGCAACGATTCGTGATTTGGCAGCAGGTGGACATGCAATACTAATCGCAAGCCACGATTCAAGAATTATTTCTACGGCTGATCGAGTCATTGAATTTCCATTCGATGAAACAAAAGGAGATCCATCCCCCGGTAAATTCACTCCAATCAAAACTAATTCTGTTCGTAAATCCTTTGTTGGCCACCGCCTAAATTTGCGAACTATGTCTGGTATTGCAAATAATGGAATTGCCGGGTTACTTACTCTAGGAGCAATGCTAGCTCTGCTTGAACCAGCGATATTAGAGGGCCGAATGCTGACTGCATTCATACTAGCACCCGCCCTTGCTGCGGGATTGTGTGGCAATCCTATTCATCGATTGACGCTTGAAAATAGGGCTTTTTCATGGTGGAATACTAAATCTTCTATCCCGCTAAATTCTTTGTTACATTCATTATTAATTTACTCTGGTCTTACTGTACTAGCAAATTCAATAACTGGTGATTTCGAAATTCAATTGATTCTAGTAGGCGGAATATTGGGTGTGATTACAGAATCAATAGTTGGTTTACTGAGCCATGCTACACTTCGATTATCACGACCAAATGCGGTAATGATTCGTTTGCTAACTCCCATCCTCTTACTCCCATGGGCACTAGTTGTTGATACTCTATCAGCATGAACATTGAAGACGGAAGCCCTACGGGCTTGTTATTAGATGAAGGTTAGGGGGGAGACGCTAGCAATACTCGGTCTTGCCAGTGCAGGTCTAACATTCTGGCTAGGTATGACATGGGCTCCGTCTGTTTCTATCGACGCATTCAAGGCACCTGATGCTCAGCGTATTTTCTATTGGCATGTACCAAGTGCTTGGGCTGCAATGATTGCTTTTGGAATGCTTTTCGTTGGATCACTAGTTTGGTTTTTCAAGCGAAGTGAGTGGGCATGGAGATTACATGTAGCGAGCAGTGAAGCAGGTCTAGCGACTGGAATGATGTGTGTTTGGTCCGGTTGTATTTGGGGTGCAGCTGAATGGGGTGTCCCTTGGGATTGGACAGATATAAGACTCAATACATTTGCAATTCTAACACTACTATCGCTATATCTTGTTTTAGGAAGGCGTTCACAACCAGATGGAGTTGAGACTCGTGACACATTTTCTGCATTCGGCATGTATGGATTTGTTCTTGTCCCAATTACATATATCGCTACAAGATTGTGGCAAATCAGGCATCCAGGGCCGGTCATTGCAACTTCTGAAGGCTCGCTAAACTCAGACATGGGTACAGTTCTTCTTATTGGAGCGATTTCCTTCACCGTACTTATCATAGGTCATGTTATGGCAGGCATGCGGCTAACCAAATTGGAAATGCAATTTGAAGATTTGCAAAGTCGTTTTGAGGAGGATTCACGATGAGTGGCCAAACCTATCTAATCGCTGCATACCTTGGTATGTTAGGGGCCTTAGCGCTATGGACTTGGACTGTGCTGGCACGTTCCAAATCTTTGGAAGCCAAAATTGCTTCATTGGAGAAGGCTTTAGGCAAAGAGGAATCCGAGTAATCCGAAGGCAGTGATTGTATGGACCTCGGTGGAGATTTCTGTTTAGTTTGCGGGGCGGACCCGCCGCTATTTGGGGACCGTATGTGCGAAAAGTGTACTCGCGAAAGAATAACTCTAGCCAAAGTTCCAAAAAATGTACCTTGGACTCGCTGTGCAAGGTGCGGTATTGTTGATTTCAAAGGCAAGTGGAGCAGTGTAGATCCAGAGGATTTGTGGCATGAATTAATCCAAAGAAATGTACAATTTCATCCCGAGATCGAGGACCTCGAATTAGGGATAATTCCGCAAGAGGTCGATGGAAGACACACTTTGATTCATTTAGATGTTGAAGGCGTAATTGACAATTTATTGTATAATGAAAAGCATACTATGCGAGCACGTATGTCCAATGGTGTTTGTCTTACATGTACACGAAGGGCGGGCAATTATTTTGAAGCAACTGTCCAACTGCGCTCAAGTGCTCGCAGATTATCAGAGCAAGAATTTCAAGCTCTTCGGAAAACACTAGATCAGGTTATGACAGATATGCCAGAAGATCCTATGTTTTTCATTACAAGTGAAGGACCTGTAACCGGTGGATATGATGTGGTTCTTGGCTCTAAAGCACTTGCTAGAGCATGGGGTCGCACTCTGATTTCAACTCATGGTGGTGCAGTAACTACTACCACTTCCATCGTCGGAAGAAAGGATGGATTAGATGTAACTCGCCTTACTCTTCTCTACCGAAAGCCGGGATACAGTCTTGGAGATATTATTCGCTGGAGAGGATCGCTTTGGCGACCTGCTTCTTGGACAGGAGAAGGTGTAATACTCGAAAAAATTGAGCGCAGAGAACGTACAGGTGCGACTTGGCGTGATCTTGAAAATGCTAATGTTGTAGCTCGAAAGAAAGACTTTGTCAAAATCGATGCACTAAGTGAAGATTCTTCGGCAGCAGAATTCTTAGACCCAACAAATTGGAAAGTAACCGCTGTTAGATTACCGTTCGAACATGAGGTTGGAAGAGACCTATTGTTAGCAAGAATTGATGATGAATGGGTATGTCTGCCGAGATTAGGGATGGATGGTGAGTGATTTGGAAGAAGGAATAATTCGCCTAGCAACAGCTCTTGACAGTCAAGATATGATTGGTTTTACCCGTTCGTTTGTAGAGGATATAAGGGCTGGAAGAGAATGTGTTAACCGAGAATTACTTCCTTGGCTAACTGAGATTGACAAAGGTTGGTCTGGAGTACTTTTCATTGGCATGGGCGGATCTGCAGCAGGTGGAGATTTTGTTTCAGAATTATGCGATTTAAATGGGGCTGTTCCAGTCAAATGTCATCGCGATTATGATTTGCCAAACTGGTGGACACCGGACTGGCTAGTAGTAGTGACTTCGTATTCGGGAAATACTGAAGAGACTTTGTCTGCTTGTGAACAAGCTATACAACAAGATGCTACAATTATAGCAATTTCAAGCGGTGGCATTCTTGCTGGAATGTGTGAACTTTCTGAAACAATGCATCTGATTTCTTGTCCTGCTGGCCAACCACCAAGATCTGCATTCGGACACATACTTTCACGACAATTATCTTTGCTTGTAGAAATTGGAATATTGCAAACTGAGATTTCAGATGATGCTTTACTACGGCTACAAGAAGCGGTTGATGATTGTGATATTATCGCTAATCCAGAAGGAGATGTTGCAAGCCTTGCACTGAATATGCTAGAAAACCCAATTGCAATTCTAGGGCCCAATGAATTACTGCCTGCAATAAATCGCTTCAAAAATCAATTGAATGAAAACTCTGCCCGTTTTGCTAGAATTGGAGCATTCCCTGAAATTAGCCACAATGAATCGGTTGCATGGGGAGGAGTTGGAGAATACCAAGACCAAGATGCTACCCATCAAGCCTTGATTTTGCTCTCATGGAACGACATGCATCCGAGAGTCTTTCAAAGAATGGATTGGTTTGTATCTAATTGTCCAACTGAACTTGCATGGAAAATAAATGGCGAAGGTGAAACTTTGCTCGAAAGTCTTCTTCATCTTTGTATTATGATGGATTGGTTGTCTATTGCTTTAGCATTATTACATGGCAAAGATCCTTCTGCAATTGATCCAATTATATCGCTAAAGGAATTTCTTGCTCAAATCGATCAATAGATTGGGCCCAGAACAATTCTTGGATCGGGGAATCTTTTCAAAGCCCATTCCCTATCATCCCTTGATACAACACCTGGCATGTCATTGACAATTGGTTTCTCCCAAGATAACTGAAAATGAAGATGTGGCTCCCAACCACCATTTACGCTTTTGTCTCCAACCGTTGCAATAATTTGTCCTTCTGCAACAGTTTTCCCAAGTTCTACCATCTCCAAAGATTCCATTGAGAGATGGCCATAAAGTGCCCAAATTGGTCGCCCGTCTAATTCATGTTGAATTATTATGGTGGGTCCGTAAGACCCCGCTTCATCATTGATTCCTAATGAGTGAACTATTCCTGGTCCAAAGGCATGAACCGGTTCACCGACCGGTGTACCAATATCAATCCCAACATGCAAATCTCGAACTCCTTCGAAGAGTTCTTGAGTATACATACCTGGTCTGACTTCATCATAACGCCCGATTTGGTAAGGATATGGGCATACAAAATCGGGATCTTCGCCACGGGTGAAGTCGAATACCCAATAATCCTCAGGGAGTATGATGACTTCTGCCATGATGTTGCCGAACTGGCTCTAATTCATCATCCTTCGCAAATAGGTTTGAAGACTGTATGCAAAATCAGAGGGGTGATGTCACTGGGTCTTGAGGTCGCATTCTTACCCGGTATTGCTATCGCTCGCCGTTTGGATGCCGACGGTGATTGGAAAAGACATCTTATGCTTACACCAGCATTTGGTTTGCTGGTTTGCTTAGGTTTAGCCGGATTATGTTTCATACTAGAATGGAGCCTAGATTCACTAACTACAATGCTCATTTTAGCAAATTTAATTGCTCTAATTTCGATGCGAGTAGAACTTGAACCGATAAGTAATGTGAAAACAATTCAACGCTCACCATGGTTTTGGATTTTCACTTTAATCGCCTGCTACATCGCAATGGTACCACTTTCCTATGGATTACCAATGGGTGTTGACTGGGTCGGATTTTCTGCATTAACTGATTCAATTGCCAGAACAGGTGGATTTAATCTTGAAAACCCCTCTATCGGACAGTGGATTTACCCTCCTGCCTTCCCAATGCTCGCAGCATGGATTGGTGGGCCTCCACAGGTCGCAGTATTCTTGCTAGGAACTGTATGCTTTGTTGCATTACTACTAGGTATTGCCGCAATTGGAGAGAAAATGGAATGTGGTCATTGGACAATAATGGCAATGCTAATGGCACCGGCACTATTTGCGAAAAACCTTGATTCTGGTTATCCAACAGTAGCAAGTCAATTGGGATTAATTGTGATCCTTACAATGTTTTCATCGAAATTACGATGGGAGTTAGTGGCTTTGACTGCACTAATTGTAGCAATGATCCATCCAACCGGCCTGATCTATCTTGCTACATTAGTTACTGCAAAACTCTTGGCTGATAAGGGAGATAAATGGACATTAACGGAGAAAATTCAATCTAGCATTCTAGTAGTTGCAATAATTTTTGCAATCTTGATCATCTCTCCTGCATTTGATGGGACTGCTGTATTTGCCGAATATGGTTGGCAAGGAGGGGCTCCTCTGGCAATGTATGCTGGGCTATTATTACCACTTGGACTTTGGTCTGCATGGACTCTTCGTAATGATAAAACAGCGCGGATTCTAATTCTATGGCTCGGACTAAATTGGATATTATCGTCAATCCATTTGTTCGATGGTTTACAGGGCTTCACTTTACTTTCAATGATGTCTTATGCCTTGTATTCAATGAGTATGCATGCATTCCATATCCCACTTGCAACTTTAGTTGGATTACGACTTTCGCGGCTTGAAGGTGGGCATAAATCCGAGGGAGGAAGGGCCGCGATGATTGTAGCATTGCTACTTTGTGGAGTGGCGCATAGCGCTCTTTCTGAACTCGCTCAGCATGATGAATTACATGTTTCATCAAAAGGGGATGCC